>ERZ779621.372-NODE-372-length-20751-cov-6.458881_pt1 | contig 20751 bp, 12 predicted proteins | sample MGYA00514215_ERZ779621 | MGnify/ENA primary metagenome ERZ779621 (study PRJEB29562, sample SAMEA4376715) | mouse gut metagenome | isolation source: Cecum | study: EMG produced TPA metagenomics assembly of the A DSS colitis mouse model was used to assess the...
CGGGGACCCCGCACCTCTGATTTCACGTGCGCGCGGTGCGCGCACAGGTGGAGGCAGCGAGTTCGCAAAAAACATCCCGGCCAGCACTGGCTGACCGGGATGTTTTTTAAAATGGAGCGAGTGACGAGGCTCGAACTCGCTACCTCCACCTTGGCAAGGTGGCGCTCTACCAGATGAGCTACACTCGCAACGAACAAAACGGATTGTAACAGGATTGCACCCGATTGTCAAGAGGAAATCAAAAATTTCTCGCGCTTTTTTGCGCGGCCTCCTGTAACCACACTGTAACTTCTTTTTGGTTGACATTGTAAACCTGTCGTGCTATAATAGGACTACAAAGTAAACCTGACAGGAGGGGTCAGCTATGGACGCCAGAAGGGAGACGGACGGGGTGAAGCTCACCGCCAGCGAGTGGAACGTGCTCAGCTGCCTGTGGGAGAACAGCCCCCGCACGGTGATGCAGCTGGTGGCCGACCTGGGGGACCGGGTGGGCTGGGCCAAAAGCACCACCATCACCACCCTGCGCCGGATGGAGGAAAAGGAGCTGGTCCGGGTGGAGCACGCCGGGAAGGGCAAGCTGTACGCCCCGGCGGTGGAGCGGGAGCAGGCCGTGATTGCCGAGACCCGCAGCTTCCTGGACCGGGTGTACCAGGGCAGCGTGGGGCTGATGATGAGCGCCATGGCCCAGCGCCGGGAGCTGTCCGCCGGTGAGGTGGCCGAGCTGCGGGCCATTTTGGATCAGATGGAAGGGGGAGAGAGGCAATGACCATGATGCTGTTGGAGTGGGTGTGCACCGCCGTCTTTTTGATTCTCGTGGTGCTGGCCCTGCGTGCCGCCTTGGGGCGGCGGATCAGCGCAGGCCTGCGCTATGCCCTGTGGGCGGTGGTGCTGCTGCGGCTGCTGGTGCCGGTGCAGCTGTTCACCTCCCCCATCGCCGGGACCTGGGTGGTGACGGAGAAGCGGATGGAGCACAGCGTGACAAAAGCGCCCTCCGCCCCTTCCGCGCCGGGGGACGCCCCTGCTCTGGGCGGGCAGCATGTGCCCGCGCTGGAGGTAGGCCAGGGCGGTGAGCCTGGCTTTCCCAACCCGCCCTCTCTGCCCAACGCCCCAGAGGCCCCAGTGCCCCCCGCCGCCCCCGATCTGACCAGGCTATCCCCGTGGCTGGGCTGGACGTGGCTGGCGGGCGCGGGCGTGGCGGCGCTGGTCCTCCTGCTGTCCAACCTGCGGTTCTATGGGAGGCTGCGGCGGGCGCGGACACGCCTGGAGGGTACGGACTGCCCGCTGGCGGTGTACGCAGCCCCGGGACTGCCCTCCCCCTGCCTGTTCGGGCTGTTCCGGCCCGCCGTCTACGTCACCCCTGAGACGGCGGTGGATTCGGCCATGCTCCGCCACGTGCTGGCCCACGAGTACACCCATTATAAGCACGGCGACCACATCTGGAGCCTCCTGCGATGCGCCGCCCTGGCGGTCCACTGGTGGAATCCCCTGGTGTGGCTGGCGGCGGGGCTCAGCCGGAGGGACGCGGAGCTGGCCTGTGACGAGGGGGCCATCAAGCGTCTGGGGGATGGGGAGCGGGCCGCCTACGGCGGCACCCTGCTGTCCCTGGTCACCGCCAAGCCCGGCCCTTCCGATCTGTTTCGGTGCGCCACCACCATGGCGGGGGACAAGAAGCGCCTCAAGGAGCGGATCACCCGCATTGCCCAGGCCCCCAAGCGGTGGCTGTGGGCGGCGGTGGCCGTGGTGCTGGTGACGGCCCTGGCCTGCCTGTGCGCTTTCGGCCAGGGGCCGCAGGAAACGGAGCAGGACCCCGTTCACACCGGAGGCCCGTCTGCCCAGCCTGCTGAAGAGCAGTGGACGGACATCCCGGAGCTGCTGGCCAAATTCCCGGTAAACGCGGCGGACGCGCCGGAGGATGTGGTCCACTTCGTGGGGCAGGTGGTCCAGGAGCGGTATACCACGTATTTGGACTATCTGCGGGAAAACCCCGTATCGGATGAGCCCATCCAGTTCGACGGCTGGCGGGTGGACGGGCTGAACGGCCCCTGGCGGGGCACGGTCCGCGATATGGAACTGGAGGTGTGGAGCATCAACTACCTGTTCCACACCACCACCCCCAAGGAGGCGGAAAACCTCATCGTGGGGGGCAACTACCTCACCGAGGACGGCTGGCTGTGCCCCACCTATCCCAACTGCACCTATGTGATCTTCCAGGTGAACGGCGCGGGGGAGCTGAACTTCCTCACCGCCGAGATGATTAACGATTGCAGTCCCGACGGCGCGTCTGGTATGTTCTTTGAGACGGTGGCGGCGGCACTGGGCCGCAAAGGGCTGGCGGACTTCCACTCCGGCCCGGACCTCGGCGGCGTGCCGGAGGACGTGGCCCAGGCCGCAAAGGGCAGGGTCCAGGCCGCTTACAATAACTGGCGGGGAGACACCAGCCTGAAGGGCACCCCCCAGTTCGACGACTGGCGGATCTACGACCTGACGGGCCCCTGGGAGGAGGCCACGGAGACGGCGCGGTTTGAGGTCTGGCGGCTGGGCTATGAGATCCACACCACCACCCCGGACCGGGTGAAGGTGATGGACGGGATGTCCCTGCACCCGGACGGCTGGTTCCGCCCTGCCCAGCCGGACAGCCTCTACCTGTTGTTCACCGTAAAGGACGGCGGGCGGACCTACCTGACCGATATCAGCTCGACGGACTGCGGCCCGGGGGACCCGGAATTCCACGACCTCTTGGAGCGGCTGGGCGGGCGGCTGGTGGTCCCGGAGAACCTGCCCGAAACCGATCTGAACCGCAACGGCGTGCCGGAGACCCCCCGGCTGGCCCTGATTGATGGGGGCACGGGCCAGCGGCTGGAGCTCTGGGAGGAGGGGAAGCTGATCTTCTCCGAGGAGGGGTATTTCTCCCACGCGGGCTATAACGCCCTGTTCCTATACCACAGCGATGACGGAGACTACCTCCTGCGCTACAACCCCTATATGGGGCAGGGGTGGGGCGATTACAGCTATGAGCTGTTCACCCTGTCTCCCACCGGGGAGGAGGTCACGGCCCGGGAGGGGTATGTGGAGTTCGACATCAACTTCCAGTCCCCTGCCCACGAGAGGTTTAACCCAAAGGCCATCGCCGAATTTATGGAGGAAGTGAACGGGATGCTGGCGGACAGCGTTCAGCTGCTGAACACCGACATGGACCTGCTGGATACCTTCCGGAAAGAGGGGCGGCTGTACCACAGCCTGGGCTGGCTGGACGGCTGGGAGCCGGTGTTTGACCGGGATGAGAGCAGGTCCCTGGAGGACAATCTGCGGGCGTTCCAGGCGGCTATGGAGGAGCAGCGGGAGAACGAGCGGGCGGACTGGGGGCTCGTCCTCACCGCAAGCAGCGCGACCCCCACCGGCCTGACCCTGACCTTTAACCAGTCCGGCGGACAGCCCACCGGGAATCTGCAATACGGCTCAAAATACTGGCTGGAGCGGAAGGACGGGGAGGGCTGGACCCGGATGTCTGCATCAGAGCAGTTCTGGACTTTGGAGGCATATACGATCCCCATGGGCGGACAGACTTCCCAGGAGGTGGACTGGTCCTGGCTCTACGGCCAGCTGCCTCCGGGCCGCTACCGCATCGGCAAGGAAGTCATAGACTTCCGAGAGGCAGGGGACTACGATGCACAGGATTATTACGCCGAATTTGAAGTGAAATGAACAAGGGCCGCCGGGGCGTCCGCCCCCGGCGGCCCTTGCTGACACTTGACACTTTGTTGACATGGAGCAACTTTTGACAGGCGAAATTGCAGGAACATCCATAGAAATACAAATCCCTTATTGACACAGCCCCAGTAATTCGCTATAATATTTAACAAATCATGAATGGTTGGTCTGTTCCCCATTCCGGGAAATGAATCGGACCGGCCCGCGACTTGCAAAGCGCGGCGCACCGCCGTTGTTGTGGGGCGTGAGGTGCCGCGCCATGTTTTTGCGTCCGCCGTTTTAACGGAGTAACGCTTTTCAGCGGCGAACGGGACGCGTCCCGTTTCCGTTGTCCCCCCTAAGGCGGGGGGACAACAGTTCTCTTGCCCGCCCGTCCTCGATTTAGCCTGAATGGCGCGTTCTGGGCCGTATAGTTTCGCCTCATTCGGTTAAATATAACACAAAAATAGGAGGATATGTATGAAGAAGCTTGTAAGCCTGCTGCTGGCGCTGGTTATGATTCTCAGCCTCGCGGCCTGCGGCAGCGGCGACACTCCCACCAACGAGAGCAAGGCTCCCGAGGGGAGCGCGGCTCCCGATGGGGACACTCAGCCGGGCGAGTTCGTCCCCTACACCTATGAGGACGAGGCCGTCTATATGGGCGCCATGAAAGAGTACTACGATATGCTCACGGCGGCGCAGAAGCTGACCGACGTGGACGAGATGTACGTGGAGATGGCCAAGGCCGAGGCCAAGGCCCTGACCAGCGGCGTGCTGCAGATCTGGCGCGGCGACGGCGGCGGCTACCGCATGAGCCGCATGGTGGATAAGTCCTACCCCACCGTGCTGTGGGGCACCGACGCCGACCGCTATGAGAGCGCCCTGGTCACCAAGGAAATCCTGACCGGCGAGGACCGCCAGGAGCTCATCTCCATGTGGGCCGAGCTGGCCGGCACCGGCACCTATGAGCAGGCCGCCAAGGACTTCCTGGCCGAGAAGGGCTACACCCTGAAGTCCGACCTGGGCTACTGGGACTTCACCCTGGACCCCGAGACCTGGGACGTGCTGTCCGTGTGGACCAACTCCGTGGGCGACCCCGTGTGCAACACCGTGGAGAACCTGGCCAAGTACGACATGGAGAACGTGCTCCAGCCCGCCATGGCCGAGAGCTGGGAAGAGGGCACCGGCACCATCCTGGTGGCCAAGACGGATGAGGAGGGCAACGTGGTCATGGAGGACGGCGAGGAGAAGGATGACGAGGGCAATCCCATCCCCGTTCCTGTGATGGAAGAGAAGACCGTCACCACCTGGACCTTCCATATCCGCCCCGGCCAGATCTGGACCGATTCCCAGGGCCGTAAGATCGCCGACGTCAAGGCCGACGACTGGGTGGCCTCCATGCAGCATATGATCGACTTCTACGGCTCCAGCGGCGCCGAGGTGCTGACTCCCATCATTGTCAACGCCCAGGCCTATGCCGACGGCCAGCTCCTGGACTTCGACGTGGTGGGCGTGGAGGCCGTGGACGACCTGACCCTGGTCTACTACCTGAACAACCCCGTCCCCGCCTTTGAGTCCATGCTGACCTACTGCGGCTTCTTCGCCCCCCTGTGCCGCGAGTACTACACCTCTCAGGGCGGCACCTTCGGCGTGGATACCCACGAGAACGGCAACTACGGCACCAGCCCCGAGAACATCGCCTACTGCGGCCCCTACCGCATCACCAGCTACACCCCCACCAACTCCATGGTCTTTGAGGCCAACGACAGCTACTGGAACCGCGACGCCATGAACATCACCAAGATCACCTGGTACTATCAGGATGGCAACGACCCCCTGAAGCCCTATGACGACTTCATGGCCGGCACCCTGGACCGCTGCGGCCTTGGCCCCTCCACCATCAAGAAGTGCCAGGAGGACGGCAACTTCGACAAGTACGCCATCGTCTCCGAGCTGGAGGCCACCACCCGCGTGGGCTACCTGAACCTGAACCGCCAGTCCTTCGCCCTGTTCAACGACCCCACCGGCTGCGTTTCCGAGATGGAGCACGGCAGCGTGGAGACCCTCGACCGTGACAACGAGGTGTACGTGGCCGACGCCACCATCGTGGACGACGCCGCCCGCACCCACGTGGCCATGAACAACCACAACTTCCGTCTGGCCCTGACCATGGCCTGGGACCGCATCTCCTACAACGCCCTGTACGCGGGCGAGGAGGTCAAGGAGCTGGGCGTGCGCAACACCTACACCCCCGGCAACTTCGTGACCCTGGGCAAGGACGTGACCACCGACATCAACGGCGCCTCCACCACCTTTGAGAAGGGCACCTACTACGGCGCCATCGTCCAGGCTCAGATCGACGCCGACGGCTATCCCATCAAGGTTTGGGACCCCGAGGCCAACGGCGGCCTGGGCTCCAGCGACGGCTTCGACGGCTACTACAGCGCGTCCAACTGCCAGGAGTATCTGGCCAAGGCCGCTGAGGAGCTGGCGGCTGTGGGCGTGGAGATCTCCAAGGAGAACCCCATTCAGATCGAGTACGCCGACCCCGTGTTCTCTGAGGGCGGCACGAACCGCGCCAAGGCCTACAAGCAGAGTGTGGAGGCCGCTTCCGGCGGTCTGATTCAGGTCAACCTGCTCCCCGTGCAGGACAACCAGCAGAACAACTCCACCAACTACCTGATCAGCGAGGGCTGGGAGAACTGCATTGACATCGGCATCGGCACCGGCTGGTCCGCCGACTACGCCGACCCCGCCTCCTACCTGACCCTGTTCCTGCCCTACGGCAACGGCTATCAGACCAAGAACCTGGGTGTGTGGTAAGGAGCCCTGTCTAAAGACATCTTTGCGATAGGGATCAAAGATCAATCATAACCTGGCGTGCAGGAGAATGGTGCGTGCCATTCTCCTGCACGCGTATTTAAAGGCGCGCTCTCCCCCTTACAGGGGAGGGAACGGCGGGCGCGAAAAGCCGTTTCCTCCCCCGCGCGGGGGAGACAGAACAGAAATTAGGTGCGTGATATCATGGGAAAATACTTGCTCAAGCGTATCCTGCACGGTGTGGTGTCCATCATCATCGTGGTGGCCATCGTGATGGTGCTGATCTACTCCCTGCTGGACCGGGAGCTGATCTTCACCGCCGACAACACCTACACCCGGCAGGTGTCCAACGCCAAGACGGCCTATATGTACACCAAGTGGGAAGAGTTCGGATACTTGGACTATGTGACCTACTCCGAGTGGCTGAACGCTTTGGCCCGGAACGGGGAGATTGACGAGGCGACCCGGGCCAACGCCGTATCCTTCGGCCGCAAGCCGGAGAACGACTCCAAAGTGGCGGCGGAGTACGTGGAGAAATTCACTGACTACTATGAGTCCCAGGGCTATACGGTGACCCGCCTGAACGCCAAGGTGAACGGCCGGAAGCTGGTCACCGGCGGCGCGCAGCTGCTCTTTGCCGCCAAGGACCTGCCCCTGACCTCCCGGCTGTGGACTTACTTCACCAGCCTGGTGGACATTGACAACATCCACAAGGCGGAGGAGGTGGAGGGTGAGCGGAAGCTGACCTTCACCCTCTATGACCCGGTGTACGGCGGGGAGAAATTTTCCCCGGCCATTATCGGCAACGGCACCGAGCACAAATACCTGCTGTATTTTGACAACCAGTTCCCCTATATCCATCAGAACCTGGCCACCATCCGGCTGGGCACCTCTTACACGGTGAACAAGGGCGTGGACGTTGCGGACACCATGAGCCGCAGCCAGGGCACCTATATGATGTCCAACATCACCTTCCCCACCGGGCACACGGAGGAGAGCGCGGACGACCTGCACACCGCCACTTATATGCTGGGCAGCCGGGAGGCCAACCAGCTCAACCAGGATCGCTTCACCGACGACTACACCGTGGTGGGCGCGGTGCGCGGCGGCTTCTCCAAGCTGGGCTTCTCCTTTGTCATCGGCGTTCTGGCGGTCATGCTGTCCTATGCCCTGGGCCTGTCCCTGGGCGTGCTGATGGCGCTGAACAAGGATAAGCTCATCGACAAGCTGGGCACCGTCTACACCATCCTCATCATCGCCATGCCCTCCCTGGCCTATATCTTCGCGGTGAAGGCCATCGGCGGCAAGCTGGGCCTGCCCACCACCTTCGACATGGGGCTGGGCACCAAACTGATCTACGTGCTGCCTATCATATCCCTGGCCATGCGGTCCATCGCCGACCTGATGAAGTGGATGCGCCGGTATATGGTGGATCAGTCCACCGCCGACTACGTGAAGTTTGCCCGGTCCGGCGGCCTGTCGGAGCGGGAGATCTTCACCAAGCACATCATGAAGAACGCGGCCATCCCCATTGTCCACGGTATCCCGGGGCAGGTGCTGGGCGCTATGATCGGCGCCATCATCACCGAGCGCGTGTATGTGGTCCCAGGCGCAGGCAACCTGTTGACCGAGGCCATCAACAAGTACGACAACGGCGTTATCGTGGGCGTCACGCTGTTCTACGCGGTGCTGTCCGTGACCTCTGTGATTCTGGGCGATATCTTCATGGCCACGGTGGACCCGCGCATCTCGTTCACGACGAAGGATAGGTGAGAGCTATGGATCATGATTTTGATTTGAAGGAATTGGGCATGTCTGAGGAGAAGCTGTTCTCCTTCCACGAGCACAGCGATTTGGAGTCGGAGAAGATCACCGCCCCCCGGTACTCCTACTGGCAGTCGGTATTCCGCGTGTTTTTCCGCAAAAAGACCAATATTGTCATATTGAGCGTGCTGGCCGTGCTCGTCGTGTTTGCCTATGCCTACCCCGCCCTGACGGAGTACGACAAATACGGGGAGCTGCTGAACCCCGATGTGAAGCATTTGTCCCCGTCTAAGGCCATCGACTACTACGGCTTCCATCTCAAATATATCCTGGGCACCGGCGCGGCGGGCCAGTCCACCTTCGACGCCATCTGGAACGGCTCCCGGATCTCCATCTCCCTGGCCTTTATCTGCGGCGCGATTAACATGACCGTGGGCGTGCTGGTGGGGGCTATCTGGGGCTTCTCCAAAAAGGTGGACGCTTTCATGATGGAGGTCTACAACATCCTGGGCAACATCCCCTACGTGCTGCTGATCTCCGTGCTGCTGATGCTGTTCACCCCCAGCTTCTGGACCATGGTGTTTGCCCTGACGGTCACCGGCTGGCTCTATCTGGCCTATGCCATCCGAATACAGGTGGTCATTATCCGTGACCGCGAATACAATCTGGCGTCAAGGTGCCTGGGCACCTCCACGGGAAAGATCGCCATAAAGAACATTCTGCCCTTTATGACCTCCGTTATTGTGACCCTGCTGGCCACGGAGATTCCGTCTTACATCTCCTACGAGGTGTTCCTGGCCTATATCGGCCGCGGCATCCCCGAGATGACCCTGGGCCGCCTGATCTACGAGGCGGAGAGCTCCATGGTCACCCCCAGATGGGAGCTCGAGTTCTGGAGCCCGGTGGCCATCGCCGTCATCATCACCGTGGTGCTGTACGTGGTGGGCCTGAACCTGGGCGACGCCTCCGATCCGAGAACGCATGTGTAAGGGGGACCGCAGCATGGAAGAGAACAAAGTATTGCTGTCCATCAAGGACCTGGACGTGAAGTTCAAGGTCCGGGGCAGGACCCTCACCGCCATTCGCGGCATCTCCCTGGACATCTACGAGAACGAGTCCATCGCCATCGTGGGCGAGTCCGGCTCCGGCAAGTCGGTGTTCACCAAGACCTTCGCGGGTATGCTGGACTCAAACGGCTATATTGACAACGGCTCCATCATCTTCAGCGACGACGAGCTGTCGGACACCGTGGTGAAGCTGGACAACATGGCCCGTTCCATGATGGACGGGGCCAAGCGAAAGCTGGACGAGTACGCCCATCTGGAGCTGGGCGCGTCCACCTATCAGCAGATCCTGGAGCTGGAGCGGGAGAAGAAGGAAAAGAGCGGCCTGAGCGGCGCGGAGCAGGAGGCCCAGGAGGCTGAGATCAAGGAGCTGGAGCACCTGCGCACCGACGTGTTCAACATGAAGCAGACCCTGGACCCCGCGAAGGAAAAGGATAAGATCCGTCAGGCCAATCAGGACATCAAGAAGTACGACGAGCAGATCAAGGACCTGCGAAAGAAAAACGAGCAGCTGGCCCAGGAAAAGAAGCGCAAGGTGGACGGCGACGCCGCCTACCAGAAGAGCTACCAGGACCGGATGAACAAGCTCCAGGAGCAGTACAAGCGGGAGACTGCGGGCCAGCCTGGGGAAAAGGCGCTGAAGCGCAACGAGATCCTGGCCAAGGAAATCTATCTGTCCGTGGGCCGGTTCAACCTGCGCAAGCGGGCGAAGCTGGCCGGCCAGCTGCTGGAGGCGCTGAAAAAGGCCATGCAGCTTGGGGTGGACCTGGACGACGAGGGCCAGCGCAGCGCTGTGTTTGACAATGTGGCGTTCCGGGTGCGCTACCTGGACGAGACGGCGGAGCAGCTCCACGGCACCTGCATCCTGAACCTGGCCAACGTGAAGGACGCCAAGGACTGGACTAAAATCCGGGGCCGCCGGATCGCCACCGTGTTCCAGGACCCCATGACCTCCCTGAACCCCATCATCACCATCGGCAAGCAGATCACCTCCGTCATCCTCAAGCACCAGGAGTGCTCCGAGGGGGAGGCCCGCCGCCGGGCCCTGGAGATGATGCACAAGGTGGGCATACCCAACGCCGCCGCCCGGTTTGACGACTACCCCTTCCAGTACTCCGGCGGCATGCGCCAGCGCATCGTCATCGCCATCGCCCTGTCCTGCCAGCCCAAAATCCTGATCTGCGACGAGCCCACCACCGCGCTGGACGTGACCATTCAGGCCCAGATTCTCCAGCTCATCAAGGACCTGCAAAAGGAGTTCGGCTATACCATCGTGTTCATCACCCACGACCTGGGCGTGGTGGCCAATATCGCCGACCGGGTGGCGGTGCTGTACGCGGGCCAGATCATCGAGCTGGGCACCGTGCGGGACGTGTTCTATGACCCCCGGCACCCCTATACCTGGGCCCTGCTGTCCTCCCTGCCCCAGCTGGCCCAGAAGGACGCCAAGCTGTACTCCATCACCGGCACCCCGCCTTCCCTGTACAATCAGATTGTGGGCGACGCCTTCGCGCCCCGCAACCCCTACTGCCTGGAGATCGACACCAAGCTGGAGCCCCCCATGTTCCAGGTCAGCGACACCCATTTCGCCAAGACCTGGCTGCTGGACCCCCGCGCACCCAAGATCGACAAGCCGGAGGGCATCCAGGACATCCATCAGAAGCTGATGGAAGCGTTCAATATTTGAGGAGGGTCGGACTGTGAGCAAAGAGAACGTAAATGAGGTCCGGGCCTCCAGCCTGCCGGAGCACGGGCCGCTGGACGAGAACGGCAGGGAAGTTCTGCTGTCGCTGAAAAATGTGGACATCACCTTCGGCAAGGGCGAGGACGCGGTCCGGGCCGTTCAGGACGCCACCTTCGATATTTACAAGGGGGAGACCTTCTCCCTGGTGGGCGAGTCCGGCTCGGGCAAAACCACCGTGGGCCGGGCCGTGATCCGGGTGAACCCCCTGGCCGCCGGTGAGATCCGCTACAAGGGCGTGCGCATCTCCGGCAAAATTCCCCGCTCCCTGGACCGGGAGATCATCCGCAACGTCCAGATGGTGTTCCAGGACCCGGCGGCGTCGCTGAACGAGCGCGCCACGGTGGACTACATCATCTCCGAGGGCCTGTATAACTTCCACCTGTTCAAAAACGAGGCCGACCGCGTGCGCAAAGTGGAGACCATGATTGAGGAGGTGGGCCTGCTCCCCGAGCACCTCACCCGCTATCCTCACGAGTTCTCCGGCGGACAGCGCCAGCGCATCGGCATCGCCCGGGCCATGGTCATGGAACCGGAGCTGGTGGTGGCCGACGAGCCCATCTCCGCATTGGACGTGTCCATCCGGGCCCAGGTCCTCAACCTGATGAAAAAATTCCAGCAGGAGAAGGGCATCACCTACCTGTTCATCGCCCACGACCTGTCGGTGGTCCGCTTCATCTCCGACCGCATCGGCGTCATCTACAAGGGGCGCATCGTGGAGGTGGCCGAGGCGGAGGAGCTGTTCAACTTCCCCCTGCACCCCTACACCCACTCCCTGATCTCCGCCATCCCCATCCCCGACCCGGAGCTGGAGAAAAACAAGGTGCTGTACACCTATGACCCCTCCATCCACGACTACTCTGAGGACAAGCCGGAGTTCGTGTGCGTCGGACACGATCACTACGTCTACGGCAACAAGAAGGAGATTCAGGAGTACAAGGCCGTCCGGGACGGGGGCGTGCCCCTGAAGCCCATCAAGATCCTGGCCCCCGGCGAGGTGGCGGAGAAGCGGGAAAAGCCCGAGGACCCGGCCGCCGCACGGGAAGAGGAGATGATGGTTCATCCCACCCGGGACACGGGCAGCATCTGGTACAAAATCTTTTCCTTCATTCTGCCCTTGCTGGGCCTCATCGCCATGGCGGTGTTCAACCACTTCCACCATTTCCGAAACGCCAGGGCCTGTAAGAAGGGCGCCGTCGCCGGACTGCTCTTCCTGGCCGCGATCCTGCTGCTCTTCCTGCTGCTGATCGTATTGGCGGTGATCTGACCTTGGGGCGCGGCGCAAGGGATAACCGGCCCTATGTGAAGCCCGTGGAAAAAATCGAGCTGTCAAAGGAGAACATCCCCCTGCGGGCGGTGGCCGCGGTGGTCTTTCTGCTGATCGGCGTGGGGGCGCTGACCTACGCCGTCAGCCAGTTCTTTTCCACGGAACCAGGCTGGCAGACCATTGAGGCCGGGACCTCGGAGGGCCCCACCTGCGGAGATGAATTCGTTTTGCTGTATGAGGCGGGGGCCTCGGGCCGGTCCGCCCGTGAGGAGGGCCGGGACCTGAGCCAGCTGTACACCCGTGCCTGCCGGACCGCCTTCCAGCTCTTTCACACGGAGCTGACCTTTGAGGGCGTGGTCAGCCTGAAGGAGATCAACGACCGCCCCAATGAGGCGCTGGAGGTGGACCCCGCCCTGTACCGGGCCTTTGAGGCCGTCCGAGAGGCGGGGGACCGAAGCGTCTACCTGGGCCCGGTGTACGCCCGCTATAACGACCTGTTCTACTGCGGGGACGACAGCCAATTGACGGACTTTGACCCCCGGCTCAGCCCAGAGGTGGCGGAGGAGTACGCCGCCATCGCCGCTTTCGCCGGGGACCCGGCCTCCATCGACGTGGAGCTGCTGGGGGACAACCGCATCCGCCTGCGGGTGTCGGAGGAATACTTGGCCTACGCCCGGGAGAACGGCGTTCAGCGCTTTTTGGACTTCGGCTGGATGAAAAACGCTTTTGTGGCCGACTATCTGGCGGATACCCTGGCGGAGGGCGGCTTTACCAACGGCGCGGTTTCCAGCGTGGACGGCTTCGCCCGCTGTCTGGACGGCAGGGAGGGCCGCTACGGCCTGAACCTGTTGGGACAGCTGGAGGAGGGCAGGGCCGTCCAGGCGGGGACCGTGGAATACCAGGGGCCCATGAGCCTGGTGAGCCTGCGGTCCTTCCCGGCGGCGGCGGGGGACGAAACCCGCTATTACCGGCTGAAAAACGGTCAGGTCCGCACCCTGTATCTGGACCCCGCCGACGGGCTGTGCAGGGGCGCGGCGGATTTCCTGGCGGTCTATTCCGCCGGGCGGAGCTGCGCCCAACTGGCCATGGAGGCCGCCCCCGTGTTCATCGCCGAGACTCTGGACCGGGCGGCGTTGGAGCGTCTGGCCTCAGAGGGGGTCAGCGCCGTCTCCTGCCAGGGCCGGACCATATGGGCCGGGGACCCGTCGCTGACGGTGTCCGGCCTTTACCAGGGCTTCACCCTGACCAGCGCCTAAGCCCGCCGGAAAACGTGAAACAGCCCCCGCCTATTTGGGCGGGGGCTTTGGTTTGCCTCTTGCGATATCGTTTTGACGCCGCTGTAAATCAGTCCCCGCCCAACGGGCGGGGCTGTGCTTTCCCTATTGCAATATCTTTTTGATTCTGGTATAATCGACATGGAAAATAAAAATGCGGCAGCTCACAGGTGGGCCAACACCCGTGAGCCTGCGCGGGTGCAGCACCACCTACACAGCGGCCATCCGGCCGCACCGCTCCTCTATTATACGACAAGCCGTCCTCTTTCGCAAGGGGGATTTTGCCGTTTGCTTGTTGTCGCCCTTTTTAGGGAAGCGGGTGAGCATGAAGAGCAGAGCTCATTCACGCTGTGTGGGGTCAAACCTGCACAGCGTTTTTGTTTTCCCCCGGTCTGACGGCCCCTGGGGGCGGAAGCCCCCGGGGGAGGCTGTGGAGGGAAACGGATAAACGGACGGGAAAGGAGGTCGAGGTGCTCTTAGGAGATTGGATCATCTTAGGGGCTGTCATTTGTTACATTGCATTTTGGATATACCTATCCATTGACGAGCGCAGGCGGGAACGTCGCCAGGCGGAGACGTACGAGGCGGCTCAGGCGTTTGAACTTGCGTACGGGGTGACCCTGCCCCAGGGTATTCAGGCCTTTTTCGGGGAAGAGGGTTATTGGCTGCCAAGCTCTGATTACGTCCTGATTGTGGCGGGCGACTGGCCGGAGCAGTCGGCGTACCTGCGGTATGTGGCCAAAGAGAATCAAGTGAAAGTTCTGCGTTACGGATTGGGCCGGCAGAAGGGTCCGGGAGCAGACCCGTGGAAGGACCCGCAGGGGGACCCGGACGAGCTGATCGGCCTGATGGTTCAGGCTGCGCGGAAGCAGCGGAGCGAGGCCCCATGGTGAAAAAGGAGCGGCGGCGCGTACAGCGCCGCCGCTTTTATCTGCTCACATCTGATCCATGGGGGGAATATCCGGCAGGTTCAGGGCGTAAGCGTCGCTGAGCTCGGCCAGCAGGGCGGGGCAGTCCGCGTCCATCAGCTCGGGCTGGTAGACGATGGAGGCGGAGAGGTAGTATCCCTCCTGCTTGTAATCGGCGTACAGCACCAGCACCCGCACCTTGGTGCGGTTTTCCTCAAAGCAGGACACCTGCTTTACGGCAATGTCGTACTCCTCAAAGTAGTGGGTGTCCTGGACTCCCTCCTCATAGATATCCGCGCCGGAGGCGGTCAGCAGCTCGTAGGCCTGATCCACCACATCCCTGGCATCCCCCTGGGTCTGGGCGATTCGGACCGTCACCTCCATCCCGTGGGCGGCGGAGCGGATGGCGTGGCCGTCCTCCAGGTAGAGGGGGTTTTCGCTGTAGGGCACGTGGGCGTCCACATAGGAGCCGTTCTGGCTGAACATCCCGTCAGGGGCTTTGATGTAGCCCACGGCGGTGTACTGGTAGCCCAGCTCGGAGCCGATATGGAACAGGTCCCTGGGGTCCGGCTGGGCCGCGGCGGAGGGCTGGGGCCGGAGGGTGGCGGAGGGAGCGGGGGACGGGACGGCGGGCTTGGGGGAGGGCCGGGAGGGCCCGCCTTCCGCCGCCCAGGCCAGCCCCCCCGCGGCCAGGGCCAGCGCCAGGGCCAGCGCCGCGCCCGCCGCAGGCATGCTCCAGCGGGCGGGAGGCGGCTCCTGGGCGGGTTCCAGGCCGGGGGCGGGGGCGAAGCCCTCATAGGCTTTGGGTATGCTGATTTTTTTCTCCCCGCCGTTTTTCCCCTGGTACGTGCCCTTCCAGGCCCAGGGGGTTTCCTTGGTGATCTGGAGGTTGGGCAGGGGCATCACGGCCATACCCAGGGCGCTGCCCGGCATCACCTGCCCGCTGGTCAGCAGGGCGATGGCCCGCTGGATGGAGATTTTGAGCTGTTCCCGTTCCGTATCGTTCAGGGTCTCCCACCGGATGGGCCGGAAGGCCCCGGTCTGCTTGGTAAAGCGGTAAGTATCGGCGTTGTTCAGCATGGGCAGGGTGACCCGCCACAACGTTTTGCCGCTGCGGACCATCAGATTCATGGCCCGGTTGCACAGCTGGACGGAGGGCATGGCAAAGCATATCATAATGAAGCAGGCAGCCACACAGCCCAGGGCGGCCAGCGTGGGGGCTATGGGGGTGCTGTTGGCGGCGCTGTAGAAGATCAGGGCCACCGCCGGGATCAGGCCCAGGAACATGGAGGCCGCCGCGCTCAGGCGCAGGGGGCGCATCCAGGCCGTGCTGCCGGGGTAAAGGGCAACCTCGGGCAGTTCGCCCTGAGCGGCGAAAGCGCTCTGGGGCATGTCGGGCATCCCGGCGGTGCGCAGCCCGCCTATGATGGTGGGCACCGCTCCCAGCAGGGTGAAGAGGTACAGCATGACCAGATTGCCCCAGTAGACCTTGCCGTCCAGCAGTCCCGTTTGCAGCATGGGGGAGATGGACTCAAAGCTCCGAACAAGGCCCAGCCCCAGCTCGGAGTTGATGGAGAACGCCGTGCTCAGCTGGTGGGCCAGGTAGGTCATGCCCAGGATGAGTACGGAGGAGATCACCGCGCCTTTTTTGCTCAGCGCCCCTCCCAGCAGCTCGTAGCCCTTCAGTGCGCCCACCGCCATCACCAGCCCGGAGATGGAGGCGATATACCCCATCTGACCGATGAAAATGGTGCACACCACCCCCAGCAAAGCGCCTAAAAAAGCGCCTACTATGCCGGCGGCCACATTTTCGCGTCTTTCCTTCCTCTGTGTTTCCATTGCCGAAACCTCCCGATCAATAAATGGAACCAATTGCATCTGGGAGCCCTCCAAGGCGGTGCGCCGGAGGAGGGGGCTCCCAAGCCAATTTTACAGCTCCTATTAAGAATATGTCAAGACCCCTCTTGCCGGGGATATTGGATTTGGGGAGAAAGGGGCAATTTCACCCTTTCCAAATGGGGCGGCAGGGAGTATAATCAGCGTTAGCCCATCCGGGCGCACATCGAGGCCGGACCGTCCGGCGGAGGAGAGGATAGCATGACGAAGGAATTTTTTCAGGGGAACCGGGAGCGGCTGTATGCCGGGATGAAGGAAAACTCCCTGCTGGTTCTGTTTTCCGGGGTGGAGGTCCGCAAGACCAACGACGAGTTCTACCCGTTCTACACCAACCGGAACTTTTTATATCTCACCGGGCTGGACGGGAAGGAGCTGGCCTTTCTGGTTCGGAAGGACGGCGGGGGCAGGGTGGCGGAGAAGGCGTATCTTCTGCCGCCGGACCCCATGGCGGAGCGCTGGACGGGCCGACGGATCAAGCCGGACGAGGCGGCGGAGCTGTCCGGCGTGACGGACATCGGCTTTGGGGCGGATTTTGAGGGGGAGCTCCACAAATTGGCGGCCTCGGGCAATTACGAGCATTTGTACCTGGACCTCTACCGGGCCGGGCCCGCCGACCGGGACGAGCCCGCCCACCGCCTGCTGAAGCGGGCGGCGTCGGACTACCCCTTTTTGAAGATTGAGAACGCCAACGCCCTCATCCGCCGCCTGCGCACCATCAAGCAGCCCTGCGAGCTGGAGGCCATGCGCCGGGCGGAGGAGATCACCTGCGCGGGCATCACCGCCATGATGAAGGCGTCCAAGCCGGGCATGTACGAGTACCAGTACAAGGCGGTGTTCGACTACGTTCTGGGCCAGTACGGCCCCCAGGGCCCCGGCTTTCCCTCCATCATCTCGGCGGGGCGGAACAATTTCTGTATTCACTACAATTCCTACACGGGCCAGGCCCTGGACGGAGACATGGTGCTCAACGACGTGGGGGCGTGGTACGGCAATCTGATGACCGACGTATCCCGGGGCTGGCCCTGCAACGGGAAATACAATGAGCGCCAGCGGCTGCTGTACCAGTGCGCCCTGGCCACCTCCGACCACATGTTTGAGATCATCAAGCCCGGTATGCCCATGCCGGAGGTGGACGGAGAGATTCGCCGGTATAACGCCCAGCTCCTGAAGGACGCCGGTGTGCTGGACGACGTGAAAAACATCGGCAGGTACATGTGGCACGGCGGGGCCCACCACGTGGGCTTCGACGTTCACGATCTGGTGGAGCCGCCGGAAGTGGCGGCCCCCAACATGGTGTTCTGCGTGGACGTGGGCATCTACCACGAGGAGTGGGGCATTGGCTTCCGGCTGGAGGATAACTGCCTGGTCACCGAGACGGGGTGTGAGAACCTGTCCGCCGCCACCCCCCGGACCATCCAGGCCATTGAGGACACCATGCGTCAAAGCTTCACGGCCTTTTCGTGATGAACGGGATATTGATGGCGGTGATGGCCGCCGGGGCGCTGCTGGGGGGCGCGGACCGTATCCTGGGCGGCAGGCTGGGACTGGGGGAGCAGTTTGAGAAGGGGTTCATGCTGCTGGGTCCCATGGCCCTGTCCATGGCGGGGATGATCTGCCTTGCGCCGGTGCTGGCGGACTGGCTGGGCTGGGTGATTGTGCCCCTGTACCGGCTCATGGGGGTAGACCCGGCCATGTTCGGCAGCCTGCTGGCCATCGACATGGGGGGCTACCAGCTGTCGAAGGAGCTGGCGGCGGACCCCGTGGTGGGCAGCTACGCCGGGCTGGTGGCGTCGTCCATCTTTGGCGTCACCCTGGTGTTCACCATCCCCGTGGGCATGGGGATGACGGCCCCGGAGGACCGCCCCCCGCTGGCCCGGGGGATCATGCTGGGGCTGGCGGCCATGCCGGTGGGACTGGTGGCGGGGGGCCTGCTGTGCGGGCTGACCCTGCCCGCCTGCCTGCGCCAGAACCTGCCCGTGTTTGCCCTGGCCCTGGGGCTGTTTTTAGGGCTGCGGCTGGCCCCGGACAGGATGGTCAGGGGCTTCTGCCTGCTGTCGGAGGGGATCAAGGCGCTGGTCACCCTGGGGCTGGCGCTGGGGGCGGCGGAGGCCCTCACCGGCTGGGCAATCCTGCCCGGCATGGCCCCCCTGGGGGAGGCGATGGAGGTGGTGGCCTCCATAGGGGTGGTGATGCTGGGCAGCCTGCCTGTGGCGGAGCTGCTGCGCCGGGGGCTGGAGCGGCCCTTTGCCCTGCTGGGGCGGCGGCTGGCGGTGAGCCCCCAGAGCCTCACCGGAATGTTGGTGGGGCTTGTGAGCCCCCTGCCCACCCTGGTCATGCTTGGGGACATGGACAGCCGGGGCAAAGTGGCGGCGGGGGCCTTTCTGGTCAGCGGGGCCAGCCTGATGGCCGCCCACATGGGCTTTGTGCTGAGCACGGAGCCGGAGCTGCTGGGGGCGGTGGCGGCGGGCAAGCTGAGCGGAGCCGTGTCCGCGGCGGCGCTGGCCCTGTTTCTGACCGGGCGGCCGGGGGCGGAGAGGACCCATTGAGAAGAAAAGCAGCGTCCCGGAGGAAGCTCCGGGGCGCTGTTTTTGATTAGAGGAGCAGCAGGCCCGCCCGGTATACCAGGAGGGTGACCACCCAGGCCACGGCCACCTGAAACAGGGCCACAAAGGCGGTCCAGCCCCAGCTCTCCGACTCCCTGTGGATGGCGGCCAGGGTGGCGGCGCAGGGGACGTAGAGCAGGCAGAACACCATGAGGCAGAAGGCGTTTAGGGGGCCGAAGCCGATGCCGGCCAGCACCTGGGAAAACTCCGCCATCCCCGCCGGGGAGTTGGCGTTGACCACCCCGAAGAGCACCGCGCAGCTGGACACCACCACCTCCTTGGCGGATATGCCCGCGATGAGGGCCACGGTGATCTGCCAGAAGCCCAGCCCGATGGGGGCGAACAGGGGGACCAGCCATTTGCCGATGATGGCCCCGAAGCCGCCGGACATGCCGGGGTCGTAGCCATGGGGGCCGAAGTTCAGCAGCAGCCAGATCAGCAATGTGGCCAGGAAGATGGTGGACCCGGCCTTGCCCAGGTAGTCCTTCACCTTGTCCCACACGTAGATAGCCACCGTCCGGGCGTCGGGCATTTTGTACTCAGGCAGCTCGATGAGCAGGTAGTTGACGCTTTTTTTCCGGTCCAGCAGGTGGAGGGCCACGGACACCGCCATGGCCACCAGGATGCCGATGAGGTACATGGACCAGGCGGCCAGCATGGCGTACTGCCCGAAGAACATCTCGGAGAACAGGATGTAAATGGTCAGCCGGGCGTTGCAGCTCATGAAGGGGGTGACCAGCATCACCTTGTAGCGGTCCCGCTTGTTCTCCAGCGCCCGGGAGGCCATCAGCGCCGGGACGGTGCACCCGAAGCCCAGCAGCATGGGGATGAAAGCCTTGCCCGACAGGCCCAGGCGGCTCATGAGGCCCTCCATCACGTAGGCCACCCGGGCCATGTATCCGCTGTCCTCCAGAAAGGCCAAAGCCAGGAACAGAATGAAGATGTTGGGCAGGAAGGTGACGATGGTGCCCACGCCGCCGATGACCCCTTCAACGACCAGGGACTGGACGATGTCCGCCACCCCCATGGCGTCCATCCCACGCTGGGCCAGCAGGGACAGGGCGTCGATGGTGTACTCGAAGTAACCCTTGATCCAGTCGCCTACGGTGAAGGTGAGGAAGAACACCAGGGCCATGATGCCTAAAAAGATGGGGATGCCCCACACCCGGTGGGTGAGGACGCTGTCCAGCTGTTCCGTCAGCTGGTCCTGGCGCTGCCTGTGGAGGAGCACCTCCTCCACAATCTCGTCGATGAAGGCGTACTTCTCGTTGATGATCTGGGACTCGTAGTCCTTTTCCCCCAGGCCGGGCAGGTCCACGGGGTACTGCCTGCCCACCTCCTGGTCCCCCTCCAGCAGCTTGAGGGCGTGCCAGCGGGGGTTGGTCAGGCCGGGGTACTTCTCCTCCAGGGCGGGGATGAGCTGGTCGATTCTGTCCTCGATCTCGTCGGAGTACACCATGGCGAACTCCCGATGGTGGTCGTGGGGGTGGGCCCCGGTCCGCTTGTGCTGGTGGATCAGGCTGTCCGGGCCGGTGTGGTCCTTGTGGTGGGCGGCGGCGTGGAGCAGGGAATCCAGCCCCGACCGCTTCCGGGCGGACACCGGAATCACCGGCACCCCCAGCATTTCGGGCAGGCGGTGCAGGTCGATTTCCATCCCCCGCTTGGCCACGATGTCCATCATGTTCAGCGCCACCACCACCGGCTTGCCCAGCTCCAGCAGCTGGAGG
>ERZ779621.375-NODE-375-length-20666-cov-5.293533_pt1 | contig 20666 bp, 16 predicted proteins | sample MGYA00514215_ERZ779621 | MGnify/ENA primary metagenome ERZ779621 (study PRJEB29562, sample SAMEA4376715) | mouse gut metagenome | isolation source: Cecum | study: EMG produced TPA metagenomics assembly of the A DSS colitis mouse model was used to assess the...
CCTCCGCCGAGGAGATGCTGGACGACCTGAAGGAGTTCCGCAAGAACCCGGACTTTGCGCCCAGCGCCCCGGACCCGGAGGAGGAGCCGGACGAGCCCACCATGGTGGTGCCCACCAGGATCGTCACGGCCTCGGTGCGGGTGCCGCCGGAGCGCCGGGAGCCGGAGCGGGCGTCCCAGCCGGAGCGCCGCCAGCCCCGCCGGCGGGAAGAGGAGTACGACGGTTACGACTATGAGGAGCCCAGCCGGGGAGGCGGCGTGGCGGCGGTGGCCGTGGCGGTGGTGCTGATCCTGGCCTTCATCGGGATCGTGGGGTACTTCCTGGTCAATTATATGTTCAAGGAGATGCTTGCCCCGGCCACGGAGTACGAGGTGCCCAGTCTGCTGGGTTACACCCTGGAGGAGCTGCGGAGCGATCCGGCGCTGCTGGACGGCTTCACCTTCGTGGAGGGGTCCACTGTGTTCAGCGAGGAGTATGAGAAGGAGCAGATCTGTGAGCAGAAGCCGGCCCCCGGAGAGAAGGTGAAGGAGGGCAATAAGACCATTACGGTGAACATCAGCGGCGGGAAAGACGAGCTGTATATGCCCGACCTGTACAATAAGGACTCCCGGGAGGCGCTGGCCACCCTCCAGAACATGGGCCTGCGGGTGCCGGACCAGCAGCGGGAATACGACGAAAACATCACGGAAGGCTTCATCATTTCCACCACCCCGATTGCCGGAACCAAGGTGGAGAAGGGCCAGGAAGTGGGCATCGTTATCAGCAAGGGGCCGGAAAAGAAGCCGGTGACGGTGCCGCCGCTGATTGGCATGACCCTGGAAACGGCTGATAAGACCTTGAGGGGAATGGGGCTGTCAGTGGGCAAAACGGATGAGCACTATACAGACGAACAGCCTGAGGGGAGAGTGTACTGGCAGAGCAAGACGGGCGAGGTGGAGGAGGGCGCCTCCATCGACCTGTATGTGAGCAAGGGCCCGGAGCCGGAGCCCTCGGCAGAGCCCAGCCCCTCGGCGGAGCCCCCGGCGCCGGAGAGCGGGAGCGGACCCCTGCCCGATCCCACCCAGGATGTGGACGCCCCCGCCGTCACCAAGGATATCACGGTGGACCTGAAGGCCTACGAAGGGCTGGTGAATGTGCGCATCGTGGTGGGGAACCAGGAGATCCACAACTCCCCGGTGGACGCGGACCAGAATCTGACCTTCACCAAACGGGCCACCGCCTCCGGGGAGCAGATGGTGTATATCTATATCAACGACAATTTGGTGGACAGCCACTGGGTGGATTTCAGGTCATGACGGGACGGATCGTCAAGGCCCTCAGCGGGTTCTACTATGTGGATACCGGGGCGGGGGAGCCCGTCCCCTGCCGGGGGCGTGGGAAGCTCCGCCACCAGCGGCTCAGCCCCCTGGTGGGCGATCAGGTGGATATCACCCTCACCCAGGACGGAAAGGGGATGGTGGACGCCGTCCTCCCCCGGAAAAACCAGTTCAGCCGCCCCGCCGTGGCCAACATTGAGCAGATGGTGATTGTGTGTTCCGGGGCGGTGCCGGTGACCGACCCATTCCTCATCGACCGCATGGCGGCCATGGCGGAGTGGAAGGGGTGCGACCCCTTGATCCTGTTCAACAAGTGCGACCTGGAGCGGGCGGAGGAGCTGGTCCGGCTCTACCGGGAGTCGGGCTTTCCCACCCTCCAGGTCAGCGCGGAGACGGGGGAGGGGATGGACGCTTTGGCCGCCGCCGTGGCCGGGAAGGTGTCCGCCTTCACCGGCAACTCCGGGGTGGGCAAGTCCAGCATCCTCAACGCCTTACAGCCCGGCTTCGGCCTGGAGGTGGGGGAGGTCAGTGAAAAGCTGGGCCGGGGCCGCCACACCACCCGCCATGTGGAGCTTTTCCCTGTGGCGGGAGGGCTGGTGGCGGACACGCCCGGGTTTTCCTCCTTTGACGTGGAACAGATGGAGGCCATCCCCAAGGAGGAGCTGGCCCAGGCGTTCCGGGAGTTTGGCCCCTATATGGACCAGTGCCGCTTCCAGGGCTGCGCCCACGTAAAGGAGCGGGGCTGTGCCGTCCGGGCGGCGGTGGAGGAGGGGATAATCGCCCCCAGCCGTCATAAAAGCTATGTCCGCCTCTATGAGCAGGCCAAGGAGATTCCCCAGTGGGAGCTGGAAAAGAACAGAAACAAATAAAATGAGGACGCCCCGCCGAGTTTGCCCGGCGGGGCGTCCTGTGGTTTTAGAGATGCCTGGAAACATATCTTGACAATGGGGCGGGCCCATTTCAGTGCTGTCAGACGTTCAGATACGGGTAATAGGCCACGTAGCAGAAAACATTCATCTCGTGGGCGCCGGCGCCGCTGCGGCTCTGGAACGCCATGCGTTCGCTGGTCTCAAACATGATTTCTCATCCCCTTTCCGTTTGGGCTTCATATGGAGAAGCAAAGGCTTCAAATTATTTTTCTCAAGAGTGGAACAGATACTGGATCAGGGTTTTAACACCGCTGACGATTTTCCGTTCCTCAGCGCCCCAGCGCTGCTGCATCTCCATCAGATCGCTGCAATCGTACATGGTGCTACTCACCTCCTTTTCGGATACTAGTATACTACCATGTGATAAAAAATGGAAGTGGAGACCTGTACGATATACACAAAAAATGAGGTCAATTTTTGTGCAGAAAAACCGAAAAACGAAAATGAGGCAAGCATGTCCTTCAAATACATGTCTGAAGCCCACACTTTGTCCCGAAAATTGCAGGAACAGGACAGCCTCCATTCACATATGCTGGATTATCATCCGGCAGCGAGAAAGGGGGCGTTTTCATGCGAGTCGTGGTGGTGAAGTTCCCCAAGGCCCTGTGCGGCCTGATGCGCAGGATTTTCCACATGGAGTGAAAGCGGGCATATCCGGGGGCGGCCTCTCATATAGTGGGGACAGAACAGGAGCAAGGAGAGGAAGCCTATGGATATGGAGCTGAAGCGGGTCGCGCTGGAGGGGTATCGGTGCGTGGCCCATACCATGTTCGTCCAGGAGGAGACCCTGGAGAGCATTGTGCCCGACGCCTGCCCGGACATCGCGCGGATTGTGTCCGCCTGCGGCAAGGCGTTTCTCAAGGACAAGGAGCTGGGGGAGGGGACCCTGCGCCTCAGCGGCACGGCTAAGGTGACGGTGCTGTACATACCCGAGGGGGAGGAGCTGCCCCGGTCGCTGGAGGTGTCCATCCCCTTCCAGTGCGTCCGGGACGATCCCCAGTTCCACGCCGGGTGCCCGGTGCTGGCGGACCTTCAGGTCCCCACGGCGGACGCCCGGACCATCAACCCCAGGAAGATGCTGGTGCGGGTGGGGCTGTCCGTGTGGGCGGCGGCCTATGAGCGGGAGCGGCGGGAGCTTTCCGCCGATCTGACCGGCGGCGAGGGGGAGGGCCTGCAAAAGCAAGTGGTCCCCAGGAAGTGCTGTGTTATCCCGGAAGTGTCGGAAAAGACGTTCACCTTCTCCGATGTGCTGCGGCCCCCGGCCTCCCGGCCCGAGATCGAGGAGCTGCTGCTCTACCGGGCGGAGCTGGGGACGGCGGATGCCAAATTCATCGGCAAAAAGCTGGTGCTGAAGGGGGACGTGCAGCTGTCGTCGGTGTACCGCGCCGGGGAGGGGCTGAGCCAGGCCCGGTTTGAGCTGCCCTACTCCCAGATTCTGGACATCGGCGAGGTGCCCGACGAGGCGGAGCCCGAGGTGGCGGTGGCGCTGAAAAGCGTGGACTGCCGGGCCCGGGAGGGGGAGCTGGAGGTGTCCCTGGAGCTGTTGGCCCAGGCAGCGGTGTGGGAGCGCCGGAGCGTGGAGCTCATCAGCGACGCCTACTGCGTGGGGAAGCCCATCGACGTGGAGCGTTCGTCGGTGCGGCTGTGCACCCTGGCGGAGCGGTCCGCCCGCCGGGAGATGGGGCGGAAGCTGTGCGAGTCGGGGATTCCGGCCAAGCAGGTGGTGGACTGCGCCGCCGCGGTGTCCTCCCTGGCGGGGGCCCCCGCAGAAGGGGGGATGGAGTTCACCGCCCAGGTGAACGCCTCTGTGCTGTACCTCAGTGAGGACGACGCCCTGTGCGGGGTGGAGACGGACATTCCTGTGACCTGCCGGGTGGATGTGCCGGAGGGCTGCGCCTGTGCCTGCCGGTGCCGGGCGGTGGGGGAGGCCACCGCCGTCCCCGTCACCGGAGGGTTGGAGGTGCGCTTTGAGGCGGAGTTCTCCTGGACCCTCACCAGGGAGGAGCAGGTGAGCTGCGTCTCCGAGGTGAGGCCGGGGACGGCGGAGGAGGGCGGGCCCCGCCCGTCGGTGGTCATCCGCCGGGTGGAGCGGGGGGAGGCCCTGTGGGATATCGCCAAATCCTGCGCCTCCACCGTGGCGGACATCTGCTCCGCCAACAGCCTGCCCGGGGAGGAAGCGGAGGTGGGCACGCTGCTGCTCATTCCCGCCCGGAGAAGCTGAACCGCACAAAAAGGCGGCGCGGACCTAGTCCGCGCCGCCTTTCCGCATTGTTTGGAGGGAGAGCCGTCAGATTACGTGGTGGTTTTTCCACTTGCCCCGGAGGAAGTGGACCAGGAACACGGCCCCCCGGACGATCCAGTCGGCGAACATGGCCATCCATACGCCCAGCAGGCCCAGCCCCATGCCCAGGCCCAGAAGATAGCTCATGCCGATGCGGCAGATCCACATGGACAGCATGGATACCACCATGGTGAACTGGGCGTCCCCCGCCGCCCGGAGGGCGTTGGGCAGGGTGAAGGACATGGGCCAGAAGATGATGGTGAACACCGAGTTCCAGCGCAGCACCTGGATGGCGATGGCGGCGGTGGCGGGGGTCAGGTTGAACAGGGGAACCAGCGCCGGCGCGGCGAAAAACAGGCAGACGCAGGAGGCTCCCATGGCCAGATAGGACACCTTCATCAGCTTCTTGGTATAGCCCACCGCCTGCTCGTGGTCGCTGGCCCCCATGCACTGGCCGATGACCGTCACCATGCTCAGGCCCACCGCCTGACCGGGAACGTTGATGAACCCGGCGATGGAGCCGCTGATGGCGTTGGCCGCCACGGCGGAGCCCTGGATGGCCAGATTCACCCCCGCGTCGAAGGAGGTCACCAGCCGGAGCACCAGCAGCTTGCCCACCTGGAACATGCCGTTCTCAATGCCCGCCGGTACGCCCACCCGCAGGATGGCGCGGATCATTTTCCACTGTAGCCGGGGGTGGAACGGGTCCTCCACATACACCGGCAGGCTTTTCCGGGTAATCTTCACCCCGATGATCACCGCCGCCGCTATCCGGGAGGTCAGGGTGCCCAGCCCGGCCCCGGCGGCCCCCATGTCAAAGCCATAGATCAGCAGGGCGTTGACGGCGATGTTGATGAGGTTGACGATGAAGGAATTGACCATGGACACCTTGCTGTTGCCCATGGCCCGGAACAGGGCGGCCCCGGCGTTGTAAATGGCGATGAAGGGGTAGGCCGCCGCCGTCAGCAGGAAGTAGATGAGGGCGGAGTCCATCACCTCCTGGGCGATGTCGCCGAACAGCAGCCGCAGGATGTGTTCCCGCAGGAGGAGGGCCAGCGCCATCAGGGCCAGGGCGGCCAGCAGCGCCGCGTACAGCAGCTGTCTGGCCGCGGACCGGGCATTTTCCGGCTCCCGGCGGCCCAGGTACTGGGCCACCACCACCGCCCCGCCGGTGGACAGGGCGGAAAAGATATTGATGATAAGAATGTTGATATTGTCCACCAGGGACACCCCGGACACCACCGACTCCCCGGCGTTGGTGACCATCATGGTGTCGGCCATGCCCACCGTCATCAGAAGCAGCTGCTCGACGACCAGGGGGATCATGAGCCGGACCAGGTCCTGGTTGGAGAACATGGGCTTTTGGGCCCTTACCGTGGTTTCCATGACACACCTCTCGCTTTGACAGGCGGACCGCCTGACGTTTCAGAGGCCATTGTAACACGGTATTTCCCCGGTGGATACCGTGTTTTTTCACGAAAATACGGCGGAGCGGGGGGATTTAGCTGGCACAAAAGCGGCGCGGGCCGCCGCGGCGCTCACCGCAGGAGCAGGCCCACGTCCTCCATCCCCCGCTGGGCCAGGAATTTGGCCCGGGGAGACTGGCGCAGCACCTCCCGGATGTCCATGACCAGGGAGCTGGCCTCGCTGGTGTCCCGCACCACGCTGAACTGCCGGTGGACGTTGTACATGCCGCCAAAGCTCTGGGCCAGCTGGCCGTACATGGCGCCGTAGGCCCCTTGCAGCCGGGTGACCCACCGGCGGTCGGTGGTGAGGATCTCCAGGGCGGTTCGGGCGGCCTGACGGGTGGTGACGTCCAGCCCGTCCAGCCGAAGGGCCCGGGCGGTGACCCGGAACCGGGGCAGGGTAACGTTGGACTCCCCCACCTGGAGGGAGAGCCCCCGCTGGGTCCACAGCTTGGCCGAGCCCAGATTCAGCCCCGGGTCCACCTGGACCTTACCGCAGTTGCCGAAGAGGCAGCCGCCGATGTCCCCGTCGGGGCCGCCCCCCTGGGCCTTGGCCACCTTGGCGGAGCCGGTGATGGCAATATCGCCGCAGGCCCCCTGAATCCCCGCGCCGATGGCGGCGGCGCAGCAGGAGGCCAGCGCGGTGACGGTGCCTCCCTGGATGCGGATGTCGCCCACCGCCGCGCCCAGCGCCCCGCCGATGCCCGCGCCGCCGCCGGAGCCGGTGGCGACGACGGTGCCTCCCCGGATGAAGATGGAGTCGGTCTGGCCGGTGGCCGCGCCGCTGTCCCGGCCCACGCCCGCCCCGCCCGCGCCGCCGGTGGCGGTGAGGACGCCGTCGGGAAGGCTCCGGTCCCCCTTGGGCTGGTCGATGGTCAAGGAGGTGCCTTCCCCCAGCGAGACCCCGGCGCAGCCCGGGCCGCTCTCAAACACGTTGTCCGTCCCCCGCTGGAGTAGCAGGACGACGGTATTTCCCCGCCCCAGGTCGAAGGCCCGGCCCTCGGCGACCCGGCACTCCACCCCGTCCAAGGTGAGCTCCAGCCTGCCAATGTTGTCCTCCAGAACGATCCGCCCGCTGAAGGGGAGCTGGTTGGCGTCCGTCCCCGTCCCGCCGGACAGGGCGGCGACCTGGCTGGTGAGTATGTGGAGGGTGTGGGTCTCCTCCTCGTACCGCCAGTCCACCCCTTCCTCGCCGCCGGTGACGGTGAAGGGGTTGGGGTACATGGAAACCGGCTGGAAGCCGCCCGCCTTATCGTCCCAGCGCACGTAGAGGTAGCGGGTGCGGGGAAGACCGGTCTTGTCCCGGCCCCGGAGGACCACCGTGTGGGCGGGCCGGTCCTGGTCGATCCCCTTCAGCAGCCACAGCCGGACCGGGTCCGGCTGATCCTGAAGGGACAGGGCCAGCCGCCCCTGCTTTCCGTCCACCCCCAGGGAGGTGAGGGAGCTCCAGCCGGGTAGGAGGGTTTTCCACACGATGTCAAAGGGGGTCAGGGGCTTTCCCTGGGCGTTTTGGACGGTAATGCCTTCCGCCGCCAGCAGGGAGACCGGGCCGTCCACCACCACCAGGACCTGAGAGCCCGGCGCGGCGTCCTTCAGCTCCACTGCCCCCTCCATGAGCCGCAGAACGCTGGATGCGTCTCCCCGGAGAAGTCCCGCGCGCAGCAGTCCGCCGCCCTCCACGGTGAGGACTGCGCCCTGGGCCAGCTGGAGCTGGGCCAGAGTGTTCACTCCGACGGAGCTCAGCCGGGCCTGGGCGGCCTGGGCGGTGAGCAGGGGGGAGGCAATTTGATGAAGGGTCACCGTCCCTGCGCCTGTCAGCCGCAGGGCAGGGGCCTCCTGCCCCAGCCCCCGGAGGAGCAGTGATTCCGTTCCGCCTGCCGTCAGCGTGCCGGTCTGGGGGTCCAGGAGCGTGCCGGACAGGTCCCGGCCGGAGACCTGGACGGTCCCCAGCTCCGCCGCCGTCATCTGAGCGGCGGCCCCCTCCGGTGAAGGGCCCAGCCCGTCCAGCAGGGCCATCAGGCCGTCCCCAGAGCCCCCCAGGGCGTCCAGCAGGCCCATGAGCAGCTCCAGCTCCCCGCCGCCGGTGAGCAGGCCGGCCAGGGAGGGCATGGCCGTCAGCCCGTCCCCGCCGGACAGCAGGAGGCCGGTCAAAAAGCTCTCCAGCCCGGGGGCGGTGCCGGCGGAGAACTGGGCCTGGAACTCCTCCAGGCTGGTAAAGACGCCGCCGGTGAGCAGGTCCACCGCCTCATCGGGGGAGAGGCCCTGGGCCACCGTCTCCAAAAACTGCCGCAGGCCCTCCGCCGCCTGCTCCGGGCTCACCGGCCCCTCGGCGGAGCCCCCGGCGATGACCGAACCCAGGTACAGCGCGGCCAGGTAGCCCCCGGCGGGGCTGCTGTCCAGGGGGAGCCTGCCCAGGGCGGCCAGCAGCTCCGGGCCGCTGGCGGAGGCGTCCACCCCCAGGGCGGCCAGCAGAGCTGCCCGGTCCGGGGCGGTCCCACCCAGCCCCCGCAGGAGCCAGTTGGGCAGGGTCTGGGTTCCGTCCTCCTTGGCGGACAGACCGTCCATCACCGCGTCCACCAGGGCGTCCAGGCCGTCCATGCCGTCCCCGTCCTGGAACAGCCCCGCCTTTACGCCCTGCCGGGCCACCCGGTCAATCTCTCCCCGCAGGCGGTCCAGCTCCTCCTGGAGGGCGGCACGGTCCAGCTCGCCCCCGTCCGCGGACCGCTGGGCCAGCTCTTCCATTTTGCCCAGGCCGTCCTGGACCTCCGCCAGGGCGGCTTCCCCGGACTGGAGGGTCCGACGGCCCTCCCGGATGTGCCGCTCCACCTGACTTACCCTGCTCATCAGCTGGCGCAGGGTGTCCGACACGGTGGCCGCAGTTCGGCCGGGCCCCTGCGGGACCTTGGCTGAGGCGGACTGCTTCTCCGCCTTGCCGGTCCCCTGATACCGGGGCACGGATATGTTCCTGTTTCTGCGAATACTCAGCTCTCCCATCTCATGGGCCTCCTTCCGACGGGCCGCTGAAGCCGCCCTTTTTATATATTATCGTCCCAAGGCTGGGAAAATTAAGAACCTGTATTCACAGCCGAAGCCGCCGCATGTGGGGAAAACACCCGGCCAGACGGTGAATTGAGGTTGTGAATACAGGTTCTAAGGGAAAAGCTCCCCCGGCTGGGCCGGAGGAGCTTTCATGCTCGTCAATATACCGGATTGTCTACGTTGACCTTGTCCACTTCCTGATAGGGGGCCAGGGTGGAAACCATCTTCACCGGCTCGTCGTAAGCGTTTTTCAAATAGTGGACCTCGCCGGGCTCGATGTGGATCAGGTCGCCCGCGTTCAGCACATGCTTGACGCCGTCCACCACGATGTCCACCTTGCCCTCCAGGATGAAGAAATCCTCCTCCATCACATTGTGGTAGTGGGCCTGGAAGTCCTCCCCGGGGCGGAAGCGCACCAGGGCGAAGTTCATCCGGGGGCCCTTCATCAGGTATTTGGGGCCGCTCTCTCCGAAGCGGTATTCGCGCTCGTTCTCATTGACAATAAACATATGATTCTCCTCCATTCCAAAAGTCGGCCCAAGGGCTCACAGGCCGGGGGCGGTCCACATATTCCGGGTCAGCCCCTGATCGCACAGCGCCAGCTGGGCGGGGTAGAGCTTTTTCCAATTGGCGTACAGCTGGTCGTACACCGGCTTCACAGCGGGGTCGGGCTGGAACTGACGATCCCATTTCACCGTGCGCTCCACGGCCTCCTCCACGCCGGGGTACAGCCCTACGCCCACGCCCGCCAGGATGGCGGCACCCAGGGCGGTGGCCTCCTTCACCATGGGCACCTTCACCGGCTTGCCGGTGACGTCGGCCACGATCTGACTCCATAGGGGGCTCTTGGCCGCGCCCCCGGCGAAGATAAGCTCGTCGGGCTCGTGGCCGGTGGCCTCCTTCACCAGCTCGATGTGGCTGCGCACCAGCAGGGCGGTGTTCTCCAGAATGGCCCGGTAGAAGGTGTATTTGTTGAACTTCTCCGGCTCCAGCAGGAAGTTGGTGAAGGTGGGGCTGGCGTGCTTCCAATTGATGAAGTTCATGGTGTCGCTGAAGCAGCACTGCATCCCATAGCACCCGGCGGGGATGTCCTTGGCCTTTTCGTTCATCAGGTCGTAGGGGTCCCGGCCGGTGCGTCGGGCCTCCTCCGCCTCGGCCTGACAGAACCCGTCCCTGAACCAGCGCATCACCAGGCCGGGCTTGAACGCCAGGGCCTCGTACTGCCACAGGCCGGGCAGGGCGGCGCAGTTCACCCGCACCCGGCAGCCCGGGTCGGTCCGGCCGGAGTCGGTGTTGAACTCGTACTGCCAGAAGCTGCCCCCGAACACGGCGGCCTGGTTGGCCTTGCAGGCCCCCACGCCCAAGGTGCCCAGCTGGCAGTCGCCGCCGCCCACCACCACGGGGGTGCCCTCCAGCAGGCCGGTGTCGTCGGCGCCCTTGGCGCTCACCTGGGCGAAGTTGACGCCGCACTCCACCACGGGCGGGAAAATGTCCGCCCGCAGGCCGCATTTCTGGGCGATCTCCGGCAGCCAGTCCCGGCTCTGCAAATCCATGATGCCGGTGGTGCTGCCGTTGCTGGGCTCCACCGCCAGCTTCCCCGTGAGCTTGTAGATGAGCCAGTCGTTGAACATGCCCACAGCGGCGGTCTTTTCATACACCTCGGGCAGGTTGTCCCGCACCCACAAAAGCCGGGGCAGGGCCCCCAGGGCGTAGGTCTGGCCGGACTTTAAGTACACTTCCTTTTCCAGCGCCGGGTCCAGCTCCTTGAGCTGGCCCACCTGGGCGTCGCTGCGGGCGTCCACGTTGGCGCAGGCCCAGATCTCCTGGCCGTCCTTGTCATAGAGCAGGATGCCCTCCCGCATACAGGTGGTGGACAGGGCGGCGATATCCGTCGGGGCGATGCCCGTCTCTTCCAGCACCCCCCGGATGCAGCCCCGGGCCAGCTCCCAGTTGTGGACCCAGTCGAAGTCCATGCTGCCGGGCCAGCGGGGGTCCTCCCGGTGGGACCACTCCTGCTGGACGCAGCCTACCTGCTCCCCGTCCAGGGAAAAGACCACGGCCCGGACGCTGCCGGTGCCCGCGTCCACCGCCATCAAGTATTTCGCCATGAAAATACCTCCTAATACTGATTTACCGTCCCGGCCATTTCCAAAAATTGAAAGTCAGCCGGGCAGATTATTTAGACCTCTTGATACAACAGCCAAAAGCGGGGACATGATCTCGGCTTCATAGCTTCATCTCTGTCACAAGGGTCCTCCGCACACTCCTTTACCTTTTTTGCAAAACCAAGCCGCTGATAGAAACGAATATTAACCGCATCTGTGGTGTCAACACCAATGGATATCCTTTGATATCCTAAATCCTTTATGTGCTCAATTACGTGGCGGATCAGCTTTGTCCCCAATCCCTGGCCGCGGAAATCTGTTCTGACTCGAAACGCGCAAAGATACGCGGTTCTTTTGCCGTCCGCAAAATCTTTGTCCTCAAGGTCATAGAAAACATACAGCTCCCCAACCAGCTGTCCGTCATAATCGAGCGCCCAAAATTCGGTATTTCCTCTTTTTATGTTGTCGCAAAAGAATTTTGCATTGGAAGAAGCGGTATGAAGACTCTCATATCCCCACAATTCCAATAACTCACGCTCTGCCGCTCTTCTGATCTTCATGGGTTCCATCCTCTGAATTTCGCTTGAGCAATCAATTTTGACGCTCGCGCAGCAGGCTGCTACGAATCGGGGGCCTCCAGCAGCAGCTGGGCGGTGTCCTCGTCGGTGATGAGCACGTCCAGGTAGCCCCCCCGGAGGACGGCCAGGATGGCCTCCGCCTTGTCCGGCCCCCCCGCCGCGCCGATGACGTTGTCCAAGGTCCTGAGCTGGTCCATGGTGGTGCTCATCAGCCGCCCCTCCAGGTCGTGGGACACCACCTGGCCGTTTTTGTCAAGGAAGTGGCTGAGCACGTCGCCCACCGCCCCCCGCATCTTGAGAAAGGTGAAATCGTTGTGGTTGAGGATGCCGTTTTTTACAATGGTGGCCTGATCGCTGAGGCAGCCGATGCCCACCACGCTCATGCTGGACAGGGGGATCATGCGGAAGATCTCCTCCACGTCGGGCTCCCGCCGCAGGGAGTCCCGCAGGGCTGCGCCGGATAGCAGCAGGGGGGAGGGGATGAGGTACAGCCGGGCGTTGAACACGTTGGAGTTGGTGTTGGGCAGGTAGTAGTTCACACCACCCGCCAAACTGACCACGTTCAGCGGGACCTGGGCGGCGGTGGCCAGATGGTTGAGGATGCGGCTGGTGGTGTCGCCGTAGCCCATGTTAATGAAGGCGTTGTCCGCCGCCCGGCGCAGTATGTACATGGCCGTGGCCTGGGCGATGCTCTCGTTGGGGCTGGCCAGAGTGGAGGCCCCGGGGACGATAAAGATGTCCCGCAGGCCGTAGCGGGTGAGCAGCTGCCGTTCCATCTCCATCCGGCGGCTGCTGTCCTGCTGGACGTTGAACTGGATGATCCCGGTCTGACGGGCCCGATCCAGCAGGGCGATGACCTTGGAGCGGCTCACCCCCAGCAGGTGGGAGATGTTCTGCTGGGTATAGTTCTCAATGTAGTAGTACCACACCGCCTTGATCATCAGCCGGTGTTCGTAATCGGCCCTGCTGAGCTTGTCAATTTTTTCCTCCATTGCATCCGCTCCAGAAATTCGACAAAAGTTTTGAACTCAAGCAAATGTATTGTGTCAATAGTATAGCACCGGCCCGCGCCCACTGTCAAATGATTGCGGGAGAATTCCTCCATTTTCCGTAAAATCGTGGAAAACGCCAAAAAACGGCAATGACTATTGTACATATCCGACAAAAAGACAAGCTTTCTAAAAGGAGGGGGATAGTTTTTCGCCGAAAACTGCCAAAAAATTCACAGGGGAATCGGGCTCGCGCTGTTGACAAACGCGGGAAAAAACCTTATGATAGGGCAAAGCGCAAAAGCTGGTTTCTCAGGACATTTGTGCGTGGCTGCACATGAATGGAGGAGTTCAGATGGAAGCCGTCGGAAAGCCGGGGAAAAACGTCCCCCTGCTGAGCGTGCGGGGCATTTACAAGTCCTTCGGATTGAACGCGGTGCTCAAGGGCATCGACCTGGACGTAATGCCCGGCGAGGTGCTGGCCCTCATCGGGGGAAACGGCGCGGGCAAGTCCACTTTGATGAAAATCATCATGGGCATATACAGCCACGACAGCGGCCGGCTGTCTATGAACGGGGAGCCGGTGGCGCTGAATCGGCCTGCGGACGCCCTGGCCCGGGGCATCTACATGGTGCCCCAGGAGCCCCTGCTCTTCCCCAACATGAATGTGGAGGAGAACATTACCATCGGGTTTGACCGGAGCAAGGCGGAGCTGCACCGTGAGCTGGTGGACACCATGGCGGATATCGGCTGGAACCTGGATCTGGGCCGGAAGGCCGGCAGCCTGTCCATCGCCGAACAGCAGCTGGTGGAGATCCTCCGGGGCATCCTGCGCCACGCCAGGGTGCTGATTTTGGATGAGCCCACCTCCGCCCTCACCTTCGACGAGGTGAAGAGCCTGTTCAAGGTGACCCGGGATCTGCGGGAAAAGGGCATCGGCATCATTTACATCACCCACCGCCTGGCGGAGGTGTTCGATATCGCCACCCACGTGGCCATCATGCGGGACGGTATGATTACCATCCAGGGCCCGGTGGACAACTTCACCCGGGAGGATCTGGTGAAGGGCCTGCTCCCGCCGGACGCCGCCGATCACACTCAGGCGAAGGGCGCCTCCTCCTCCAAGGTGGACTATTCCGCCCAGCCCGTGCTGGAGCTGGAGGGCTTCAGCGGCTACGGCTTTTCGGACGTGAGCCTGAAGGTGTGGCCGGGGGAGATTCTGGGCGTGGCCGGCGTGGTGGGCGCGGGGCGCACCGAGATGGCCACCACCATCTTCGGCATGGACAAGACGCTGGGGGGCAGGGTGCTCCTCAACGGCAGGGACATCACCGGCAAAAAGACCCGGCAGGTCATCGCGGCGGGGCTGAACTACGTGCCGGAGGACCGGCACCTCAACGGCCTGTTCAAGATCTGCGACGTGACCGCCAACACCACCAGCGCCAGCCTTTTCGGGGGCGCACTGGGCAAAGTGCTCATCAACCGCAGGGCGGAATATGATATCACGGAAAAATACGTGAAAAACTTCCGCACCAAGGTCACCGGCCACGACCAGCTGGCGGGCAGCCTGTCCGGCGGCAACCAGCAGAAGATCGTCATCGGCCGGTCCCTGGCCACCGACCCCGGCGTGGTCATCCTGGATGAGCCCACCCGGGGCATCGACGCCGCCGCCCGGGGCGACGTGTACCACATCATCCACCAGCTCCGGGAGCAGGGGCTGTCCATCCTGCTGATCTCCAGCGACATGGAGGAGCTGGAGGAGCTGGCCGACCGGGTGGTGACCATGTACCAGGGCCGCGTCAACGCCCAGTTCCAGAAGGCGGATATCAACCAGGACAATCTCACGGCCGCCGCCTTTGGCATCGTGAAACAGGAGGCGAAAGAGGCATGAGCGCGGTAAAGAAATTTTTCAAGGCCAGGGAGCTCACCAGCTTCCTGTTCCTGGTGGGCCTGTTTCTCATCGTGGGCCTCATCAACCCAGCTTTCCTGAGCCTGGACAACGTGAGCGCCTGTTTCAACTCCTCTGTGGTGTATACGCTGATCGCCGTGGGCATGGCCTTTGCCATCTTCATCGGCGAGATCGACGTGTCGGTGGGCTCCACCATGGGCCTGTCCGCCGCCGTGGCGGGCACCATGATCCAGAACGGGTCCAACTGGTTCGCCGCCTTCGCCGTGGCCATCCTCATCGGCGTGGTGGTGGGCCTGATCAACGGCTGGGGCGTGGCCGTCATGAAAATCCCCTCCCTCATTTTCACCCTGGGCACCAACGGCATCCTCCGGGGGCTGATGTACTTACAGGTGGGGGTGGAGCAGGTCAACAGCCTGCCCAAGGAGTTCAAGGACATTTCCTCCATGACCCTCATCGGCAGCTTCACCATCTACTACTGCTGCGCGGTGGCCCTCACCGTGGGCATCCACTTTCTGCTCACCCGCACCAAGCGGGGGCGCTGGTTCATCGCCGTGGGCGACAACGCCGGGGGCGCGGAGCTGGTGGGTATTCCCGCCACCCGTACCAAGGTGATGGCCTACCTGATCTGCGGTGTGCTCAGCGCGGCGGCGGGCATCATTTTCGCCAGCCGCATCGGCATCGTCACCTCCCTCAGCGGCAACGGCTACGAGATGAAGGCGGTGGCGGCCTGTGTGCTGGGCGGCATCAGCCTGTCCGGCGGCGTGGGCTCGGTGATCGGCGCGGGCATCGGGGCGGTCATCATGGCCTCCATCAGCTATCTGCTGGTGTTTATGCAGTTTCCCTCCAACTACGACAACGCCATTACCGGCGTGATCCTCATCACCATCGTGGTGCTGGACGCGCTGATGCAGCGCCGGGCGGCGGTGAACAACCGCCACGCCCGTCTGGCCGCCCGCACCTCGGCGGCCCCCGGCGGAAAGGAGGCGGCGGAGCAATGAGCGAGCCCAATGTGAAGCTGGGCGGTCAGGGCGGCCTGCGCCGCCTGTGGAACGGCCCCAATTTCCGCTGGAATCTTTTCCTGCTGATCCTGCTGACTGTTGAGTGCGCCGTGTTCGGCGCGGCGAATGAGAAATTCCTCTCCCTCCCCCGCGTTTTCACCGCCGCCAACGATTTCCTGCCCATCTGTATGATCTCCATCTTTGTCACCTTCGTCATGATTACCGGCGGCATCGACATACAGGTGTCCTCCATCGTGGGCCTGACCTCCATCATCATCGGCGTGGCCTGGCAGGACTTCGGGCTGAACATCTGGGCCGCCGTGGCGGTGGCCGTGGTGGCCGCAGCGTTGTGCGGAGCGCTGTCCGGGTTCTTCATCGCCTACTGCGGGGTCCAGGCCATGGTGGTCACTTTGGGCGGCAGCTTCCTGTATACGGGTCTGGCCCTGCTGGTGTCCAACCTGTCCAGCACCGAGGCATACAAGGGCATCAGCGGCTTCCCCGACAGCTTCAAGGCCCTGACCAAGATCAAGCTGTTCGATTTCATCCCGTTGCAAATCGTCATTTTCCTGGCCATGGTGGTTGCGGCTCACCTGTTGCTCCACCGCACCAAGTACGGCCGGAAGATCTATCTGGTTGGCGTCAATCCCTCCGCGGCGGAGTATTCCGGCGTCAACAGCCGTCTGGTCATTATGTCCACCTACATTCTGTCCGCCGTGTCCGCCGCCGTCGCGGGGATCATCATGACTTCCTATCTGGGCACCGCAAAGTCCGACCTGGGCGGCAGCTTGACCATGAACATCATCACCGCCTGTGTGCTGGGCGGCACCCTGTCCACCGGCGGCAAGGGCTCCGTGCTGGGCACCGCCATGGCCGCGCTGGCCATCGGCCTGCTGCGCTTTGGCATGCCGCTGTGCTTCAAGATTCAGGCCCAGTATCTGGACATCCCCGTGGGCGTCCTGCTGGTGGTGGTGGTCGTGGGCCGGGCCGTGGCCGGAAACCCCAATGTGGCGGCATGGTTCGGCAGGCTGCGCGGCAGGGGAAAAGGGAGCAAGGCCGGCGCCTGACAAGGTATATTCCGGGGCTTTCCGGCCCCTGAATATAAAAACACATATCAATGGAGGTATGAAAAGACATGAAACTGAAAAGACTTGCGGCACTGTTCCTGGCTCTGAGCATGATGTTTGCTCTGGCCGCCTGCGGCGGCAAGCCCGCCGAGGAGTCCAAGGCTCCCGCCGAGGAGTCCAAGGCCGTGGAGGAGAGCAAGGCTCCCGCTGATGAGTCCAAGGCTCCCGAGGGCGGCGACAGTGAGGTCAAGTCCGTGGAGGGCAAGACCGTGGCCTTCATCCCCAAGCTGACCGGCAACGCCTTCTTCGAGGTGGCCAACACCGGTGCCCAGGAGTTCGCCAAGGACTGGGGCATCAACGTTGAGTACATGGGCGACGCCACCGCTTCCGCCGCCGCTCAGGTGGCCGTCATCAACAACGCCGTGGCCCAGGGCGTGGACGCCATCTGCATCTCCACCGTGGACGCCGCCGGCGTGGCCGACGCCCTGAAGGCCGCCATGGACGCGGGCATCGTGGTCTGCACCTGGGACTCCGACGCCGCCGTTTCCGACCGCGCTCTGATGGTCTCCCAGGGCACTCCCGAGGTGCTGGGCCAGATGCTGGTGGACCTGGCCGTCGAGGGCCTGAAGGACCGCGGCGTGGACCCCGAGAAGGACACCGTGAAGTACGCCTGGCACTATTCTCAGGCCACCGTCACCGACCAGAACTCCTGGCAGGTTGAGGGCGAGAAGATCATCAAGGAGAAGTACCCCAACTGGGAGAACGTCCATTCCGACAACTACTACTCCGAGCAGGACGCGGAGAAGTCCGTCACCATCGGCGAGGCCGTGCTGGCTGATAACCCCGACATCGACCTGATTATCTGCAACGACTCCACCGCTCTGCCCGGCCAGCTCCAGGCCGCTGAGAACAAGGGCCTGACCAAGGCCGACGTGACCATCACCGGCTTCGCCACCCCCAACGCCATCAAGCAGTACTGCACCAACGGCACCCTGTACAACTGGGGCCTGTGGGACTGCAAGATCCAGGGCGGCCTGGGCTGCTACGTGGCCGCTTACATCGCCGCCGGTAACGACGTGAAGGTTGGCGACGTGATCAGCGTCCCCGGCATCGGCGACTGTGAGGTCATGCCCAACAACTGCCTGAATCCCGACGACGCCACCGCCGACACCAACAACGGCGTGGTGCTGCTGCCCGAGCGCGCCGTGTTCAACGCGGAGAACATGGACAACTACGACTTCTAAGAAGCCGTCTGTCCCATAACGGGCCGGAAGGGCCTGTAAACGGGCGGAGCGGGGCTGTTCCCAGCCCCGCTCCGCTCCCAAAAGGGCGCCTGTCACGGCGCTTTTTTGAGAGCGGAGGGGGTTCCCTCCGCCTGACAATTTTACCAACACAAGGAGGATATACTTATGGCTGATTTGGAAGGTCTGAAGGTGTCCAAGGACTACCATGTGGACGTACCCTTTGCCAATCAGAAGGGCTTTTTCCTCAAGGGCATCAACAGCCTGGACTGGGGCATGAAGAAGCACATGGCCAACATTTTCAACCCGGAGAGCGGCAACACCGTCATGTTCGCCTTTGACCACGGCTATTTCATGGGCTCCACCGCCGGGCTGGAGCGGCTGGACCTGCTGCTGCCCCAGCTGGCTCCCTACGTGGACTGCTTCATGGGCACCCGGGGCGCCCTGCGCACCTGCGTCCCCCCTGAGATCGTGAAGAGCGTGGCCCTGCGGGTCACCTCCGGCTCCTCCATGCTCCAGGACGATTTGAGCCACGAGGTGGTGGCGGTGGACATCGAGGACGCTATCCGCATGAACGCCGACTGCATGGCGGTGCAGACCTTCATCGGCGCGGACGGCCAGCTGACCAGCTTGGACAAACTGAACAAGGTGATCAGCTCCGGAATGCGCTACACCATCCCCCCCAAGGGCGTGTGCGCCGTAGGCAAGGACATGGCCCGCACCGCCCGCTTCTTCAAACTGGCCACCCGCATCATCGCCGAGATGGGCGTACAGGTGGTCAAGACCTACGACTGCGAGAACTTTGAGGAGGTCGTGGCGGCCTGCCCGGTGCCCATTGTGGTGGCGGGCGGTAAGAAGCTGTCCGAGCCGGACGCCCTCAAGCTGGCCTACGGCGTGATCCAGAAGGGGGCCCACGGCGTGGATATGGGCCGGAACATCTTCCAGAGCACGCACCCCGTGGCCATGGCCCAGGCGGTGTCCATGATCGTCCACAAGGGGGCCACCGATAAGGAGGCCCTGGAGTTCTTCCAGGACGAGAGCCACAAGTAAGAAAACTGGCCGGAAGGAGGGGAAAGGCGGTTGCTTTCCCCTCCTTTTTCCTGTATAATACGAGCGGTTTTTATGTGACCGGCAATTTTTTGGAAAAGCGGGAGGATGCTTATGGCTTTACAAGTGTTTCAAATGGTGCTGCCCATCGTGGTCATGCTGGGGCTGGGCACGGTGTGCCGCCGGAAAAATGTCTTTGACATGAAGGGGCTGGCAGGCCTTAAGGCGGTGGTGGGGGATATCTGCCTGCCGGTGGTGCTGTTCAACGCCTTTTTCACGGCCAGCTACTCCCCAGCGGTGGCCCTCATCTTTGTGCTGGTGTATGCGGGATACGCGCTGGCGCTGGGGCTGGGCTTCGGCCTGCGGGGGCTGGCCGCTCCCCACGGGAAGTTTTTCCCCTTTCTGCTGGCCAGCGCCGAGGGCGGCATGCTGGGCTACGCCCTGTACGGCGTGCTCATGGGGGAGCAGTCCGGCTTTGCCGCCGTGGACCTGGGGCAGACGGTGTTCGCCTATACGGCGTTCCTGGGTTTCCTGTCCCTCACCGACGGGCGCAAGCCCACGGCGGCGGGCCTGCTGAAGAACATGGCCACCAACAAGTGCTGCATCGGCATGGCCCTGGGCATCCTGTTGGGGGTGCTGGGCGTGGGTCAGTGGGTGCTGTCCGGCCCCGCCGCCGGGGTGGTCACCGGCGTCATCTCCATGATTACCGCGCCCACCAGCGCCTTGGTGCTGCTGGTGGTGGGCTATGAGCTGGACTTGGACAAATCCCTGCTGCGGCCGGTGGCGGTGACGGTGGTGTGCCGCCTGGCCGTCATGGGCGGCCTGCTGGCGGCGGTGAGCTTCATCCTGTTCCACATCGTGCCCTATGACAAGGGCCTTCAGATCGCACTGATGATCCTGTACGCCCTGCCCGCCCCCTTCATCATCCCCCTGATGGCCGACGTGGGAGCGGATGGAAAGTACGTTTCCACCGCCCTGTCGGTCCACACTCTGTGTACCATCCTGCTGTTTGTGGCCATCGCGGCGTTCAGCCTGGGATGAGCCGAAAAAGCCGCCGTACCAGCTGGTACGGCGGCTTTTTTTGCTTAAAACGCGCGGCCGATGTCGGTTCGGAAGTGCATGTCCTGGAAGGAGATGGGCTTGGCGGCGGCGTAGGCGTGGCTGATGGCCTGCTCCAGGGTATCCCCCAGGGCGGTGACGCCCAGCACCCGCCCGCCGCTGGTGACGGTCTGCCCGTCTTTTTCGGCGGTGCCCGCGTGGAACACCACGGCGCTTTTCCCAGCCTCTTCCAGCCCGGAGATGGGATAGCCCTTCTTATACTCCAGCGGATAGCCACCGGAGGCCAGCACCAGGCAGCAGGCCGTCTGATCCTTCCAGCGGATGTCCAGCCTGTCCAGGGTCCCCTCCCGGCAGGCGAGGAAGATGTCCATCAGGTCGCTGTCCAGCAGGGACAGCACCGCCTGACACTCCGGGTCGCCGAAGCGGGCGTTGTATTCCACCACCTTGGGACCGCCGGAGGTGAGCATCAGCCCAAAGTAGAGAACGCCGTGGAAGGGTCGTTTCTCCTCCTTCAGCGCCCGGATGGTGGGCAGGAAGATTTCCTCCATGCACCGCGCCGCAATCTCCGGCGTGTACTGAGGCGGGGGAGAGATGGCCCCCATGCCGCCGGTGTTGGGGCCCTGGTTGCCGTCGTAGGCCCGCTTGTGG
>ERZ779621.376-NODE-376-length-20553-cov-5.305152_pt1 | contig 20553 bp, 22 predicted proteins | sample MGYA00514215_ERZ779621 | MGnify/ENA primary metagenome ERZ779621 (study PRJEB29562, sample SAMEA4376715) | mouse gut metagenome | isolation source: Cecum | study: EMG produced TPA metagenomics assembly of the A DSS colitis mouse model was used to assess the...
GGGTGGTCGCCGCGCCCACAGCCTTGAAGGGGATCCTGGCGGCACTGTTCAAGGTAAAGTAAAAGGAAGACATAGAAGAACGGTCAGGCTCATATAGTTTTCCAGAGGTCATTCTGCCCGTGAGGGCAAGGTCAAAGGAGTGGACAACTATGGAGCTGTCGTTGAACAATGTGATGATGGAGGGATATGCCTGCCTTCTGGATACCACTGTGTTTCAGGAAGAGACCCAGGAGAGCATCGTGCCCGACGCCTGCCCGGATATCGGCAGAGTGCTCTGCACCCAGGCGAGAGCCCAGCTGCGCGCCAAGGAGAGCGTGGAGGGAAAGGTGGAGGGGGAGGGTAGCATCGCGGTGACGGTGGTGTACCTTCCTGAGGGTGAGGACGGACCGCGCAAGCTCAGCCTGAGCATTCCCTTCCTGGTCAGCGTAGCCGCCGCGGGGATCGTGCCGGGATGCCCGGTGGTGGTAAAGCCCTGGGTCACCGGCGTGGAGACCCGGGTACTCAACCCCCGCAAGGTGCTGTGCCGCGTAGAATTGGCAGCGGCCTGCCAGGGCTGGGGCCAAGAGGAAAACATCCTGACGGCGACATGGTCGGGAGAAGAGTGTACCCTGGAACAGCGCACGGAGGCGGTGGATCGCTACGCCGCTGTTTCGGTATCGGAAAAGGCGTTTGCCTTTACGGATGATGTGACCCTTTCCACCGGGCAGGGGGCGGTAGCGGAGCTGCTTGGACACCGCCTGGATCTGCGGTGCGACGAAGCTAAGGTCATTGGAAACAAGCTTATTTTCAAAGGGGAGGTCACCCTTCAGGCCAGATACCGGACTATGGAAAACACCTTGGCTCTGGGCCGGTGGGAGCTTCCGTTCTCCCAGATCATGGATGTGGGAGGCGTGGAAGAGGAGGGGGCCTGCGCCTTGGATATCGTGGAGCAGGACAGCCGCCTGGAGCTGGTGGATGACGGCGAGGGCCGCACCCTGGGCGTGCATTTGGAGCTGCTGGCCCAGGCGGTGGTGCGGCAGACCCAGACGGTAGAGGTGTTCTGCGACGCGTACAGCGTGTCCCAGGATGTGGAGGTGGAACGGCAGGAGCTGACCTTCTCACAGCTTTGGGAGGAAAACACCGTCAACCAGATCCACCGGGAGATCTTTGATCTGCCCAACGGCGCCAGAAGTGTAGAGGACTGCTGGGTGACGCTGGGACAGCCCACCGTGGAGCGGCGGGAGAGCGAGGCCGCGGCGTCGGTCCGGGGGACCGCTACGGTCCTCTACGTGTCGGAGGAGGGCGGCCTGGAGGCGTTGGTGCAGTCTGTTGCCATCCAGGTGGGCGTCACTTTGCCGGAGCAGGGGAATTGCCGGGTGCGGTGCGCTTTGAGCGGTGAGGCGGGCGCGGCGGTCACCGCGGGAGGGATCGAGCTACGCTGCCCGGTACGGTTCAGCTACCTGACTACGGTGCCCCGTAAGTGCTCGGCGGTGACTGCGATCCGTGTAGAGGAGCGTGGGGAGGAGGCGGAACGGCCATCGGTGATCCTGCGGCTGGCCCAGCCGGGGGAGAGCCTCTGGGATATTGCCAAGGCCTATTCCACTACCACTCAGGACATCCTGGCGGCAAACGAGCTGCCAGAGCCGGAGCGACCGGAAGGGACGCTTCTGCTCATTCCCAGAAGCCGATAAAAGGAAGACCGCCGGTTTGCCATAGAGGCAGGCCGGCGGTTTACCTTGACTTTTCTTTCCGGCTATCGTAGACTTAGAGTACGATAACACCAAAGAAAGGGTGGACAAGCTATGCAGACGCATGATCGGGAATTCCATTTGAACATGGTCAAGGGCGACGTGGGACGGTATTGTATTCTTCCCGGCGATCCGGGGCGGTGCGAAAGGATCGCGGCCTATTTTGACGAGCCTAAACAGGTGATGTTCAACCGGGAGTACATGACTTATACAGGGACCTTGTTGGGTGAGAAGGTGTCGGTGGTGTCCACGGGCATCGGTGGGCCGTCGGCGTCCATTGCCATGGAAGAGCTAATCCACTTGGGGGCGGACACCTTTGTCCGGGTGGGCACCTGCGGCGGGATGGCGCTAAAGGTGCAGAGCGACGATGTAGTTATCGCAACGGGAGCGATCCGCATGGAGGGCACCTCGAAGGAATACGCCCCCATTGAGTTCCCGGCAGTGGCGGATCTTCAGGTGACCACGGCCCTGGTCAACGCCGCGAAAAAGCTGGGGAAGCCCTGGCATGCCGGGGTGGTGGAGTGTAAAGATTCCTTTTACGGGCAACATAGTCCAGAGACCATGCCGGTAAGCTACGAGCTGCTGAACAAGTGGGAGGCTTGGCTCAAGCTGGGCACCCTGGCCAGCGAGATGGAGTCGGCTGCGCTGTTTACCGTGGCGGCGGCGCGGGGCGTTCGCTGCGGCTCCTGCTTCCATGTAGTCTGGAATCAGGAGCGGGAGAAGGCAGGCTTGGATCAAAAGGAGAGCCATGACCTCCATGCTGCCATTGAGGTGGGCGTGGAGGCGCTGAAGCTGCTCATTGAGGAGGATAAAAAGGGATGACAGGGCTTGTCCTGGAGGGGGGCGCGGTGCGCACCATCTACTCCAGCGGTGTGTGCGACGGCTTTCTGGAACAGAATTTTTTGGCGGACTTTGTGGTGGGCGTGTCCGCCGGGATCGCCTATGGTGTGAGCTATGCCTCCCGCCAGGAGGGGCGCAATCTTCGCATTTTGGAGCGGTTTGTCCGCGACAGCCGCTACATGGGGGCGGTCAACTTTCTCAAGCCGGGGAACCGCAGTTATTTTGGGCTGGACTTTGCCTACGATGAGATCCCCAATTACCTGGTGCCCTTTGATTACGGTGCCTTGGAGAGCTACCCGGGACGGGTGGAGGCGGGGGTGACCAACCTGCTTACCGGGAAAACGGACTATTACCCCATCTGCAGTGCGGACAAACGGTTCGTGCTGCTGCGGGCCACCTGTGCCATGCCGCTGCTCTTTCCTATCTTTGAGATCAACGGAAAGCCCTATCTGGACGGTGGCGTGGGGGACGGCGTGCCCTTCCGCCGTGCCCTGCGGGCGGGGTGCGACAAGCTCATCGTGGTTCTGACCCGGGAGCGGAGCTACTACCGCAGGCCGGAGAAAATGGAAAAAATGATCTGCCACAGGTATCGGGAATATCCCGCCTTCTGCGAGGCCATCCGCACCCGGGCGGCGCGGTATAACGCCGACCACGCGGAGCTTTTGGAGCTGGAGCGGCAGGGGAAGGCCCTCATTTTTTCACCCAAGTCCACCAAGGGCTTTTCCCGCACGGAGCGGGATCTGGGAAAGATCCGCGCCCTCTGGAAGGAGGGGCGGGACGAGGCGGTGGCCCGTATGGACGAGGTTTGGTCATTTATCGGACGTTGAGCGATTCTTATCTCTGTCTTCACAGGAAGGTGCGCAGATAGCCAGCAGAGCCAGATTGTCCCCGATGATCGTGAAAAAAGCAGCCAGGAGCCCCAAGTCCTCTGCGGTTGCCCCCTGAGCCAGCCGGGCGGAGGCCGCCGCGGCGAGAAGCAGAATATTTTCCGGCGTAAGACAGTCGCCCATAAACACATCACCCCTATAAACCAATATAGCTCCTTGCGAAGAAAAGGGTGCAAAAAAGGCATGGCGACCCAATTGGTTGCCATGCCTTTTTATGAAAAAGTGGGCTTAGAACAACCCGGTGATCTTGCCGTGCTCGTCCACGTCGATCTTTTCTGCGGCGGGGGCCTTGGGCAGGCCGGGCATGGTCATGATGTCGCCGGTGAGGGCGACGATGAAACCCGCCCCGGCACAGACCTTCAGGCTGCGTACGGTGACGGTGAAGTTCTCCGGCGCGCCCAAAAGGGCGGGGTCATCGGAGAAGGAATACTGGGTCTTGGCCATGCAGATGGGAAGGTTCCCAAAGCCCAGGGCCTCCAGCTCGGCGGCCTGCTTTTTAGCGGCGAGGGTGAGAGTCACGCCGCTGCCCCGGTAGACGTTTTTCACAATGTCGGTGAGCTTTTGCTCGATGGGGGAGGCGGCATCGTAGGAGAAGCGGAAATCGCCCTTGGTCTCGCAGAGCCGGACCACCTCCTCGGCCAGGGCCTTGCCGCCCTCGCCGCCCTTGGCCCATACCTCGCTGAGGGCCACATTGACGCCCAGCTCCCGGCACTTGGCCTCTACGAGGTCCAGCTCGGCCTTAGTATCGGTGGGGAAGGCGTTGATGGCCACCACGCAGGGGAGGCCGTAGACGTTCTTGATGTTGTCCACGTGGCGCAGGAGATTGGGAAGACCTTTCTCCAGAGCGGCCAGGTTTTCGTCGTTCAGCTCGGCCTTGGCCACGCCGCCGTGGTGCTTCAGGGCGCGAACGGTGGCGACCACCACCACCGCGTCGGGGGTGAAGCCCGCCATGCGGCATTTGATGTCTAAAAACTTCTCCGCGCCCAGATCCGCGCCAAAGCCCGCCTCGGTGACGCAGTAGTCGCCCAGCTTCAGGGCCATACGGGTGGCGGTGACAGAGTTACAGCCGTGGGCGATGTTGGCGAAGGGGCCGCCGTGGATGAAAGCGGGAGTACCCTCCAGCGTCTGTACCAGATTGGGCTTGAGCGCGTCCTTCAGCAGAGCGGCCATGGCACCCTCAGCCTTTAGGTCGTGGGCGGTGACGGGCTTGCCGTCAAAGGTGTAGGCCACGATGATGCGGCCCAGGCGGGCCTTGAGGTCAAGGATGTCGGTGCTCAGACAGAGAACGGCCATGACCTCGGAGGCTACGGTGATGTCAAAGCCGTCCTCCCGGGGCACGCCCTGCATTTTGCCCCCCAGACCGTCGATGATGTGGCGCAGCTGGCGGTCGTTCATGTCCACGCAGCGCTTCCAGGTGATTTGCTTTACGTCGATGTTCAGGGAGTTGCCCTGCTGAATGTGGTTGTCCAGCATAGCGGCCAGCAGGTTGTTGGCCGCGCCGATGGCATGAAAGTCACCGGTGAAGTGGAGGTTGATGTCCTCCATGGGGACGACTTGCGCGTAACCGCCGCCGGCTGCGCCGCCCTTGACCCCGAAAACCGGGCCGAGAGAAGGCTCGCGCAGGGCGAGGATGGCGTTCTTGCCCAATTTGCGAAGACCGTCCGCCAGACCTACCGAGGTGGTGGTCTTGCCCTCTCCGGCGGGAGTGGGGTTGATGGCGGTGACCAGGATCAGCTTGCCGTCAGGAAGGGCGTTTTCCCGCAGCAGGGAAAAGTCCACCTTGGCCTTGTAGTTGCCGTAAAGCTCCAGATATTTGCCGTCCACCCCGGCGGTAGCGGCAATGTCGGTAATGGGGCGCATAGTGCAGGACTGGGCGATCTCGATGTCTGTTTTCATGGGGCAAGCTCCTTTCAAGGTAACAAAAAAGCGCTACTATCCCAGCAGCGCGCCCAGACGGTCGGCAATTCAATGGTTGTACTCCATGTGGTGACCCCACTTCCGTCAGTCATACAACACTCTATTTGTACCATACCGGATGGGCCCTTGTCAAGGCGCAGGGAAAAATTTACGAAAGGGGCTTTACTTTCATGCTTTATTGCGTTAAAATAAAGAACAAGAGAGAAGGCCATCTGAATTAGAATCGAAGGAGGTAATCCCGTGACCAAAAACGAACGCAAGGAACATAGCGACATTCTTTACAAAACGGTCCTGGCGCTGGAAAGCGTGGAGGAATGCAAGCGCTTTTTCCAGGACCTGTGCACCGTGGCGGAGCTGAAGGCTATGGAGCAACGATTTGAGGTAGCGCTGCTACTGGATGAGGGAATGATATACAACGACATCCTGGAGCGCACCGGCGCTTCCTCGGCCACCATCAGCCGGGTGAACAGAGCTCTGCATTATGGCTCGGACGGATATCAGCAGGTCTTGCCCCGCATTCGGTCCATGTGGGAAGAGGAAAAGAAGGCGCAATGACCTATTCCTTTTTGGCGGGAAGCTACGACAGGCTCACTCGCGATGTGGACCATGGGGGCATGCTGGATTACTTAGAAGGCTGGTTTTCCAAGGCCCACCGCCCGGTGAAGACGGTGCTGGACCTGGCCTGTGGGACGGGGACGCTGACCTGGATGCTGGCGGAGCGGGGATATGACACCACCGGGGTGGACCTATCGGCGGAGATGCTGGCTGTGGCCAGAGAAAAGGCCCCGGAGGGCTTTGAAGGGATCATACCCCTGTTTCTCAACCAGTCCATGGACAAGCTGGACCTTTACGACACCGTGGACGCCTGCGTGTGCTGTTTAGACAGCGTGAACTATGTGACCAGGCCCGCCCAACTGCGGCGGGCCTTTCAGCGTATCCACACCTTCCTGGCACCGGGTGGGGTATTCCTCTTCGACGCCCGCACCCCGGAGGCACTGGCGGCCATGGATGCTCAGATGTTCTGCGACGAGGACGAGAACGTCTTCTGTGCCTGGCAGGGTGAATTTTCCCCGAAACGGCGGATCTGTACCTATTACATGGATATTTTTTGCCGGGAAGGGGAGACTTGGCGACGGGGCCAGGAGCTTCATGAGGAGTATGCCTACACGCCGGAGGAACTGGCTGAGATGCTGGACAGCGCGGGATTTCAAACGATCAAATGCTATGGAGCGGGGAAGAAGCGGCCCTTGAGGCCGGGAGACGACAGAATGTTCTTTTTTGCCCGCAAGGAGGGAAAATAAATGGATGAGTTGATCCGTGTTTTAGCCAAGGAAGCCCATGTAAAGGCGGTTGCCATTACCGCCAAGGGCATGGTGGAACGGGCCAGAAATATCCACCGGCTGATGCCTCTGGGTACGGCGGCACTGGGCCGGGCGTTGATGGCGGCGTCCATGATGGGCTGTCAGCTGAAGGAGGAGCACGGGGCGGTGACGCTGACCTTTAAGGGCGGCGGTCCGCTGGGCACCGTGATGGCGGTGGCGGATCATTTGGGCAACGCCCGGGGGTATCTCACCGACGGGAGCGTGGAGTTGCCGCTAAAGGCTCCGGGAAAGCTGGATGTAGGCTCCGGCGTGGGGGTGGACGGTACGCTTACCGTCATCAAGGACATTGGCCTGAAGGAGCCCTATGTGGGTACGGTACCCTTGGTATCCGGGGAGATCGCTGAGGACGTCACCTCCTATTTCGCCATCAGCGAACAGATCCCGTCAGCCTGCGCACTGGGCGTTTTAGTGGGCACCGACTGCTCGGTGGTCCAAGCGGGGGGATATCTGATCCAGCTGCTGCCCGGCGCCACGGAGGGGGAGATCCAGGCCATTGAGGCCGGGGTCGCCCAGCTGGGGGCGCTTACCGCCGCCATGGACGCCGGGATGGACAGCGAGGGGATGCTGCGTACTGCGCTGGGCGCCTTTGAGCTGGAGGTGGTGGAGCGCGCCCCGGTGGAGTACCGCTGCTATTGCAGCAGGGAGCGCATGGAGCGCGCCCTGCGGAGTATGGGGGCCAAGGACCTGGGAGAGCTGATCGAGGAACAGGGTGAGGCGGAGTTGACCTGCCAGTTTTGCGACAAGGTATATCACTTTGCAAAGCCTGAATTGGAAGCGCTTTTGCTGGGGTAACAAGTTGTTTAGAAAATTGTAAGAAAACGTAACCGGTTTTTTATTGCCTTTTACGATCCTTCGAGGTATACTACCAAGGCACGGCAAGATGTGACGAAGACCCACAGAGAGACAGGGGGGACAGTATGACGGGAACACGGGAAAGTCGGTCGGCAAAGCGGCCGCCTTCTATGGCAGTGCGGATCGGCAAGGTACTATACTGGATCCTCTTTGTACTGTCCGCCATTGTTGTGGGGTGCTACATTGGCCTGAAATCTTGGGCCAAACCGCCTAAACCCAAGCCGCCGGAGCCGACACAGGTTATGGTGACCATTCAACCTACCGATAACCCGGACACGAAAGAGGACGAAAGCCAGGGTGAACCTACCACGGTGCCGGTGGTCGCAACTAAGACGCGGAAAAAGGACTGCTATACATTTTTGGTGATGGGAATGGATGATGGCAATGGCAACACCGACACCATTATGGCAGTGACCTTTGACGTGAAGGGGAAGCATGTCAGCGTGATCTCCATTCCTCGGGATACGCTGGTGGATGTGCCACGCACCATCAAGAAAATCAACGCCGCTTACAGCACTGGCGGCATCGAAGAGGTGCAAAAGGAGGTCTCCGGCATTTTGGGCTTCCCGGTGGACCACTATATCACGGTGAATCTGCGGGGTTTCAAGGCTTTGGTAGACGCTGTGGGGGGCGTGGACTTTGAAGTGCCCATCAACATGAACTACGACGATCCCACCCAAAACCTGCACATCCATCTCAGCAAGGGCATGCAGCATCTGGACGGAGAGAAGGCGCTGCAGCTGGTGCGGTTCAGGTCCGGCTACGCCAACGCGGACATTGGCCGCATCGAGACTCAGCAGAAGTTTTTAAAGGCGCTGGCGAAGAAGCTGATATCCTGGGACAGCGTCACCAAGATCAACCAATTTGTGGATATCTTTGCGAAAAATGTGAAGACAGACTTGGATGTGGGGAACTTGGCCTATTTCGGTCTGGCGGCACTGGATCTGGATATGTCTACAGGCATTTCCATGAACACCCTGCCGGGCAATGGATTGGTGACATATAAGGGGATCCCGTATTATTATGAGCTTTACCCCCGGCAGGTGCTTGATATCATTAATCAGAGCGGAGCAAATCCCTATACAGAGGATCTGACCCTGGAGGACACCAATATTTTTCAAGTGCCTTAAAAGAAATTGAGAAAAAAGAACGTCCGCCGGAGTTGAACTGCCCCAGATTGTGCGGACAGCACAAAAAAGACCCTAGGTAGGAAAATATTGAGTTTTAAGCAGAGCGGCGTCTTGTAGGCCACAATGCTGTTGTCATAGAGATCCCGGATCATAGATAAGTAGAGAATGCCCTCGCTGGTTATGGATATACGAAAGTCTGTGACCCACTTGGCATTGGGTTTGTCTGCATGGAAGTTCCGGTCAAGCAGATTTTCATAATAGTAGCCACTTCTGGAGACTCCGAAGAATGAACACATAACAGATACCGGATAGTCCCTCCGGTGTGAATAGATGATATGATATTTCAATCTTGGCCCGACCCCCTTTCTATGGAACGCAGAAAATCCCGCAACAGTTGGTTTTCCATTCGCAACCGTTTTAGCTCTGTTGTTTCGTCTTGATGCGGTGACTGTCCGTCTTTGCGTGGACGGCCTTTAGGACGCAATTCTTTTCCTGCCATCAATTGACGTTGTTTCCGATTATACCGGCTGATCCAATTATGTATTTGCTCTTTTTCCAATCCAAACTGTTCCCCTATTTCCCTGCTCGTTGCTCCTTCCATGTGCATCCTTTCTATCTCTTGCTCTATTGCCTTCATTTGCGTGTACTTTCGCTTTTTCATATGATAACCCCCCATGTAGTCTTATTTTCCTACATGGGGGGCTTTTTGTCTATTGTCCGTTTTTGCTGGACCTGTTCAGAGTCGGCGGACGTTCTTTTGGCTTTAAGAGTCATTTGTTCGATCGAGTGAGATAGTGGGGATGGAAAGCGTCTACGGAAAGGGCGTCGGAGAGGACCACACGGACCGGAGAAAATTCATCGATGATATTAGGCCGCAGAGCAGGGGAAGCTAGGTAGCCTTCAGGAATGGCTGTAGGAAGGGACAAGGTGATCTGAGAGCCATCCTTGGTGTGGGAGGCCACGAGAGTGCCGCCGTGGAGCGCGGCGATGCGCTGGGTAATGGGCACCCCCAGGCCCAGTCCGCGCCCGGGAAGAAGGCGGGTAGGCTGATTCCACAAGGGGTCGGTCAAGACCTCGGGAGAGAAAGCGTCCGCGTTGCAGTGGATGGTAAGGACCGCCTGGTCCGCGTTCTTTTTCAGGCTCAGAACGATCTCCGCTTCTTGGCCGGAAGCGGCCTTAATGGCGTTGGAGACCAGATGGGTCACCAGATAGTCCAGCAGGGTGTAATTCGCCATAGCGGCCAGGGGAGCGGAGGGAAGCTCCGCGCGGAGCGTGACCTTGTCGCTTGCGGGACACCAATACCGCAGCTCCGTGGTCAAGCTGTCCAGCCACTGGGTAAGGTCCAGGCAGGACTTGTGGCGAGACAGCTCGTTTGCCGTAGAGTGCTCCAGCTCCGTAGCCATACGGAAGATACGAAAGAGGGCCTGCGTGAGGCCGGATATCCACCCCTGTATGGCGGGCGACGTATCGCTTGTCAGACTCTCCTTGAGAAGAGCGAGGCTGTTGAAGGCCTGAGACAAGGTCTGGCGCAGTTGGCTGGAGAGATTGTCGGTGGTGGAGGAGAGAAAGGAGTCAGCTACAAGCAACAAAAAAAGCCCGTCGGCCGTGCGGTGGCCCTGCACATAGAAAAACTGTCTGGACAGCCAGATGGGAGAACTGCCATCCCATTCGCTCAGCCGGTCCAGATCGGTCTGAGACAGACCAAGCGCGTCCGCCGCGGGGTTGGTGAGCCATGTGCCCTCTGGTGTCTGGAGCAATAGTGGATCCGGGAAAAGTTCATAGCAGGACTTGAATTGCGATCCATCCACAGCGGCCACCTCCATATCAACTGTATCTGTTAGTAATAGTATGCCACAAGCGTACTTTCTGTTACTATACCAAATTTTAGAGGTAGATTCAAGTCGAAAAGTCGAAAGGCATCGAAAAAGAAAAACGCCCAAGAAAAGTTGGACAATATTGACGGAATCAGCCAGTCAAATTTGTTAAAAACCGCACAAAGGAAAGTCTTTTCAAACGGCGGAAAATGTGCTATGATGATTGTGCAAAAGTCCCACCTATACCGATTTTGAAAAGGAGTAATGGAACAATGAGCATCAAAGTTGGCATCAATGGCTTTGGCCGCATCGGCCGGATGGTGTTCCGCGCCACCGTCAATCATCCCGACATCGAGATCGTGGGCATTAACGATCTTTGTCCCGCTGATTACTTGGCTTACATGCTGAAGTACGACACCATGCACGGCCAGTTCAAGGGTGAGGTCGCCTCCGACGAGAGCCACATCATCGTCAACGGCAAGAAGATCCCCATCTTTGCCGAGCGTGACCCGGCCAACATTCCCTGGGGCAAGTTGGACGCCGAGTACGTCATTGAGTCCACCGGCCTCTTCCTCACCAAGGAGAAGGCTCAGGCCCACATCACCGCCGGCGCCAAGAAGGTGGTCATGTCCGCTCCCTCCAAGGACGACACTCCTATGTTTGTCTGCGGCGTGAACCTGGACGCCTACACCCCCGACATGCAGTTTGTCTCCAACGCCTCCTGCACCACCAACTGCCTGGCGCCCATCGCCAAGGTGCTGAACGACAACTTCGGCATCACCGACGGTTTGATGACTACCGTCCACTCCACCACCGCCACCCAGAAGACCGTTGACGGTCCCTCCATGAAGGATTGGCGCGGTGGCCGTGCTGCCTCTGGCAACATCATTCCCTCCTCCACCGGCGCCGCCAAGGCCGTGGGCAAGGTCATTCCCGCTCTGAACGGCAAGCTGACCGGTATGTCCATGCGTGTTCCCACCCTGGACGTGTCCGTGGTGGACCTGACCGTCAACCTGGCCAAGCCCGCCACCTATGACGAGATCTGCGCCGCCATGAAGAAGGCTTCCGAGGGCGAGCTGAAGGGCATTCTGGGCTACACTGACGAGGCCGTTGTCTCCAGCGACTTTTTGGGTGACGCCCGCACCTCCATCTTCGACGCCAAGGCCGGCATCGCTTTGACGGACACCTTTGTGAAGGTCGTGTCCTGGTACGACAATGAGATGGGCTACTCCAACAAGGTTCTGGAGCTCATCGAGCATATGTACAAGGTGGACCACAAGTAATTCTCCTTCGTGGTTTTTCAAAGGGCGTCGTCCGAAGGGGCGGCGCCCTTTCTTTTGAGATAATACCACAAAACGTTTAGTTTTTCAGTCGAATCGTGTCGAATGAAATATATAAAATTCGATTTGTGTAGTTTTAACATATTGACACACAAATCGTTCATTATAGCTGGTGAGGTGATACGACATGATGCTTCACGAGCGAATGAAGGAGATCCAAACGGACAGCGACAAAAAGGTCCGGACGCTGGCCGAATATTTTGGAGTGAGCGAGAACTGCCTAGGGAATTATCTGAACGGAAAGCGTACCGTCCCTTATGAGCTTTTAATTGCGTTCGCTCAATACTTTCAGGTGACGACAGACTATCTTTTCGGCCTGGCAGAGGACCCCCATCAGCCCTACATGGTCTCCGTTGATGAACGTGCTTTGTTGGACCGATTTCGCAGCCTTTCCGAAAATCAAAAAGAACTGATCGAACAAATGGTAGACTTTATGCTCAAACAAAACCAGAAAAAATAGAAGAGGATACCAATGGACCGTGACTTGACAAAAGGGACGGTAATGGGCTCTATGCTGCGCTTTGCCCTGCCTATGATCGCGGGGGATCTGCTGCAGCAGTGCTACAACATTGCCGATACTTTGATTGTAGGGAAGTATCTGGGCCAAAACGCTTTGGCGGCGGTGGGGTCTTCCTTTACCCTGATGGCCTTCCTGACATCCATTTTGCTGGGGCTCTGTATGGGGAGCGGGGCGGTGTTTTCCATCCGTTATGGACAGAAGGACGGGGAGGCGCTGGGGGAGAGCGTGTGCGCCTCCTTTGCGCTGGTGGGCGCGTTGACCGTGACGCTGAACCTGGCGGCCTTTGCGGCCTTGGACGGCATTCGGGTGTTTTTACGGGTGCCGGAAGAGGTGTGGCCGCTGATGCGGGAATACCTGGCGGTGATCTTTTGGGGGATCGTGGCCACGTTCCTTTATAATTACTTTGCCTCTTTTTTGCGCTCGGTGGGTAACTCCGTCATCCCCCTGGTGTTTTTGGGGGTCTCCGCCGCGATGAATATCGCGCTGGACTTGTGGTTCGTGCTGGGATTAAAGCGGGGCGTCGCGGGGGCCGCGGAGGCGACGGTCATCGCCCAATACCTGTCCGGCCTGGGGATTGCCGCCTACACCATGCTGTGGGCCAAGCCTTGGCGGGGGCTGCGGGGGCGGCTGAAGCTCCACTGGCACAGAGTCAGGGAGATCGGCGGGTTTTCCGTGCTCACCTGCGTACAGCAGTCGGTGATGAACCTTGGCATTTTGATGGTGCAGGGGCTGGTGAACAGCTTTGGTCCTACGGTAATGGCGGCCTTCGCGGCGGCGGTGAAGATCGACGCCTTTGCCTACATGCCGGTGCAGGACTTTGGCAACGCCTTTTCCACCTTCATCGCTCAGAACTACGGCGCGCGGGAAAAGGAGCGCATTGAGAAGGGACTGAAAGGAGCGGTGGTGACTGCCATTGGGTTCAGTATGGCGGTGTCCGTTCTGGTCTGGGTCTTTGCCGGGCCGCTGATGGGCCTGTTCACTGAGCCGGGGGAGAGGGCCATCGTGGTGGAGGGTGTGCGGTACCTGCGTATTGAAGGGGGCTTTTATGCCGGGATCGGCTGTTTGTTCCTGCTCTATGGACTGTACCGTGCCCTGGGCAAGCCAGGCATGTCGGTGGTGCTGACGGTGGCCTCTCTGGGCACGCGGGTGCTGCTGGCGTATCTCCTGTCCGCAGTTCCCACCATCGGCGTGGTGGGAATCTGGTGGTCGGTGCCCATTGGATGGCTGCTAGCCGACGGGATCGGCGCGGCCTACTATTTTCTGCGGCGGGACCGCTTGTTTACATGGAAGCTGTAACGGACCGGGCATTTTGTCCGGTCCGTTCTTTTTGGACACTATCTTGCAAAATGGGGTCTTGTATGATACAATGCTGATGACTGGTTTCCACACCCAGTCCAAGAGGCGGAGTGAGAGCCGCCGGAGGGGGACGCGCCTTGCCCTCCGGGAAGGGACCTTTGCCTTTGTGCCCGGCGCGGGTACTCTAAACAAAAAATGGAGGTTTTTATTATGCGCAAATTCTCTGTCCGAGACCTGACCCTGGCGGCGATGGTGGCCGCGCTCTACGCTGTAATGGGATACTTTGGCAACATCTTTGGCCTGACCTTTGGCCCCATCCAGTTTCGCTTTGCAGAGGCATTGACGGTACTGCCGTTTCTGTTTCCGGCGACAGTCCCCGGACTGTTTGTGGGATGTCTCATTGTCAATCTGCTTTCCCCCTACGGTCCACTGGATATTGTGGTGGGCTCGGCGGCGACCCTGATTGCCGCGATCTGGACCAGCAAGGTCAAGACTAAGTGGCTCGCGCCCTTGCCCCCGGTGGTTTGCAATACCGTCTTGGTGGGCTTTACCATCGGATTGGCGGAGGCCAATGGGTTTACCGCCGCCTTCCCCATGGCCTGGCTGGTCAATGGGCTGAGCGTAGGGGTAGGGGAGCTTGGTGTGTGCGCGGTCCTGGGCCTGTTGCTTTTGGCCGTTCTGCCCAAGGTGGGCTACTTCCAAACCATGATCCCGCAGGAGCGTCTGCGAACGATCAAGTGAGAGGTGACTTCCTATGAAGGTCCGTAAAGCCGTGATCCCCGCCGCGGGGCTGGGTACCCGGATGCTCCCCGCAACCAAAACCGTCCCCAAGGAGATGTTGCCCCTGGTGGACAAGCCCGCCATTCAATACCTTATTGAAGAGGCCGCGGCGGCGGGGATTGAGGATATCCTGATCGTCACCAACCGGGCCAAGTCCGCTATGGACGACTACTTCGACTACTATCCCGAGCTGGAGACCCGCCTCAACCAGGCGGGGAAGGACCGGGAGCTGGCGGAGGTGCGCCGCGCCGCCGATCTGGCCAACATCTTCTATGTGCGTCAGAAGGAGACCCGGGGCCTGGGCCACGCCATTTGGCGGGCCAAGCGCTTTGTGGGAGACGAGCCCTTCGCCGTGCTGCTGGGCGACGACATCATGCGCGCGGAGAAGTCGGTGACCGCCCAGCTGATCGAGGCGGCAGAGCGGTATAACGCCTCCACGGTGGGGGTTCAGCAGGTGGCCACGGCGGCCATCAGCAAATATTGCTCGGTGAAGGTGGAGCCGCTGGAGGAGCGGGTGTTCCGCGTGTCCGACGTGGTGGAAAAGCCCCGTTTGGAGCAAATCTTTTCCAACTACGCCATTTTGGGCCGGTATGTGCTGACCTCCGGTATCTTTGACATTCTGGAGAACCTGAAGCCAGGCTACGGGGGCGAGATCCAGCTCACCGACGGCTTGGGCCAGCTGTGCAAGCAGGAGGAAATGGTGGCGGTGGATTTTGAGGGAAAGCGGTACGACACCGGCAACCTCAAGGGATTTTTGGAGGCCACCATCGATTTCTCTCTGGAGCATCCCGAGACAGGGGAGTGGCTCAAGAGATTCCTCCGGGAGAAGGCCCAGAGCCTGTAAGGAAAATTCCATCTTGCATTTTTAAAACAGCGTGCTATAATTATTGGCAGAACAACTGAACAGCGTGTCTTCAGGGCGGGGTGCAAGTCCCCACCGGCGGTATAGTCCGCGAGCCTTTGGGTTGACCCGGTGAAACTCCGGGACCGACAGTTACAGTCTGGATGGAAGAAGATGTGTTGCGCGAAAGTGTGGCTTTTTTGTGTAACACCTGAAGGACATAGTCTTTCAGGTGTTACTTTTTTCAAAGGAGCTGTTTGTTATGTCCGATTTCGAGCCGCGCAAGTTTTCCTCCAAGCCCGACCGTTACACCCTGTTCGACGTCCGCACCTTGACCACTATGTCTATGCTGGTGGCTCTGGCCTACGCCGCCATGGCGGTGTGCAAGCTATTCATCCCCAAGGTAGGCGGCTTTCTGAGCCTGGACGTTATCGACGCCGTCATCGGCATCGGCGGATTCCTCTTTGGGCCCGCGGCGGCGGTGATGATGATCGTGGTGGAGGCGTTTATCGAGGCCATCACCCTCAGTACCACCGGGTGGTACGGCTTTGTGATGAACGTGCTGTCCACAGTCTTGCTCATCTGCCCGGCGGTGATCATCTACCGTCACAAAGGTAAGACCTCCGGCGCGGTGATCGGCCTTTGCGTGCGCGTGGTGTTCCGACTGCTGGGGATGATCGTGTTCAACTACATCGTCACCCCCATGTACTTTGGGATGCCCCGGGCGTCGGTGGTGGAGCTGATGCCCATAATCGCGGTGTTCAACCTGGTGAAGGGGGCGCTGAACGCTGCGCTGCTGATGATCCTCTATCCGCCGGTGTCCAAGGCCCTGCGGAAGATCGGCCTGGTGGCGCCCAGCAAGACCCAGGGCGACGGGGAAGCGCGCAGGTTCAGCTATGTACCCCTGGCCGTTTCCCTGGTGGTTTTGGTGATCGCCGTGCTAGCGGTGCTGAAGATGCTGAAGGTCATCTAAGGGGAAGATTTTTCACGGTTTTACGCCGTCCCTTTTCTTGACACAACCCCCTGGAGCGTGTATCATAGAAGACAGCATAGCAAAGGGGTGGTCACCAATGAGGAAAAAGTATCGCGCGTGGGCGTTGGTCCTGGCGTTTGTGTTGATGCTGGCGGGCTGTGGGCCGAAGGAAGGGACTGTGACGCCGGAGCCATCGCCATCGCCCAGTGAGAGCGCAGATGTAACATTCCCTCCCAGCGAGAGTCCCGCACCTAGCGCGCCTGTTTTGGGCAGCGAGATCAATCCGCTCACCGGTCTGCCCCTTCCCGAGGGTTCCAACGCCACCCAGCGGCCCGTGGCGGTGATGCTCAACAACATCCGCAAGGCATTGCCCCAGCAGGGGAACTCCCAGGCGGACATCATCTATGAGGCGCTGGCCGAGGGCGGCATCACCCGGATGCTGGGGGTGTACCAGTCCATGGACGGCGTGGGGGAGGTGGGCTCGGTCCGTTCCTCCCGTCCCTATTACTTAGAGCTGGCCCTGGGGTTGGACGCGATCTATCTCCATGCCGGCGGCAGTGAAGAGGCCTACGCCGACATCGTGAAGTGGAACGTGACGGCGCTGGACTGCGTCCGCACTACCGACTACAGCAAGATCTTCTGGCGTGATCCGGGACGGCTGAAGAACAATGGCTATGAGCACAGCGTGCTCACCTCCGGGGCCGCTATTATGGAGAATTTTCCCACGTATTCCTTCCGAAAGGAGCACAGCGAGGACTTTTCCTTGCCCTATACCTTCACGGAGGACGGAACGCCTGACGGTGGTGTGGACGCCAAAGTCATTCGGGTGCCCTTCTCCAAGGTCAAGACGGGGATTTTCATCTATGACGAGGAAACAGGGAAGTACCTGGTGGAGGAATACGGCCAGCCCCTGGTAGACGGCAACAACGGTGAGCAGGTGGCGGTGACCAACGTGGTGACCATCCGGGTCAACTGCAAGACAATCGACGACTACGGCCGCCTGCGTGTGGACCTGAGCGGCTACAAGGGCGACGGCTGGTTTGCCTGCGGCGGCAAGATGGTGGAGATCGCCTGGGAGAAAAAGGACCTGAACAGCCCCATCACCTACGCTCTTGCCGACGGTTCCCCTGTGGTGTTCGGAGAAGGGAACAGCTATGTGAACCTCATCCCCTTGTCCAACGAGGCCAAGGCGGAGTAAAAATTCCCACAATATAAAAAGCCGGAGCGGTGATCTCACCGCTCCGGCTTTTGAATTGGATCTTACTTTTCGTCTTGATGATACTCCATCAGCAGCCGGGCCACCTCCCGGCGCCGGGTGGGGACCTCCACTCAATCTCCAGCGCCTCCCCGGTGTAGCCCGTCGCATCGAGGAAGGGAATGGTGTTCACCGTGTCTTCGTTGTCCCAAAGGCAGATGTCCGCAAGGGAGCCCTTGACCTTGGGCGTGCCCACCAGGGTGAGCATGGCCTTGTTGGAGACGGACCTATTGTAGTGGAGCCACACTCCGTAGGGGCCGGAAACCTCTCCGCCCCAGAGGGTGACATAGCCCACGCTGCTGATGGCTCCCAAGGGGTTCTCCGCGTCCGCGGCCTGGGTGTTGATGATCCTGCCGCTCTCCACCACCAGTTCGACATGGATATCATCGCCGGTTGAGCCGACCCCAATCACACAGACGCTTATTGGTCATGGCCCCGCTGCCGGTGCAGGAAATGGGTCCTCTCGTCGGATAGAGCCAGACGGAGAAAACCGCGCGGTCAGCTCCGACCGATGTCGGTGCGAAAGTGCATGTCCTGAAAGTGGATCTGGCTTGCGGCGGCATAGGCAGCGTCGATGGCAGCGTTCAGCTCGCCGCCCGTGGCGGTGACCCCCAGAACGCGGCCACCCGCGGTGACAGTCTGGCCGTCCTTTTGGGCCGTGCCCGCGTGGAAAACAACGGCGGTCTTTCCCGCCTCGTCCAATCCGGTGATGGGGAAGCCCTTTTGATAGGACAGGGGATAGCCACCGGATGCCAGCACCAGGCAGCAGGCGGCCTCATCGCGCCAGCGGATGTCCAAGGAATCCAACGTGCCGTTTCGGCAGGCCAGGAGGATGTCCAGCAGATCGCTTTCCAGCAGGGAGAGCACTGCCTGGCACTCCGGGTCGCCAAAACGGGCGTTATACTCTACCACCTTGGGTCCGTCTGGGGTGAGCATCAGGCCGAAGTAGAGGACCCCTCGGAAGGGCCGCCCCTCCGCCTTCAATGCGGCGACGGTGGGGAGGAAGATCTCATCTATGCACCGCCGGGCCAGGGCGGGGGTGTAGTTGGGGGAGGGGGAGATGGCGCCCATGCCGCCGGTGTTGGGGCCGCGGTTGCCGTCAAAGGCCCGCTTGTGGTCCTGGCTGGAGGGCATGGGGACAATGTGCTCCCCATCGCAGAAGGCCAAAACGGTGACCTCGGGGCCTGTCATGCATTCCTCGATGACCACCGTAGCGCCCGAGGCGCCGAATTTGCCACCCTCCATCATGTCCCGGACGGCGGTCTTGGCCTCCGCCACGGTTTGGGCTACAATCACGCCCTTGCCCAGGGCCAGACCGTCCGCCTTGACCACGATGGGCGCGCCCTGAGCGTCAAGATAGGCTAAGGCGGCGTCCATGTCTGTAAAGGTTTCATACTTGGCAGTGGGGATGTGGTATTTCTTCATGAGCTCTTTGGAAAACGCTTTGCTAGCCTCGATGATGGCGGCGTTTTTCCGGGGGCCAAAGGCGGGGATGCCCTCTGCCTCCAGCGCGTCTACCATGCCCAGGGCCAGGGGGTCGTCAGGGGCTACCATCACCAGGTCCACGGCCTGCTCCTTGGCCCAGGTCACCATGGCGTCCACGTCGGTGGCTTTGATGGGGACGCAGGTGGCCACCTGGGCGATGCCGCCGTTGCCGGGAGCGCAGTAGAGCGCGGTGACCTTGGGGCTTTGGGACAGCTTCCAGCAAATGGAGTGCTCGCGGCCGCCGCTGCCCACGACTAAAACTTTCATGTCAGGAGACCTCCGTGTCATTTTCTTCCAGTAGGCCATAGTCCCGGTAGAGGGAGAGAACATACTGGCAGGTCATTTTGTTGCCCAGATATTGTCGAAAGGTGGCAGATTTGGTTTTGCCCTCCTCCTTCAGCCGTTCCAGGCGAGCGATGAACTCTGTGTAGTTTTGTTGAACGTCCGCCAGCATCCGCTCAAAGGCGGCCAAACGTGCTTGCCCTGTCATAAAAGCCTCCTTATCAGCGGAGAAGGTCCTTTTGCTTTAGTGATGGAACAGACGCATGCCTGTAAAGGCCATGACCATGCCATATTTGTCGGCGGTCTCAATGACCTGGTCGTCCCGGATGGAGCCGCCGGGCTGGGCGATGTACTGCACGCCGGACTGATAGGCCCGTTCTACGTTGTCCCCGAAGGGGAAGAAGGCATCAGAGCCAAGGGTGACGCCCTCCAACTTGGCGGTCCAGGCGGCCTTATCGTCGGCGGTCAGGGGCTTGGGACAGGCGGTAAAGACGCTCTGCCAGGCATCGCTGTGGGTGAAGAAGGAGGAGTCTGCGATATACTGGTCGATGGCGTTGTCCCGGTCGGGGCGGCGAATTCCGCTGACAAAGGGCAGCTCCAAGACATAGGGGTGCTGACGCAGCCACCAAATATCCGCCTTATTGCCAGCCAGACGGGTGCAGTGGATGCGGCTCTGCTGGCCTGCGCCCACGCCGATGGTCATACCGTCCTTCACATAGCAAACGGAGTTGGACTGGGTGTATTTCAGCGTGATCAGGGCGAGAAGCATATCGTGCTTGGCTTGTTGTGGAAGGTCCTTGTTCTTGGTGACCAGGTTCTCCAGCATGGCCTCGTCGATGCGCAGGTCGTTGTAGCCCTGCTCAAAGGTGATGCCGAAAATATGGCGGCGCTCTACGGGGGCGGGGGTGTAGGCGGGGTCGCTCTTCACTACATTATAGCCGCCCTTGCGCTTGGTTTTCAGGATCTCCAGGGCTTCGGGGGTATAGTCGGGGGCGATCACGCCGTCGGACACCTCCAAGGCCAGGAAGCGGGCGGTATCGGCATCGCAGGTGTCGCTCAAAGCCGCCCAGTCGCCAAAGGAGCACAGCCGGTCCGCGCCCCGGGCGCGGATGTAGGCGCAGGCGATGGGGGAGAGGTCGCCTTCGGGAGCCAGATACATCTGCCGCTCGGTGCCGCTGAGGGGCAGACCCAGGGCCGCGCCGGCGGGGGAGACGTGCTTGAAGGAGGCGGCG
>ERZ779621.378-NODE-378-length-20521-cov-5.831525_pt1 | contig 20521 bp, 3 predicted proteins | sample MGYA00514215_ERZ779621 | MGnify/ENA primary metagenome ERZ779621 (study PRJEB29562, sample SAMEA4376715) | mouse gut metagenome | isolation source: Cecum | study: EMG produced TPA metagenomics assembly of the A DSS colitis mouse model was used to assess the...
GAACAGGCCGATGCCCTGGCCGTCGTTGGACAGCACCGCCGCCACGTCCTCCGGTGAGCCGATGTTGCAGTACACCATCATGTGCCGCCCGTCCAGGGTCACATCCTCCTGGCCCTTCATGGTCTCCATGAGGGTTTTCATCTCCTGCTGCTTTTCCAGCTTGGCCTGGAAGGCGGTGAGGGTGGTGTCGTCCGGGTCCATGGCCACCTTGCCGGTCTCACCGTCGATGTAAGCCATCCGTCCGTTCAGCTCCGCCTTGAGCTGGTCCCCCAGGCCGCAGATGGCGGGTATGCCCATGGTGCGGGCCAGGATGGCGGTGTGGCTGCTGCCCGAGCCGCCCTGGGTGATGAAGCCCAAAATCTTGCTTTTGTCCAGCTGAAGCGTCTCGGAGGGTGCCAAATCGTCGGCGGCCAAAATCACCGGCTCCTCCCAGTCGATGCCGCCCTCCGTCACCCCCATCAGGTTGTTCAAAATGCGCCGGGTCACATCTTTGATGTCGGCGGCCCGGGCCTGCATATATGCGTCGTCCATAGCGGCCAGCATGACGGCGAACTGCTCCCCGGCCGTCTCCGCCGCCCGCTCCGCGGTGCAGCCCTCCTCCAGGGCGGCGTTCATGCAGTCGCAGAAGTCCTCGTCCTCCACAAACATGGCGTGGGTCTCGAACAGCATGGCGGCCTCGTCTCCGGCCTCCTCCCGCGCCTTGTCCGCCAGGGCGCTGAGCTGGTCCATGGACTTCTTCCTGGCCTCCTCCAGGCGGTGCTTTTCCTCCTCCAGGCTGGCGGCGGCCGTGGGGGGGGCGGAAGCCTCCGCCCGCCGGTAAAAGTAGATGGGTCCCTGCACCACGCCTTTGGATACACCCTGTCCCTGCATCAGGATCATATTTGTTTCCTCCCATAATTTTAGATTTCCCGGCTTATCTCGCCTCGCCCCTCCCTAAGCGGGGGCTTTTCATTTCATTCTATCATATCAGATTGGGAGAGCCAATGTAAATCGAACACATTAGCCAAGGATACGGAGCGCTTTTTGTGCGGTATGACGAAAAACAGAGGGGGTGCTTTCTCCATGGGAAAGGGCCTCCCTTGCGTTTTTTCAGGGGTCATAGTATAATAATCAAAAAGAGAGGAGCAAACAGGATGGAATACCGCGTCATTGACTGGGAGGGATACCCCCGCCGGGAGCATTTTGAATACTTCAGCGCCATGCCCGACCCCTACGCCGGGGTGACGATCCCGGTGGACATCACCCAATTTCTGGCCGCCTGCAAGGGAGCGGACCTGCCCTTTTTTCTCAGCTTTTTGTACTGTGCCGGACGGGCGGCCAACGCGGTCCCTCAGCTGCGCCAGCGAATTCTGGAGGGCAGGCCGGTGGAGTTTGCCGCCTGCGACACCTCCCACACGGTGCTGCGGGAGGACGGGACCTACAGCTACTGCCGCCTGGACTGTACGCGCCCCTTTGGGGAATTTCTTCCCGCCGCCCGTGCCGCTCAGGAAGAGGCCCGGCTCCACGGCGGCCTGGACGACGGGGAGGATGGTGTGAGCCTGTTGTTTGTGTCCACCCTGCCCTGGGTGGGGTATACCGCCCTGCGCCAGCCCGTACCCGTTCCCGCCGACAGCAATCCCCGCCTCACCTGGGGGAAATACGGCCAGGAGGGCGGGCGGACCGTTCTGCCCGTCACCCTGCTGGTCAACCACGCTCTGGTGGACGGGGTGCATATGGGACAGTTCTACGCCGCGCTGGACCAGGAGCTGAACCGCTTCGCAGGGGAGCGGAGCGCATCCCCTCCCTGCCGCTGAAAAGCATGGACCGCCAGGACAAGGCTTTAAAGCTCTGAAAACAATACAGGAAACGCAAAACCCGCTGCATTCATTAAGAAATGCAGCGGGTTTGCCGTTCATTGGGTGCGCTTGACTGCGCGCGGGCCTGATTTAAAGCTTCTGCGTCAGGTATTTTCCATGAAGTTCTTCAGCATTTGGGCCGCCTCGGCGCGGGTCGCCGTCCCGCCGGGGACGAGCTTACCGTTGCCGTTGCCGTTCAGAACGCCGTTCTCCACGGCCCAGCACAGCGCCTCCACGGCGTAGCCGTTGATCTGGTCCGCGTCGGTGAAGGCGTCCAGGCCGCTGCCCTTTGCCTCGGGGCTTCCCAGATACCTCCAGAGCATCACCACAAACTGCTCCCGGGTGACGCTGTCATTGGGGCCGAACGTGCCGTCCCCATAGCCGTTTACAATGCCGTTTTCCGCGGCCCAGGCGATACTGTCCGCGTACCAGGCGTCGCCGCTGACATCGTTGTAGGCGCTTGCCGGAGCCTGGTCCGGCTGGCCCTCCAGCCGGTAGAGCACAGTGGCTACCATGCCCCGGCTGGTGGTCCCCTCCGGGCTGAAGGTGGTCTCGCTGGTGCCGTTGAACAGCTGGCGGGCGCTGGCGAAGCTCACCGCCTCAGCCGCCCAGTCCGTGGGCCGCACGTCGGCAAAGGTCTTGCTGTTGTCCACGATCTCCACGGTGGCGGAACCGCTCAGCTGGGCGGTCACCTTGCCGTCCTTCACCACGCTGCGCGGGACAATCTCCCGGGCGCCGTCCTCATGGACCAGTACCGCCACAGTGCCGGGTCCGGCGTTCTCCGCCGGGACGGTGAGCGTCACGCCGCCGGGCACGTTCTCCACCGGCTGGCCGTCCGCGCTCAGGGTCAGCACCACCGACTGTCCCACCTGCTCCGCCGCCACCTGGACGCTGCCGCCGGTGCGGCTCAGGGTGCTCAGCGCCTCATGGGGTATGGTTGCGTCGGCGACGGGGGTGGAGACGGTGAGCGCCGCGTTGGTCTCCCGCTGGATCTGGCTCACCGTGGAGGCCGGGATGGACACCTGAGTTTTGCTCACGCCGCTGGTGATCTCCGGCTTGATGACAATTGTGCCGCTCTGGCTCTTGACCGCCTCCTTTACCAACTGATTGCCGTCCGAAGCGCTCAGGACGGTGGTTGCCGTACCGTTCTGGATGGTCGTCCGTGTCGGGGTGTAGCTTGTGTCCGCGGACGGGGTGTCGTCCGTGGCTGTTGGCGGCGTACTGCCGCCGCTGCTGTCTGTGCCGCCTCCGGCAGAGTTTGCCGCAGCCAGAACCTGAATCGTGACTGTGCTGTAGTTTACCTCGTCATTGGGCTTGAAAATCACATTGTACTTCATTCCAGCAACAGCCGTGGTTTCGGGATTCTCCCAGACAAAGACGCCACCTGTTGTATCGGTCGCGCCGCCATCCAGGCGAATGTCCTTCAGCTGCTGTCCCGCAGCGCCAGACGCTGTGGGATATGTGCTGATGGTCGGCGTGGCCTTCGTGATCTCCACTTCAATGGATGCCGGGGCGATGCCGGTGTAGTTCACGCTGTCGGCCACCTTGTACCAGACGGCGTACTTTCCAGCGTTGATGCCGGTGGGAATGGCCGCCGAGTAAACGCCGTTCTGGCTCGTGCTGTACACCACCGTGCCGATGTTGTTTTCTGTGATTCCGGCGCTCACAAGCTCTTGTACGCTTCCATTATAGAACAATGTCTTGCCCGCCGGTGCGGTTGCCAGCTTGGCGTCCACCCGGTCAATCGTCCCTGTGACGCTGTCGGGCCAGTTGATGACGTACCGGCCTGCGTTAGTGCCGCTGACTGCCACATTGGTATAATCCAGCATGACCATCTTGTTTGTACCGGCGTTGGCGCTGTCATAAGAGGCCGTCAAACCGTTGATGGCGATGGAATCACTGCCGGCCAGATCGCTGGACCTCACAGTCACCGTGATCGCGTCATCGGCAACATGGATATTGCCGTCGTAGTTCTTCGGCTTGATGGTCACCACCGGAGTCACGGGCTTCGGCTTTGCGGTAAACCGTACGCTGTCTGTGTTGGATTTGCCGTAGCCGTCCGCAGCCTCCCGGTAGGCTTCCACAGTGAAGCTACCGACGCCTGTTACGGTTACAGTGCCATTCTTCTCATCAATCTCAGCGACACCGTTGCTCTCCTTGATGCTCCAGTGGATCGCGCCGCTGCCGGAGCCGCCTGTCGCGCTCAGGTTGAACGTATCACCGTAGCGGATATCAGCAGGCTTGTCGGTAATGGACAGGGGATTCTGGCTGGAGGCCACAATCTCGAAGGTGCCGGTTACAGGAGAGGCAAACTGGTAGTTGCCGCCCGGGTTGTCTGTGACCGTGACGGTGTATTTGCCCACCGCGATCCGGGGAGAAGGAAGCGTTACCGTGTACTCGCTCTCCGGGATGATACGGCCCCCGGAGTCTGTCACAGTGACGGTGGGGGTCTTTTCCGTACCGTCGTACTGAATGGCGGACGGCGAGCATTTGACGGTAGGCGGATTCGTATTCGCGGAAACCGTCACAGGATTCATCCTTACCGGCACGCTGTCCGTGTGGTTGCCATCAGTGGCGGCGGCCTTGTACCAGACGGTGTAGCTGCCTGCGTCCGCAGCCGTGGGCAGGTTGTAGCTGTAGTCACGGCCATCCAGCGAATACATCATGTTGCCGTCGTCCGCCGTGCCGCCGCTGGCCAGCAGATTCTGCTGACTGCCGTTGTAGGTCAGAGGACCTGTGACCGCTACCGGAACATTTGTCACGCCGGCGGGCTTGGGGGTGATGGACGCTGTGGTGGTGGCGGGCCAGCCGATTTCGTACTTTTCCCTCACTGCATCCGGGACCGTCAGGCCGTCAATGACGACGGTTTTGTTTTCCCCCACGTTCACGTCCGCAAAATGTCCCGCTGCCTTCACGCCGTCCTCGGTATTGGTGGTAATGCTGTCGCCGGGAACCAGGCCATTGCTGATGGTGACGGCCAATGTGGCTGTGTTATTGCCGTCAAAGGGCTTGCTTGCCGCCGTCACAACCGCGGTAACCGGCTTGGGCTTGGCGTAGAAGGTCCACGTATCGGCAGCTTCTGCGTAGCCGCCGCTTGCGGCCTTGGTGGCCGTGATGGTGACGCTGCCCGACTTCTTGATCCTCAGCACGCCGTTTTCGTCAATTTCGCCAATATCCGCATTGCTGGTGCTCCACGTCACCGTGCCCGTTCCGGAGCCGCCGGTGGCGCCAAGATAAAGCGTATCGCCGTAGCAGACGGTATCCTTTTTGCCGGTGATGGTCAGCGCGGGCTGGTCTGCGCCGGTAATCTGGAAGTGAGTCGTTGCCGTAAAGCTGTAATTGGTCCCTTTGCCCGTGATGGTAACGGTGGCCTCGCCAACCTCTACGTTGTCGCTGTAGTCCACATCGTACTCGCTGGCCGGGATCACATTGCCATTGTCATCGGCTACCGTGACGGTGGGCGTGTGTGCGCCGCCGGTATAGCTGAAGCTGCCCTGGGACAGGGTGACACTCGGGTTGGACACAGCGTTTTTGCCGATGGACACCTTAATTGTTTTGATATCGCTGTCCTCGTGGGTCGCGTCGCCCAGCACCTTGGCAAAAATTGTGTAGGTGCGCACCTTGGTCCCAGTGGGGATTTCGGCGGAATATGTCATAGTATCCTGGGAATAGACCACGATCCCATCCAGAGACAGGCCCGTAAGCTCCTCAATAAGCTCCTGGGGCTCTCCAGTGTAGACCAGGCCTGTCTTGCCCTCCGGGTCCACTTCGAATGTTGCCTTGGCCTTCGCGATCTCAAAGGTGGTTGAGGCATTGAACTGATAATTGCCGCCCACGCTCTGCACGCTGACTGTCGCCGTGCCTGCGTTGATGTTATTGCTGTAGGTGGTGCTGTACTCGCTCGCGTCGAGCGGCTTGCCCTCCACGATTACGGTTACAGCTGGCTTTATCGGGTGGCCGGTGTACGGGACCGGATCGCTTGTCAGCGTCAATGTGATGGTGGCGGTAACCGGCTTGGGCTTAATTTCCACCAGCAGCTGGCGCGGTTCCGTGACGCTTGCGTCGGTGCTGTCCTGCACCTTATACCAGACCTGGTAAACGCCTGCGTCGGTTCCAACGGGAATTGACGTGCCGTATGTGCCGTTCTTTGTCGCGGAATACACCACCTGACCGTTTTCCGCAGTACCGGGCGTCACAAGCTCCTGCTCAAAGCCCCTGTAAGTCAGGTCATTCGGCTGGGGGGCCTCTTTCAGGACTGCATTGCCCGCCTTAATGGTAAAGCTGGCGGCGCCGTTGACGGTGTAATTTCCTCCGTCGTTATCGCTGATTGTGACGGTGGCGTTCGTGCCCACATTGACGTTGTTGCTATAGCTCACCGTATACTCGCCGGACGGAATCACCACAGTGCCGTCCTTGACCACCACGTCGGGCTTCTTCGGCGTGCCGTCGTAGTCGAAGGTCGCGGGGGACAGATCAATAGTAGGCTTCGTCACCGTCTTCGGCGCGATGGTCACAGGCACCACGGCTGGGGCAATATCCTTGTAATTCTTATTGCCGGTGACCTTGTACCAGACCGTATAAGAACCTGCGGCTGTACCCTTGGGGATGTTCGGGCCATAGACGATGCCATCCAGAGAATAGCTGATGGTTCCGTTTGTCGGGATGCCGGCGTTGACCAGCGCCTCCGGCTGTCCGCTGTACACCACAGCCAGGGGCGTTGGAGCGATCACAGTTGCCGCCGCCGGAGTGATGGAGGCCGTGGTGGTCTCGTTGTAATTGACGGCGTACTTTTCGTTGTCGGGCTTTGCGCCGCTGATGGTGACGGTTTTGTTCGTGCCCACGCCTGCGTTGTCAAATTTCCCGGTCAAATTAAGAGGAATGGTGTCGTTTCCTAACAGATCGCCGTCCTTCCATGTGATGACCAGATCGGCTTCGTCGGTGGTGTCGTACACCTTGTCTTTCGCGGTCACAACCGCCGTGACAGGCTTCTTTTCCGCGTTGAACGACCAGGTGTCCGAGACCTCGCCGTAGTTGCCGTCAGCCACTTTTTTTGCCGTAATCGTGACCGAGCCGGACTTGTGGACGGTTACCAAGCCGTTAGTGTCAATGGAGGCAACCTGCGGATTACTGCTCTCCCACGCCACAGCCCCTGTTATGGAACCGCCCACCGCGCTGAGGGTAAAGCTGTCGCCATACTGGACCTTTCCGGGCTTATTCGTGATCGACAACGGACTTTGCCCCGCCACGAGGATGGTGAACGTCTTTTTTGCCTCGGCGAAGGCATAATTGCCGCCGTCTTTATCAGTGACCGTGACCTCATAGGTTCCGGCTTTGGTCCAGTCCCCGGTCCCGAAATCGACGGTGTACTCTGTTTCCGGGATCACGCGGTTGTTGCTGTCCTTGACCGTGACCGCCGGTTTATGCTCTTTGCCGTCATAGGAAGCCCCACTGGGGTTGAACTCAATGATGGGGGTGGTCACAGTCTGCGGGTCGATGGTCACTGTTCCCAGCTTTGTGCCTGCCGTGTCGTTGTGGTTGCCGTCGCCCTTCACGCGGTACCAGACATCGTAACTGCCCGCGTTGGCGCCGGTGGGAAGGCTGGCGGAGTAGGTTTTGCCGTCCAGCGAGTATTCCATTGTGCCTTCCGTGGAAGAGCCCGCCGTGTCTACCAGCGTCAGGGGTAGGCCGGTGTACGTCAGCCCGACCGCCGCCGTGGGCGGAGTTACTTTCGCTGGGTCTGTTGTGTCGATATCCGCCTTGAAAATGGACGCGGTGGCAGTGGCGGGGTAGGTGATGAGATAGTTCCCTTGACCCTTACTGTCGTTGGAGAATTGAGGATTCGTGCTGTCAACGTTCACCTTTTTGTCCGTTCCGGCGTTGGGGTCCTCGAAGCTGCCCGCCAAAGTGATCTTGACCACATCGCCAGCCACCAGATCGCTGGTGTTCAGCGCGGCGGTTACGGTGGCAGTTTTTTTGCCGTCATAGGTCTTTGGCTCCGCCGTCACAACCGCCGTCACCGGCTTTTGCTCCGCGTAGAGCGCCCAGGTGGCGGTCTGGTCGGCGTAGCCGGTTTTGGTGCTGGTGGCTGTGACCGTGACTTGGCCCACGCCTGTGATTTTGAGCAGTCCGTTGTTAATGCTCGCAATCGTGGAACCGCCAACACTCCAAGTCACCTGTCCATTGCCGCCCGAGGTCCCCAGCTGGATGGTGTCTCCGTAGTAGACCCGCTCCCGTGTGCCGGTGATGGTCAGGGGCTTCTGGTCCGCCGGGAGGATTTCAAATGTGGCAGTATTTTTGTCATCTGTGCCGTCAAATGTGTAATTTCCGCCTGTAACCCCGGTGATGGTCAGGGTGTACTTGCCCACAGCAGTCAGATCGGTTGTGGAATTGCCGTCTTTATCCTGATATGTCACGGTGTACTCGCTGCCGTCAATCACAAAACCCTTATCGTCCTTGACAGTGACCGTGGGCTCCTGCTTCTCCCCGTTGAACGTCACCGTGGGCGGCGTCACCTGGATGGTGGGGGTGGTTACGGCGTTGGCAATGATAGATGCGTTCACCGAAGCAGGTGTGCTGTCACTGTGGTTGCCGTCGCCCTGGACCTTGTACCAGACGCTGTAACTGCCGACCGCCTTCCCGGTGGGGATGGCCGGAGTATACGGGCCGTCCTGGGTCAGAGAATAGGCCATCGTGCCGTTGGAGGCGGCGCCCGCCTCAATCAGCGCCTGCTCGGCGCCGTTGTAAGGCAGATTTTCCAGCCCCTTCGGAGCTGTCGCCACCGACGCGGTTCCCTCCGCAATTTCAAAGGTTCCCGTACCGTTCACGATGTAGTTGCCGCCGTTGGCGTTGGTGATGATGACCGTCGCCGTACCGGCGTTGACGTTGTCACGGTAGGACAGGGTGTACTCGTTGCTGGGAATGGTCTTGCCGCCGTCCTCCACCGTGACATTGGCGCTGCCCGGCTCCTTTGCGTTTCCGTCATAGGTATAGGTGCCGGACACCGTGACCTTCGGACTGATAACTTCCTTCGGCTTGATGGTCACAGTGACCGAGCCTGTCTCACCGCCGTTGTGGTTGCCGTCGCCCACTACCTTGTAATGTACCACATAGCTGCCCGCGTTGGCGGCTTTCGGGATTTCCGTACCAAAATCGTCGCTACTGCCGTCCAGCTTGTATTCGATGTGTCCGCCCGTGGCGCTGCCTACGGTCACCAGCTCCTGCTCCTGCCCGGTGTAGGTCAGGTCCTTGGCCTGGGGAGACCCGGTCAGCTGCGCGCCGCCCTTGCGAATCTCAAATGTGACGCTGCCGCTGACAATGTAGTTTCCGCCGTCGCTGTTCGTGATGGTGACGGTGGCTTTTTGGTCGTCGGTACTCACGTTCTTGTTGTTGCTGTAGCTGACCGTGTACTCGCTGGCCGGAATGACCGCCGAACCGTCCTTGACGATAACAGAAGGTTGTTTTTCGGTTCCGTCATACGTATAGTAGTGGGTTCCGTCGGTGCCCGTCTGCAAATCGTTGCCGGACAGCGTGACATTTGTAGCATCCACCGTCAGCGTTTTCCGGCTGATGGTCACCTGGATCGACTGGGGCTGGGAGTCGTTGTGGTTGTCGTCCCCCTTTGTCTTGTACCAGATCGTGTAGGTCCCCGCGTTGGTGCCGGTGGGGATTGTGGCGGAATAGACCCCGTCTTTGGAGTTGGAATAGAGCGTAGTATTTGCAGTTCCACCGCTCACAAGAGGTTGTGCCGCGCCGTCGTACACCCGATCATTTGCCGTCAAGTTCGGCGCTGTGGCGTCCGCCTTGAGAATGGACGCGGTGGTGCCGGGCGGGACGGTGATGTCGTACTTTTGGGAGGTCGTATCATCGACAAACGCACAGGTAACGGTCACCTTTTTATTTGTCCCGACCAGCGCGTCCCCGAAGGTCCCCGACAGGGTCTCAATTTTGATTTCGTCATCCCCGACCAGAGCGCCCTTTTCCCATGTGACGTGGACGGTGGCGTCTGTCTTGTCGTTATACACCTTGTCGTCTGCGGTGACAATGGCCGTAACCGGCTTTTTCAGCGCATTGAGCGGATAGGTTGCCGTGGCTGTGTCATAGTTGCTGCCGCCCGGTTTGGTGGCGGTGATCTCAACAGAACCCACGCCTTTGATGGTCACAAGGCCGTTGTCATCGATATGGGCAATCGTCTCATTGCTGCTTTTCCATGTGACTTGCTTATTGCCGGAGCCGCCCACCGCGCTGAGGGTGAAGGTGTCGCCGTAGTGGACGAGGCCGGGCTTGTTGACGATCTCCAACGGGTTTTGCTCCGTTGTGCTGATTACAAAGTCAGCTGTAGCCGTCTCAACGACATAGTTGCCGCCGGTGATATTCTCAACCTTGACCTTGTACGTGCCCTGGTCCGTCCAGTTCTCGCCGTTGTCGGACACATAGGTGGCTTTGTACTCACTCTCCGGGATCACGTTGTTCGCTTTATCTCTGACAACGACCTCGGGTCGCTTCACATTGCCGTCGTACTGGGCGCTGGGGGGCGTCAGCTCGATGCTGGGCGTCACAGACTGCTTGCCGATGGTCGCTGTTACAGTGCCGACCTCGCTGTCCGTGTGGTTGCCGTCGCCCTGGGCCTTGTAGTAAACGGTGTAGGTATCAGCGTCCTTGGCCTCGGGGATGGCCTGGGTGAAATTGACGCCGTCCAGGGAGTAGACCATGATGCCGCCTGTGGCGGTACCCTCCGAGACCAGCTTCTGGGCCTTGCTCGCGTCGTAAATCAAGGAACTCACAGCGCTGGGAGCGGTATTTACCGTGGCCGTCACCGCCAGAATGGATGCGGTGGTGGTCGGGGGATAGGTGATGTCATAGTTGGCCGCCTTCGGATCAGAGATCGTCGGGGCAGAGCCGGTGATGGTAATGGTCTTATTTGTTCCGGCGTTCGCATTGTCAAAGGTGCCTGTCAGGTCTGGAATGTCGAACGTATCGCCAAACACCAGGTCACTTGCGACCACCTTAGCCTTTACGGTCGCAGTTGCATTGCCGTCAAAGGGCTTATCAACGCCGGTCAGCACCGCCGTCACCGGCTTCTTCCCTGCGGTGAACTCCCATGTGGCGGATACCTGGCCGTAATTGTCCTTAGAACGGGTCACCGTCACTGTGATGGACGTGTTCACGTCTTTCACGGTGAGCAGTCCAGTGTTGCTGATTGTACTGCTGATTGTGCCGCCGCCCGTGGCTGTGGCGTTCCAGGTGATGGTCCCGTCGCCGGTGCCGCCCGTGGCGCTCAGTTGGATGGTGTCGCCGTAATGGACCTGAGCCTTGGTGCCGGTGATGGAAATGGCCTCCTGATCCGCCGGGACGATTTCAAAGGTTCGGGTGAGATTGCCTTGGAACTCATAGTTGGAGTTTGCAACAGGGTCAATTGTGACAGTGTAGGTGTCCACATTGACCATATCGTTGCCCTTTTTGCCGGTGATGGCCGCCGTGTACTCGTGCTCCGGGATCACGCGGCTGTGGCCGTCATAGACGGTAATGGTGGGCTTCTGCTGGCTGCCGTTGTACTGGAAGCGGTCCGAGGACAGCGAGATGGTGGGGTCTGTCACCTCATTTTTGCCGATGCTCACCGTCAGCTCGACAGGTTCCGTGTCGCTGTGGTTTGCGTCTCCCAGCACCTTGTAGCTGATGGTGTAAGTGCCGACAGCTGTTCCTACGGGGATAGCGGAGGAGTAATTCCCACCGTTCACCGAGTAGACCACGGCGCCCTCGCTGGAGACGCCCGCCTTCACCAGCTCCTGGGGCGCGCCGGTATACTGCAAGCCGGGGATTCCCTCCGGAGCCGTAAATGTGGGCGTTTTTTTGGTGATCTCAAAGGTGGCCGTACCGTTTACGATGTAGTTGCCGCCGTTCTTGTTGCTGACGGTGACCGTGGCTGTACCGGCGTTGGTGTTGTCGCGGTAGGATACGCTGTATTCGTCGTCAGAAATCTCATCGTTTCCATCCTTGACCGTGACGGTGGGGGTTTTCAGTTTGCCGTCATACTCGTAGGAGTAGACGCCGTTGGTCTCAGTCAGTCCGTCGCCGCTCAGCGTGATGGCGGGGGAGATTTCGTTCGGCTTGATGGTCACGGACACCTGAGCGGCCGCTGTATCGGCATGGTTTGCGTCGCCCTTTACCATGTAGTACACGGTGTATGTGCCCGCCGCTGTCTCCTTGGGAATGGCCTCCGAATAGGAGCCGTCCACACCAGTTCTGGAATACATCACAGTGCCGCCGGTGGCCGTGCCTACGGTCACCAGCTCCTGCGCCGTCCCGTCGTAGGTCAGGATCTTGGCCTGGGGGCTGGAGGTCAGCACCGCCCCGGCTTTTCTGATGTCAAACTGCACCTCCACGTCAGCAAAGGTGTAGTTGCCGCCCGCCTCGGCTGTGACGGTCACGGCGCCTTTCACGTCATTGGTGCTGACATTCTTGTTGTTGGCGTAGCTCACGCTGTAGTCGCTGGCCGCCAGCGCCGCGCTGTATCCGCTGGCATCCGCACCTGTTGCCGTGACAGCGGGGGTTTTTTCTGTGCCGTCATAGTTGTAGAAATAGGGCGGTGTAGCAGAGCTATTCGTTTTCAAATCGTGGTCGGACAGCGTGACCGTCACGGTAACCTGCCTGGGGTTGATATCGCCCTTGGCGGTGGCGGGATAGCTGACGGCGTATTTGGCCGCGTCTGTGCCAGCCGCTTGGGCATTGGAGGTGTTCAGCGTGACCGTCTTGCCGGTTCCGGCGTTGGCGTTCTCGTAGGCTCCCGTCAGTCCGCTGATGGTAACGCTGTCGGCAGAGTTCACCAGATCGCCCGCCTTCACCGCCGCTGTAATATCGGTGTTGTCAACGTCGGTGGTGCCATCGTAGTTTTTCGCCGTGATGGTCACTTCCGCCGTGACCGGCTTGGGCTCCACGGTAAAGGTCCAGGTGTCGGTGGCAGGGGCGTAGTTGGGGACCGCCCGCTCCGCCGTAACCGTGAATGTTCCAGTGCCCTTGACGGTGAGTATGCCTGTAGCCTCGGCGATGGTGACATTGGTGTCGTCTGACTCAATGCTCCATTTCACCGTCCCGTTCCCGGAACCGCCGGTGGCCTCCAGCGTGGTAACGTTGTCGCCGTAATAGACGTGCTCGGGCTTGCCGGTGATTTTCAGCGCGCCTTGAGTCGCCGCGGTGATCTCCGCCGTGGCCTTGGCGGTAAAGGAATAATTCCCGTTGGGCACGTTTGTGATGGTGGCCGTATAGTTGCCAGCGGCCGTCAGCAATCCATCCGTAACCGTCGTATCGTCGTTCTTCCATGTGACCGTGTACTGGTCCGGGTCGATGACGGTTTTACCGTCCAGCACCGTGAGCTCCGGCTCCTTTTTGGCGCCGTCGTACAGGAAAGAGAACTCCGACGGGTCGATCTTGGGTGTGACGGGCTTGGGGCTGATGGTCACGGAAATAGGCGGGTTGTTCACGGCTACGCCGGTATAGTCTGCGGTCCCGTCCACCTTATAATAGACGGTGTAAGTACCGGCGTTGGTCCCGGTGGGAACCTCGGAAGAGAAGCTGGTCCCATCCAGGGAGTACACCAGGAAGCCCACGTTGGTCTGCCCCGCCGTGACCAGCGCCTGGGGCTGTCCGTTGTAGGTCAGCGGGTCGATTTTCGCAGGAGCGGTGGTGATCGTCGTGGTGGCCTGGGTGATATTCGCGCTCACCGTGCTGGGGTAGCTGATGGCGTATTTGGCCGCGTCCGCGCCGGTCACCTGGACCTTGGAGACATCCAGCGTGACGGTCTTGCCTGTGCCAACGCCAGGGGTGTCAAAGGCGGCGGTGATGCTGGCCGGGTCGATGGTCACCGTATCGCCGTTGATTGTGGCAATGCTGGCGGAGGTCACGGCGGCGTTTGTGGTGCCGTCATAGTCCCTATTTCCTACCACGATGGAAGCCGTCACAGGCTTGGGCGCGGCGGTGAAGGTCCACTGGTCGGAGACAGACAGATAGTTTCCATCTCCGGGATTGGTGGCCGTGACGGTGACCTCGCCAACGCCTGTGATCTCCACCTCGCCAGTGTTCTCGTCCACCGCAGCGGCGGTGCCCGTCACGCTCCAGGTCACAGCGCTGCTGCTGGAACCGCCGCTGGTTTTCAGCGTGAAGGTATCGCCGTAGATGGTGGAATCGGGTTTGCCCTCGATTGCCAGCGGAACCTGAGCCGTCTTACCGATGGAGAAGGTCGCGGTATTGGGGGTAACTCCCCTCAAATCGTAGTTGCCGCCCGCTGTGTCGGTGATGGTAATGGTGTAGGTGCCCTGGTTTGTCGGGGTGGAATCGCTGCACGTCCAATCGTACTCCGTTTTAGGCACGACTGTCTCAGTCTTTCCCTCCGTGAACTTGACCGTGACCATGGGCATCTTCACTTTGCCATCGTACTCAAAGCTGTCGGGGGTCAGTTCAATGGTGATATCGGTCAGCGGCTTGCGCTCAATGGTCACATTCACGGACTGTACCGCAAGATCGTTGTGGTTCTTATCTCCCACGACCTTGTAATAGACGGTGTACTTCCCCGCTTCGGTGGCGGTGGGAATTGCGTCTCGGTAGGTTGCCGTGGCGCTGTTCAGCGCGTACTGGACTGTGCCGCCGCTGGTCACGCCCGGGTCCAGCAGCTCATGGGGCTTGCCGTCGTAGGTGATATTGGCCGCGCTCGGGGCCGGTTTGAACTCGATATCCGCCTTTTCGATCACAAATGTCTCCGAACCCGTTACGGTGTAATTGCCGTTCGGCTTGTCGATGATGTTGACCGTGGCGGTATTGCCGGCGTCTACGTTGTTTGCGTAGCGGATTTCGTATTCACCTGCATCAATAGTCGTACTGCCGTCAACGACTATAACCGTGGGCTCTTTGGCCTTGCCGTCATAGGTATAGCTGACAAGGGGGTCCCCATTCTCGTCAAACAGCGTGATGGTCGGGTCCTTCACCGTTTTGGGGGCAATGGTGATCTCCACATGACCCACATTAGAATCGCTGTGGTTGGCGTCACCCTCTACCTTATAATATACCGTGTACTTAGCCGCATCGGTCTTGACGGGAATGTCCGCCGAATAGGGCCCATTCTCATCATCCACGGAGTAAACCATCGTGCCGCCGGAGGCCGTGCCTGCCGTCACAAGCCGCTGGTTAAAGGTATTGAAGGTGAGGGGGAGCCCCGCCGCCTCCGGGGCGGTGATGACTTTGGCCTTCTCCTTTTGAATCTGAAACGTTTTTGTAACAGGGGCGTTTTCAAAGGAGTAGTTGCCGTCGGGCTTGGCGGTGGCGGTCACGGTGGCCTCGCCCACATTGATATTGCCGCTGTACCCTACCGTATACTCATCGGCCGGGATCACCGTTGTGCCGTCAGCTTCCTTCAGCGTGACAACCGGCTCCTTGGCATTGCCGTCGTAGACATAGGAGTAAGTGCCGTCGGTCTCCGCTGTCAGGCCGTCACCGCTCAGCTCAATTGTGGGATTCACCGGCTTTTTGGCAATCGGCGCCTTCACGCTCTGGGGAGCTTCGCCGGTGTAATTGGCTGTCTCCTGGATGCGGTACCAGACGGTGTAAGTGCCCGCGTTGGTGCCCTTCGGGAAATCGGTGGTATAGGGGCCGTCCTCGCTCAGGGTGTACTCCACCTGCACGTCGGCGGGGTCAACCACCGCCCCGGCGGCAATCAGCGCCTGGGCTGTCCCGTCGTAGGTCAAAGCCGCGGGCACCGGCGCTGTCGTAATCTTCGCGACCGCCTTGCGGATGGTCGCTTTGACGGTAGTGCTGGAGTAGGAAACATCGTAGTGTTCAGAATTGGTGCCCGTGATACTGGCTGTGCTCGTATCCACGGTCACCGTTATACCCACCCCGGCGTTTTCACTATCAAAGGTGCCGGTCAGACCTTGAATATTAATAACATCCCCTGCCAGAACACCCTGCTCCACCACGGCATGGACGGTGGCGGTGTCATCGCCGTCATAGTCCTTGTCCTCCGCTGTCACGGTGGCGGTGACAGCTTTTTTGTCCGCAGTAAGGGTCCAGGTGGCGGTGGCGTCCTCGTAGTTGACCACGCCGGACCCGGGGTCCTCGCCGGACTTGGTGGCCTTCACCGTGGCCTTTCCATCGCCTATGATGGTGACTTTTCCGCTGTCCTCGTCTACCTTTGCGACAGCCTCGCCGCCAGCCTCTATCTCCCAGGTGACAAGGCCATTGCCCGAGCCGCCGGAGGTGCTCAGGGTAAACTGGTCCCCATAGGTGACGGTATTGGGCTTTTGGGTGATGGACAGGGCCTCCTGGGTCCGGCTGGTGATTTGGAACTCAGCTTTAGCCTCTGCAATCTCGTAGTTGCCGCCCGTTTTATCGGTGACGATTGCCTTTGCCGGATTACCCTGGGTGCTCACGTCCCGGTTGTTGACATACTCCACCTTGTACTCGGTGTCCGGCAGAACGACCGCAGGGGTCACGCTCGTATCCTTGACCGTGACTGCGGGCTGCTTATACTCGTTGTCGTACTGGTAGCTGTACTGCGACAGGGTGACCATGGGCGTGATGGGCTTGCGCTGGATTTTTACGCCGTCGACCTGCGCCGGATTTGGATTCGGTGTGTTGTAGTTGCTGGTCAGCCCGACCACCTTGTACCAGACAGAGTAGCTGGTCCCCGCGTTGGTGCCGGTGGGAATCGCGGGGGAGTAGGGGCCGCTTTCATTTACCGAAAATTGGATTTCCAGGCCGTCCGCCACCGCCGCAGGGTCCAGGACGCCTGCGGTGATCAGCTCTTGGGTGGAACCGTTATAGGTCAGGCTGGCGGCGGCAGGGGCCGTGACGATTGGGTCAATTGGATTGATCTCCAGAGTAATGGCCTCGCTGGAGGCCGCTTGATAGTCCGGGCCCTCCGGGAGCGTGACCACAATGTCATAAGTACCGGCGTTGGTGGGCAGGCCCACCGTATAGGCGTTGCCGCTCCCCTGTGCTTTGTAAGAATACTGGAGCTGGTCGTGCAGGTCCACGCCGGAGGCCGTGGTTATATTTATGGCCACACCCGGCAGCTGATCCTTCGTCACCGGGCTGCCAGTATAGGGCACAGACACAACACTGGTATCATTCCATTGAAGTACAGGCTGCGTCAGCTCGTCTTCGGTAAAGGTATAATCCTTTGTGAAGGTCCCGTTGTAAGTTGTGCCGGTAACGGTGACAGTAACAGTGATGTCTGTGCTGCCGGTCTCGGCCCGTGTCGAATAGGACACCGTGTAATCGTCGCCCGCCTTCAGCTCCGCCGCAGGGTCTCCCGCCGTGACCGTAACGGTGCCGTTTGCGGGCTGGACGGTGCTGTCATAGGCCAGCTCCTTCAGGCTGTCTCGATCTACCGCAATCGAAATCCCATTTCCGCAGAGATCACATGTGCTGGTTATGCCCTGCCCAAAGTCGAAGGTACACTTTTCCGTCCCTGTTATTTTACAGGCTGAACAGGTCCATGTGTGCGTGGCGGCGCCCGCGTTGGGCGCGTAGGTTTTTGTATGGTCCGTGCACTGACTGACGGTGACCTCCATGGCATCTGCCATGCCGTCCAGTGAAATGGGATTTCCGCTGGCGTCAAAATAGGTATAGCCCGGCTCCAGCAGGGCGCTGAAGTCGCCATCTTCCGTGCGAATCGCGGCTTGCTTGCCGAAATAGGTTCCGGCGGAGAGGTGCGCTTCCGCCCCGGAAGCTACATCCAAGCCATATGTCTGGCCTCGGACGCTTGTGCCCGGCGCCGCGATAGTCAGGGAACCGCCGGACTGGATCTCCACGCCAGCGCCCGCTTTCGAGACGACCGCACCGCCGTTTATAATGGTCAATGCGCCTGCCCCGGTGATCTGTATGGCGTTTCCGCTCAGCACGGTGAGGGTATGCCCGTTTGTATTGATGGTCATGGCTTTGTTCGCCAGGAACGGGGCGCTGAGGCTCTTATCCTCCTGGAGTATAAAGTCTCCTTCCAGCGAGCCGGAGCCGCCGCTCAACACCTCGGAGTCCATCCCATCTATCTGGTCCAGCAGGGCGGCGCAGGGCGACAGGTCCACTTGCTGCTGCTCGCCGCTGGCCAGCTCCTCATACAGAGCATAAATTTCGCTGAGCTGGGCTTGGACCTGTTCCGTGTTGTGGGCGGAGACGCTGGAGGGCAGTTCACGGATCAAAGCCTCAATGGGGCAGACCGGGCAGACAAAGGTGCACGGTGCGCCGGGGTTTTCCGGGACATAGCCGCAGGCGCCGTCGTGTTCATGGGGGCAGGACAGCGTTTGAACGACACAGCCGCTGTCCTGTGTGCATGTGTGGGCACACAGAGACGGCTCCCCCGTCCTGTCAGCGTCGCCCGGGTCCGGGTAACACTGGGCCGTATGGGTATGGACACAGTTAGTCTGTGCGATATAGCAGCCATCGTTGTGGCTGTGGGTACATTCCTGCCCCAAGACCGGCTCAGCGTACCCGCATAGGTCCGTATGCGCCGGATGATGCGCGCACAGACCGTCGCCCGGTCCCACAACGGCGGCAAAGGCGGCCACAGGGAACAGGTTCAGGCACAGCGCCAGAACGAGGAGGAAACTTACTGCTCTGCGTTTCATACGATAAACCTCCCAAGCTCATGAGAAAACTGCGCCAGGGCGCAATCCCACACTTTAATCCTCTTGATTTTACCATTAGAAAAAGAGAATGTCCACAGCTGAATTGGCAATCTTAAAATTTTCTCTCTCCCTACAGCGGCGGGATCCTCTTCAGTCGGTCCTCTGCACGGACAGCTTGGTTTCCGGCCTCCCGATCTCAAAGCCCGGAGAGCCCTTCCTGGCGGTGATGAGGCTGATGCCTTTGCTGTCCCGCATCTTCGGGCCCGTTTTGCAGGCTATCATAGCTCACCAATATGCACAAAACCACAAAACATGGAGTGGGGCTGCTGACAATTTTGCTTCTCTCAGGAAACATTGAGATTTCCTTTGACAGAAGTAAGAAGCTGTACCAATAGGCTGAAATCTTTTCAACAGAGTACGAAAAGCAGCAATGGTACAAACTGCCTGAGCAGAACAGACAGATATTTCATAATCTTTAGAAAGGCGGCGGGAGTTGTTGAACCACGCCAGAGAACGCTCAACGATCCACCGCTTATCTGACAACTTCATCCGCAGGTTTTGCAGCTACGGCTGCTCCGTACAGTGCGGAAAATTTCTGAAAGAGCATTTAGATAAAAAGGGGATGAAGCCCATCATCGACATTCAAGCCGATGATGAGGCCCGGAAGGGAGACGGCAAATGAGCGCAGTCAAAGAGAAAATTGCCAAGCTGCTAGCTCTGGCCACCAGCCCCAACGAGAAGGACGCCCAGGCGGCACTTTTGAAGGCCCGGGAACTGATGGCAAAGCATAAGCTCCGGCCGGAGGAGTGCCAAGAGAAGCAGTCCGTCAAGGTGGTCAAACAGACCGTTGGCATGGAGTGTACCCAGATGACGGATACCTGGGTGCCCGAGCTGGCCGCCATTGTTGGGGAGCGGTACTGCTGCAAGGCGTACCGCCAGCACGTCAAGGGCGCGAAAAAGGTGACGATGGGCTTCGTCGGCCTGGAGGACGATTTTGAAGTCTGCCGGCGGGTCTACCTGTATGCCTGCCAATGTGTCAAGGCCCGGTGCGAAGATATCCGGGCCAGGGAGCGGGGCCGCAGCGCCACAGAGCTTCGGGAGATGTGCAACGCCTCTGGCTGGGGCTTCTGTTACGGGCTGGATGACGCGTTCCGGGGACAGGAGAAGGAACACCAGGAATGGGGCCTTGTCCTGGCTGTGCCCCAGGCTGTGAAGGATGTGGTCAGCAGCATGGGGGCGCCAAGTACATATGGTCAGGAAAACACCGGCGGCTGGCGGGCGAAATATGCCGACGCCGGTTACGCGGAAGGAAAGAAATTTGTCCCCGGACAGCAGATGGAGCCGGGGAACGAAAAACGGAACATAGAAGGAGGATCTGATATGGAACAGGAAAGCATGAGACGTTTGCGGGAGTTGACCGGCCTGCTGAACCAATACCGCCGGGAGTATTACGACCTCAACGCCCCCACGGTGGACGATGAGGAGTATGACCGGCTCTTTGACGAGCTGGCCCAGTTGGAGAAGGCCCTGGACACCCGGATGGGAAACTCCCCCACCCAGACCGTGGGCTGGCCCGCCCGGGAGGGGCTGGACAAGGTATCCCACCCCATCCCCCTGCTGTCCCTGGACAAGACCAAGCTGGTGGACGAGCTGTGCGCCTTTATCGGCGAACAGCCTGTGATGCTGATGCTGAAGCTGGACGGCCTCACCATCAAGCTGACCTATGAGCAGGGCATCCTGTTGGAGGCGGCCACCCGGGGCGACGGGGACGTGGGGGAGAACATCACCCACAACGTCCAGGGCATTTCCGGCATTCCGTCCCAGATCCCGTTCAAGGGACATCTGGTGGTGACAGGCGAGGCATTCATCCGCCCCAGCGATTTTGAAGTCCTGCAGGACACCCTAGTGGACAGCAATGGGAATCCCTATAAGAATGGACGAAACCTGGCCGCCGGTTCCGTCCGGCTGCTGAAATCCGAGGACTGCCGGGGATGCCGGGTGACCTTCATGCCCTTCCACGTGCTGGACCAGTATTGTTATCAGACCTCAAAGAAAATCCGGCAGGTTTTCGATTACAAG
>ERZ779621.381-NODE-381-length-20365-cov-14.284392_pt1 | contig 20365 bp, 20 predicted proteins | sample MGYA00514215_ERZ779621 | MGnify/ENA primary metagenome ERZ779621 (study PRJEB29562, sample SAMEA4376715) | mouse gut metagenome | isolation source: Cecum | study: EMG produced TPA metagenomics assembly of the A DSS colitis mouse model was used to assess the...
ACCGTCAGTGTGGTTCCCCTGCCCAATGACGAGATGAAGGGCCGCATCATCGGCCGGGAGGGCCGGAATATCCGGACCATCGAGACACTCACCGGCGTAGACCTCATCATCGACGACACCCCGGAGGCCATTACCGTCTCCTGCTTCGAGCCCGTGCGCCGCGAGGTGGCCCGCGTGGCTCTGGAGAAGCTGATTGCCGATGGGCGCATCCATCCCACCCACATCGAGGAGATGGTGGAGAAGGCCAAGCGGGAGGTGGACGCCGTCATCAAGAGCGAGGGCGAGCGCGCCGCCTTTGAGACCGGCGTCCGGGGCCTGCACCCGGAGGTCCAGAAGATGCTGGGCCGCCTCCATTACCGTACCAGCTACGGGCAGAACGTCCTCCAGCACTCCATCGAGGTCAGCCACATCGCGGGCCTCATGGCCTCGGAGCTGGGACTGGACGTCCACGCCGCCAAGCGGGCGGGACTGCTCCACGATATCGGCAAGGCCCTGGACCACGAGTACGAGGGCACCCATGTGAACCTGGGCGTGGAGTTCTGCCGGAAGTACAAGGAAAAAGAGGACATCCTCAACGCCATCCAGGCCCACCACGGCGACGTGGAGTGCAAGACCCTGATGGCCTGCCTGGTCCAGGCGGCGGACGCGGTGAGCGCCGCCCGTCCCGGCGCACGGCGGGAGAATCTGGAGAACTATATCAAGCGCCTGGAGAAGCTGGAGGAGATCACCGGCACCCACCCCGGCGTGGAGAAGAGCTACGCCATCCAGGCGGGCCGGGAGGTCCGGGTCATGGTCCGTCCCGAGCAGGTCAGCGAGGACCAAATGGTCATTCTGGCCCGGGATCTGGCCAAGAAGATCGAAAGCGAGCTGGAGTACCCCGGACAGATCAAGGTCCATGTCATCCGCGAGACCAAGGTCGTGGAGTACGCGAAATAGTACGTCCCAAGGGACAAAATGAAGGGCACGGCAGACCAAACGGTTTGCCGTGCCCTCTGTTATTACATGCTTCCCAGCAGCTCCACGCAGCGCTCCCGGTACATCTCCTGCACCCAGGGAAGCTCCCCCAGACCGGTGAAGACGCACGAGACGGTATGCCCCGCCGCCTCCAGGCGGCGCTTCCAGGTATCCGCCATATCGCTGCGGGCGTGTTCCCCCGCGACCAGCATCAGGGGGACCAGCCGGATATGCCGGGGGCCTCCTGACGCAAGCTGGCGGACCACGTTCTCCAGGGCGGGCCAGCCCTCCACGGTGCCTACCGGCATGTCCTCACGGCCCTCCAGACGCAGGGCGGTCTGGAGGGCGGGATAGACCGCGTTGGCGAAATGCTCCGTGCCATGGCCCAAAAGAACCACCGCTCCGCCGTCCTCCTGCGGGTACGTCCCGTCAAGTCCGGCGGCGAACCGCCGGAGGTCCGCCGTGTCCGCCAGCAGGGGGCGGCCCACGGTCAGGGCGTCAAATCCGCCGGAGAGGGCTTCCGCTTCGGCCCGGAGCCTGTCATATTCAAAGCCGTAGAGCAGATGGGTGGGCTGCACCGCCGCCCGGCGGACGCCTTTGGAACGCAGCCGCTCCAAAGCCTCCGGCAGACTGGGCACATCCTCCCCCCGCTTGGCGAGGATGCGCCGGATGGTGGGGCTGGTGAAGGCCCGGACCGCCTCCCAGTCCGGGGCGGTCCGCCTCAGGATATCTTCCACCGCCGTGACGGCCCTGCGGGCCTCCGGGACGCTGGTGCCGAAGCTGACAAGGACTAATCCACCCCTCATATCAACCGGCAATGCCCCGGAAACGGAAACGGAAGGTCATTTCCTCCGCCGGAAGCAGATACTCGGGACGGGGCTTTGCGCCCCAGCTGTCGTCCCCGCCAAGACCCATCTGCATGGCGGAGGCGCGAATCACCGTATGGTGGATGGCGGGCAGCTCATGGGGATGGGCGGCGTTCTCCAGCTCGGCGGGGGTCCAGGGCAGGGCGGAGAAGTTCATTCCGTCGCCCTCGAACAGCAGGCCCAGACCGTCTTCGTCCGTGACGGCGGCCCAGCGGACATTGGCGTGGTTCCCGCACTCCTGTGGCTTCAGGTAGGGGGCAAGGCTCGCCTCCGCAGTGGTCTCCCAGACGCCCAGCTTTCCGCCGGACTGCCGGTCCCAGTAGGTAGGTTCCGGGCCGGGGCCGTACCAGCGCAGGCGGTGGAAGTCCGCGTCCATTTTCAGCGTCACGCCGAACTCCGGAGCGGGCCCCAGCACCTTGGGAGCGTCGGAGGACAGGGTGGTCTCCACCGTGCCGTCCGCAAACACCCGGAAGGACAGGCGGCAGGAGGCCGCGGGAGTGGTGGGCATCTGGTAGAGATAGGCCATCTCCACCCAGTTGTCCTCACGCCGGACGCTCCAGGTCTGTTCGCCGGGCTTCAGCCCATCGGGGTTCTGGTTGACGGGATAGAGGCTGGCCAGCTTCCACTGGGCGAAGCGGACGGGGGCCTTACAGCCCCGGTCGTTATCCGTGGCCGCACGCCAGAAGCTCGGCACCAGCATGGTTTTCAGCATTTCCCGGCCGTGATAGCGGTAGGAGATGATCCCGCCCATGGTCTTGGAGAACAGGACGTGGAAATCCTTCCCCCGGACGCCCAGGTTCCAGGCGCCCTCAATGACCTCCGGGGCCTGGTCCGGGTGGACCGGAAGGGGTATCCGGCCGCCGGACCACTGGCCGAAGGCAACCTCGTGGCCCTTTTTTGCCCAGTCCTCATCCCGGCGCAGCCGGAAGGAGACGGCAACCGTATATTCCGTGTCCAGCGACTCCGGCCACAGGGGCAGGGGATAGGTCCGCCGCTCTTCCGGGGGGACGTCGGTCTCCAGGGGTTTTTCCGCCAGCAGGACGCCCTCCCGGCAGAGCCGCACCACGCACGCGAATTCCCCGCTGCCGGTGAAAAGGTTTCTGTTGACAATCTCCACGGTCCGGTCGGAGACATGGACCTGCAAATTCTGGTAGAGATACTTGACCTCCTGCATCTTGGCCGTGGGGGCGCGGCTGAGGCTGTCCACGATGCCGTCGCCGCTGAAGTTGCCGTCGTGGGGGCGGTCGCCGAAGTCCCCGCCGTAGCCCTGATAGCAAAGGCCGTACCGGTCCTTCCAGGTGACGGCCTGGTCGATATAGTCCCAGATGAACCCGCCCTGATAGGACGGCACCTCGTCCGTCAGGCGGATATACACATCCTGCCCGCCGAAGGAGTTGCCCATGGCGTGAGCGTACTCACAGGAGATGGCGGGCCGGGAGGAGTCCTTCTCCAGCGCCGCCCGGAGGCGCTCGGCAGGCCAGTACATGCTGCTGAAAATGTCGCTGGTTTTGGCGTAGTCCGGATCCTGATGGAGACTTTCATAGTGGACAGGCCGGGTGTCCATGGCGTGAAAATAGCCGGAGGCCGCCAGAAGGTTGTCCCCGCCTGCGGACTCGTTGCCGCAGGACCAGATGAGAACGCTGGGCCGGTTCCGGTCCCGGCGGAGCATGGCCTCCGCCCGGGCGATGACCGCCGGGCGCCACTGGGGGGCGCTCCCGGGAATGTGGTCCTCCCGGGGGATCAGGTTCCGGTCTCGCATCTCCCAGCAGCCGTGGGACTCCAGGTTCATCTCGTCAATGACGTACATGCCGTACTTGTCGCACAGCCGGTAGAAAAAGCTCTGGTTGGGGTAGTGGCTGGTGCGGATGGCGTTGATGTTGTTCTGCTTCATGGTGCGGATGTCCAGCTCGGTCTCCGCCTCGGTGACGCAGCGGCCCGTCCGGGAGGAAAACTCGTGGCGGTTTACCCCCTGGAAGCGGATGCGCCTGCCGTTGAGCAGCATCAGGCCGTCCCTGATCTCAAACCGGCGCAGGCCCACCGTCTCCCGGACGGTCTCCGTCAGTGCGCCGGAGGCATCGAACACCTCGATGGACAGCCGGTACAAAAAGGGCTTTTCCGCGCTCCAGAGCCGGGGATGGTCCACGGGCAGGACCGCCTCGCTCTCCGTAGGCAGGGAGATGCTGGAGCCCGCGATCTGCGTCTCTCCATCGTACAGGCGCAGAGCCGCCTGGCCCTCGCCGGAGACCTCCAGCGCTACCCGGACTTCGCCGGAGGCAAAGCCATCGGCGAGGGGGGTGGTGATCTTCATGTCCCGCACGTGGACCGCCGGAACGGCGTACAGGAATACCTCCCGGAAGATGCCGGAGAAACGGAAGAAGTCCTGATCCTCCATCCAGCTGGCGTTGGTGTACTGGAACACCTGGGCGGCCAGCTTGTTCTCACCGGGAACCAGGTACTCCGTCAGCTCAAACTCCGAGGGGGTGAAGCCGTCCTCACCGTAGCCCACGTAGTGCCCGTTGCACCACACGGCCAGGCCGCTCTCCGCGCCCTGGAAGGAGATGAAAATCCGCATTCCTGCCATATACTCCGGCAGGGTAAAATACTTTACATAGCTTGATACCGGGTTGAATTTCTCCGGTACCTGTCCCGGCTTCACGTCCTCACAGCCGTCCCAGGGGTATTGGACGTTTACATACTGGGGATGTCCGTAGCCGTGGAGCTGGGGGTGGGAGGGGACGGGGAGGGTGTCCCAGCCCCGGCAGTCCACACCGGCGGCGAAGAAGCCGGGGACGGTCCCGGCAAAGTTCTCCGCGTAGTGGAAATACCAGTCCCCGTTGAGGGAGAAGCGGGCGGGAGAGCCGTCCGCCAGGGTGTAAAGATGGTCGGAGTGGGGCGGTTCCCGGTGGTCCTGAAAGAACTCCGGGGACTTGGTCAGTTCGTAGTTAAATTCTTTCATACTGCCTCCAAAACGATCAGTTTTCCGGTAGAGTCTCCGGTCATGCAGGGCATGACCATCCCGCCGTACATCCATCCCGCGCCGGAGCGGACCTCGCCGGTCTCGCTGGAGCGGTAGAGGGTCTCCTCATCCAGTCCCCGCAACGGCAGCAGCACGCTCCGCCGCCGCTGGCGGCTCATGACGTGGACGTAGTCCAGCACGGCGGTCCGCTTGTCCTTGCTGACGGACATCAGGGCGTCATACTCCCCGTTCTCGCCGTAGGAGGCCAGACGGTAGTAGTCGCCGCCGTGGAACACAGGGCCGTATTTCCGGTAGTTCTCCAGCTGGCCGGGGATCATGTCCAGCTCCTCTTCGGTCAGCTTGGTGAGGTCCAGCTCATAGCCGAAGCAGCCCGGCAGGGACACCAGCCCCCGGGTTGCGAAGGGCGTCACCCGGCCATTGGTGTGGCTGGGGCAGGCGGCCACGTGGGCCCCCATGGAGGACAGAGGGTAGATGAGGGCCGTGCCCTCTTGGATGCGCAGGCGGTCAACGGCGTCGGTGTTGTCGGAGGTCCAGATCTGGGGGCTGTAGTACAGCATGCCCGGGTCGAACCGCCCGCCGCCGCTGCAGCAGTTTTCCAGCAGCAGCCCGGGGAAATCCGCCAGGAGGCGCTCCTGGAGTTCATAGACCCCCAGGACGTAGCGGTGGAACAGCTCTCCCTGGCGGTCCGCCTCCAGACAGAAGCTGGCTACGTCGGTGAGGGAGCGGTTCATGTCCCACTTCACATATTCGATGTTGGCGGAGGACAGCGCCGCCTTCAGCTGGGCATACACGCAGTCCCGGACCTCGGGGCGGGAGATGTCCAGCACCAGCTGGTGCCGGGCCTCCATGGGCTTCCGGCCCGGGATCTGGAGGGCGTAGTCCGGATGGGCCCGGTAGAGATCGGAGTTGGGGGATACCATCTCCGGCTCCACCCAGAGGCCGAACTTCATCCCCAGGGCGTTGATCTGGTCCGCCAGATATTTCAGGCCGCCGGGGAGCTTCTTCTCGTTGACAAACCAGTCGCCCAGGCTGTTGTCGTCCGTATCCCGGCAGCCAAACCAGCCGTCGTCCAGCACCAGCATCTCGATGCCCCGTCCGGCGGCGGTGCGGGCGATATCCAGCAGCTTCTCCGTATCGAAATCGAAATAAGTAGCTTCCCAGTTGTTCACCAGGGAGGGCCGGGGGCGGTTCCGCCAGGGCTCCCGGATGAGGTGGTTCCGGTACAGGTCGTGGAAGGTGTGGGTCATGCCCTCCAGGCCGTGACCGGAGTACACCAGCACCGCCTCCGGGGTCTGGAAGCTCCCGCCGGGGTCCAGCTTCCAGCCGAAGCCCTCGGGGTGGATGCCGATGACCGCCCGGAGATACTCCTGCTGGGTCATCTCCGCCTGGGCCAGGAAGTTGCCGGAGTAGACCAGATTCATGGCGTACACCTGGCCGTGTTCCTGATTGGCGTCATGCTCCGCAAGGGCCAGGAAGGGCTGCCCGGAGTGGGAGGAGATGCCCCGCTGGGAGCATACGCCCTGGGTTCCCCAGCCCAGCCTCCGGCGCTGGATCATCCGCTCGTAGGCCCAGCTGCCGTGGAGGGTGATGAGATCAAAGTCCCGGTTATCCATGTCCAGACAGGCGGAGAGGGCGGCGGTGAGCTTCACCGGACGGCTTCCCCGGTTGACGATCCGGGCGCTGCGGCAGATGGCGTCCAGTTCCTCATAGGCGGTGTAGTACAGGTGGACCTCAAGCTCCAGCGCCTCGTCTGCGCAGACCAGTTCCAGGGTGGAGCAGTCCTCCTGTCCGCCCCGGGTGGCGGGCAGGCCCGGCAGGGCCGGCTTGCCGGCGTGGATGGCGTGGGAGCGGTAGGTTAGATTGCAGGCCCGGAAGCCCTCCTCCGTTTCCACGCGCAGGCAGCTCTCCCGGTAGTCTCCCAGGCCGCAGCCGGGGTATTCCGTGGGCAGATCGCCCAGGAAGTTCAGCTGATCGCCGTTATCCTGGAAGGGCGGTCCGGCCGGATCCAGCCGCAGCAGATGACGCATGGCGGTATCCGGGATCCTGCGGCCATAGTACATGTGCCCCAGGAATCCGGGCTGGTCTGCAAGGGCGATCAGATAGGTGGAGCCAGGGGTGTCCAGACGGAATGCCCGCTCCTCCTGGTGAAAAGAAATACTCATAAGACGGTCCTCCCATATTGTCGGGTGATGGTATTTGGGGTGCTTCTCCCAAATCATACGAGGTTTGTCTCCGTCTGTCAATGCTAAAAAAGAGAAAAATGTGGACTCCGGCGGCGCCCGGTCAGGAAGAGGACAACAGTGCATGGATTCGAATTGCCAGTCAAAACCGTCCGTGCGGCCAGGCAGAAAAAAAGCACGATTTTCAAATCGTGCTTTTTCTGCCCGCGGGAGGAGGCAAGGCGCTTTCCAGACTGCATCCCCGCCTATGGATACAGGCGCTTATACCTGCTCCTTTTTTACGGCAAACTGGGCCAGGTAGCCGTCAAAGACGCTGCGGAAAGCGGCGTTGCTGCCGCTCTTCAGGGCGTTCAGGTATTCGTGGGCCTGGTAGGCGTTCAGGGCGGTTTCGATCTGCGCCACGGCGATGTTGGAACAGTGATCGCTGACACGCTCGCAGTTGGTGAGAAGATCCGCCAGGACGAAGCCGATCTCAATGGTGCAGTGGCCCTTCTGCAGACGGGTGATGTGATTGGACTTGATATCCGACACCAGACCGTCGATGACCTGTTCCAGGGGCTCCACCTTGGCGGCCATAGACAGGTCGCCCTGGGCGTAGGCCCGGGTGGTGAGGGAGAGGATCTCCTTGAGAGCCCCCAGCAGGACCGCAAGCTCCTCTGAAGCCGGCGGGGAGAATTTGATGGACTTCTCATGAATCTCCTGGGCGGTTTTCAGAAGGTTGACCGCATGGTCGCCGATGCGCTCAAAGTCCCCGATGGTGTGCAGCTGCTTGGAAATGTTGCGGCTGTCCTCGTCGGAGAGGGCCCTGCCGCTGAGGTGGACCAGAAGGGTGCCCAGCTGGTCCTCGTAGAGATCCAGCCGGTCCTCGTTTTGAATGACCTCCTGGGCCGTCTTCTCATCGTATTTCTCCAGAAGGGCGAGGGCCCGCAGGATGGTTTTCTCCGCCAGATGGGCCATGTCCACGGTCTTGCCGGCGCACTCCGCGATGGCTACCGAGGGGGTGGCCAGCAGGCGCTCGTCGATGAAAGCAAATTTCTCCTTCTCCCCCTGGTCCTCCCGGACCACCAGATAGGCCAGCTTCTCCAGCTGGCGGGTGAAAGGCAGCAGCAGAACGGTGGTAGCGATATTAAAGATGCTGTGGACCATGGCGATGCCCGCAGGGCCAATGGCGAGGTCCATAAAAGCGTAGTGGAAGAGCAGGTCGCTGCCATAGAAGGCCGCCAGACACACCGCCGTGCCGATGAGGTTGAAGGAAATGTGGATTACCGACACACGGCGGGCGTTGCGGTTGACGCCGATGCTGGAGAGCAGGGCGGTGACACAGGTTCCGATGTTCTGCCCCATGATGATGGGCAGGGCCATGCCGTAGGTGATGCCGCCGGTGATGGACAGGGCCTGCAGAATACCCACCGAGGCGGCGGAGGACTGGATGACGCCGGTGAATACCGCGCCCACGATCACCCCCAGGAAGGGATTGGTAAAGGCGGTGAGGATGGAGGCAAACTCCGGCATCTCCGCCAGAGGGCTCATGGCGTCCTTCATCATCTCCATGCCGGTCATCAGCACCGCGAAGCCCACCAGGATGGTCCCCGCCCCCTTGGTCCGGCTCTTCTTGGCGGACATGGTCATGATGATGCCCGCCAGCGCCGCCACCGGGGAGAAGACCTCCGGCTTGAGCAGCTTCAGCCAGACGTTGTCCCCTTCGATGCCGGACAGGGAGAGGATCCAGGCCGTCAGGGTAGTGCCCACGTTGGAGCCCATGATGACCCCCACGGTCTGCCCCAGCTCCATGATGCCGGAGTTCACCAGGCCCACCAGCATCACCGTCATGGCCGAGGAGGACTGGATGGCGATGGTGATGCCCGCCCCCAGCAGCAGGCTCTTGAAGCGGTTATCCGTCATTCGTTTCAGCAGCTGCTCCAGACGGCCCCCCGCCAGCTTCTCCAGGCTGGAGGACATGGTGGACATACCGAAGAGGAAAAACGCCAGCCCGCCGCACAGGGTGATCACGGAAAAAATATCCATTCTATACTCCTTCTATCTTTTTGTATAATAGATTACCCCAAATATCCCAGGATACACCTATTGTAACACGCGGCCTCCTCCGCCGCAAGAGAAAAACAAGAAATCACCGGAAATTTCCGGTGATTTCTTGCGGCGCGGGATTTACTGATATAGAGGTGAAAAGGAGCGCCAGAGTAAAATTCCGGGTTGCCTTGGCACGGATGCGCACGTTTTCTGTTTTTTCAGCCTGCACGGCCCAATGCGTCAGAAATAGCGTCCAGGACGTCGTTGCAGTCGTTGCATGAGCCGCTGCGGCGAATCCGGTTCTTGTTGCTGCTGTCGGTGTACTTCTTGTGGCAACTGGGGCACTCGACGGCCTCAGCAGCATAGCTGCTGGAGGAGTCGTTGGAGTGAAGTTCAAGGCCCCTGGTGCTGGGCAGTATGAAAAGAATCACGAAGGCTGCAATTACCAGAACGACCGCCGATGTCTGGGTAACGGGCTTGGCCTTGTCCGGGGCAATGATGGTGTCGGGCAGATAGAGCATAATCAGAGCAGGGAAATAGGTGAGCAGAGCCGTCCTGACCGGCACGCTGATGGACATAAACATAGGAACCACCATATTGAGCAGGAGGATAAAGGTGCCCCCGCCCAATACTAGAAAATATCCCAGGCCCCGTTTGACCATCCATTTTTTGATGCAAGACCCAGCCCACAGGCACATGTACATACAGATGACCATGGGTAGCAGAGTGAACAGATTGGTCAGTACGCTATCAAGCGTGAATCCGCCGTATCGCGCCATATTGACCACGATCAACAGTATGCGCACAAGATACGCCGCCCCGGCGGCGATGCACACGATGCGCACCGGCTTACGCTGGTTTTTGGCCCGGTGCTGCCAGAGAAGGACCGCCAGGACCAGAGGCGCCAGGTTGGTGACCATGCTGGCCAGATAGCCGATGATGCCTAGCACGCCGCCGGAGAAGCTCCGGGGTAGTCCGGTGATGATGCCCAGAAGTGATGAGTAGTTTACCACGGCTGCCGCGACACACAGTGCGAGGGCAAGAGGTATCGTTTTTTTCTGTTCCTTCATAAGATATACCTCCGCAAAATATAAAGATTCCAGGCCCAGTCTGCTTTCCCCAAAGGGACAGACAAGTCCAGGAAACAGTATATAGGATTCCTTCCTGGAAAACGATATGCCAGCTGCATAGGGTCGGCTAATTATTTTTCAATCTCCCGCACCGTCAGCATATTCCCCCCTGCGGTGAACCGCACCTGCAGCCCCGCGAAGGCCATGCCGTACACCCTGTCCGGGTCCTCCTGATAGGAGGGCCGGGGGTCCTGGGCCAGGACGGCCAGCAGGGCCTCCCGCTTCTCAGGCGGGACCCGTTCCAGCAGGTCTGGGGGACAGTCCACCGCCAGCAGGAGCCGGTCCACCCGGTCGGTAAAGCCGCCGGAGGCTTCCGGAATGGCGTCGGCGTATGGGATATACGGTTTGATGTCATAAATGGGCGTGCCGTCCAGAAGGTCCGCGCCGGAGACGTGAAGGACGGGCCCCCGGGGCGTGTCCGGCTCCACGGCCTCAAGCCGCACGGCGGAGAGGCCCAGGGCGTTGGGCCGGAAGGGTGCGCGGGTGGCGAAGACGCCCAAACGCCGGTTGCCCCCCAGTCTGGGCGGCCGGACGGTAGGGGACCACCCCTCCCGCCGCGCCTGGGAGAACTCCCAGATGAGCCAGATGTGGGAAAAATCCTCCAATCCCCGCACCGCCTCCGGGACCCGGTACTCCGGCGCGAAGACCACCTCCGCCCGCAGGGCCTCCACCAGCCCGCTCTGCCTGGGGATACCGAATTTCTCCTGAAAATCCGATCGGATATAAGCAATGGGCGTGATCTCCATAACGCTCCCCTCCTCCGCGGGTCAGCGGTCCCGCTTCAAGACCCGGATATCCTCTCCGAAGAACCGCAGCATCTGATATTCCCCCCGTATCCGGGAGGCCGCCGCCATGCCGTACCTTCTCTCCAGCTCCGTCATGGGAAGGTTGGTGGACAGCACCGTCTTCCTCCGGTTCACCAGCCGGTCGTTGACGATCCGGTAGAAGGCGGACTGGACGAAGCTGGTGAGCATCTCCGTCCCCACGTCGTCCATAATCAGCAAATCGCAGTTGAGATACCGGTTGACCTCCCGGTCCGGGTCCTCCTCAAAGGGGTTCTCCCGGCCGAACTTCCCGCTCTCGAACTGCTGGAAGATGTGGCCGGCAGTGTCGTAGACCACGGAGAAGCCCCGTGCGCTGACATCCCGGGCAATGCAGGCCGAAAGAAACGTCTTCCCCAGCCCCGGCGCGCCGGTGAACAGCAGGTTCCCCCGGCAGCGGGGAAAGGTGCGGGCATAGTCCCCGCAGATCTCCCGGATCATCTTCATGTTTTCCAGCGGACTGCGTCCGTATTCCGGCCAGACCTCGCGGCCGTACCAGTCCAGGGAAAAGGTCTCAAAGGACTGGTTCCCCAGATCCAGCAGCTTGCTCAGCCGCCGGTTCTGCTCCTGGGTATAGTAGGCCATGAGGCACCGGCAGGGCTCCCCCTCAGGCAGAAAACCGCTGTCCCGGCACAGAGCGCACTCCGGCTCGCCGTCCAGGGCGTCGTAGGGATAGCCCGCCCCCACCAGAAGCTCCGCCCGCTCCCGCTGGAGGGCCAGGTTTCCGGCGGCCAGCTGCTCCAGGGCCTTCTCCGGGTCGCCGCCCTCCGAGAAGGCGGCCGCCACGATCCGGGCCGCCGTGCCCCGCAGCTCCCGGTCGATGCGCTCCACCGCCGGGACACGGCGGTAGATCTCCTCCGTGCGCCGCTCCAGCCGGGCGTTCCGGCGCTCCCTGTCCGCCTGGAAGCGGTGCAGGGCTTCGGACATGATTTTCGCGTCCCGCGGCATTTATTCCGCCTCCTTTTCCCGGCGCAGCTGCTCCAGATATTTTTCCATCCGGGCCATATCCTCCCGTGCGGACTGCTCCGCGTCCCGGCGGGAGGCGGCAGGCCGCCCGGGGCGGTCCCCGGCGTTGACTGCCTCCAGGGTATGAAGCCCCTTTTCGTGCCAGGAGCAGAGGATCTTGTTCATATAGGGCCACTTCAGCTCTTTGCATTTGAGCATGGTCTTGTCGTAGGCCCGCTCGATGACCTCGTCGGCAAAGCCCATGCCTTCCCAGGCCAGCAGGTATTTTTCCTCGCTGGGCGCGGGAGGCCGGTCCCCCAGGCGCAGCAGGCGCATCATCCTGGGCAGGGCCTGACGGCTGCGCTGGTACTTCCGGATATAGACGGCGGCGCTCTCCTGGGTCATGAGCCCCAGCCGGGCCCAGGTGTAGCCCTCCTTCTCGATCTGGCGCATGGTGGGCCTGCGGCCCTCGCCATACCGCTGGGCGGTCCGCTCCGCACAGAAACCCACCAGCAGGAAGATCACGTCCGCCGGAAGCCCCAGCTGGTCGTACAGTCCCAGCAGGATGGCAATGTCCGGGGTGGTAAGCTTCTTCCCCAGCTTTTCCTCCACCGCGCCAGTGAGCCCGGCGAACTCCGCGCCCTCCAGAGCCCGTGCCATGTCCGCCCGGGTATATTCCGGCTGCCGGTCCGCCGGAGGCGGCGCGGGAGAGACCGGGGGCGGCGGGGCGGGGGACTCCCCGCCGGGCAGGGCCACCAGACGCTGCTGTGCCAGAACGTTCAGCGCGCGGCGGAACTTCTCCCGGTCCCAGCCCAGCTGGGCGCGGAGCTTGCCGTCGTCTCCGCCGCCCCGGTTTTTCAGGATGGCGATATAGAGGAGCGCCGCGTCGCCGTCGCCGCAGCGGATCAGCCGCAGGGCCGTGGGGCCGGAGAGAGTGACGCTCTCCGCCTCCGGCAGATGCAGGATATAATCGCTGATGGCGGCTCCCCCCTTTCCCATGTGTTCCTGTTTATTCTACACGAAAAGATGGGTTTCGTAAAGAGGGAGTTTTTTCGAGGAGTGTCCAAACACGCAGTTAAAGGAAGTCAAAAAGGGAAAAGGGGACAGAAGAGCATGGATGTCTGGAAAGATAGCGGTGCTTTTGAAACCCGAAGCGGTTATAGGCCCGTACGAAAACAGCTAAGACATCTTGAAGATTTTCCAGCTTTCGCGGAAAACACCTGCTGCGGCGTGCCAGAGTAGGGATATAATGGCGCAGATCAGCATTGACACCCTCCACGGTGAAGGTGTCATTTTTGATATCCCCCAAATGCTGGTGCATGGTGAAGAGTATAACCGGAGCGACCTAGTGATTGACACCTTTGACGTTGAAGGGACTCACTACGTTTTGGTTGGTGACAGCGGAAACGTCGCGGGAACAGCCGATGACGATGTTGTCGTTGAGTTCTACTACTCCAAGGACGAGATCGGCACCGAGAACCCCGACGAGTCCGACGGCGTGGCCGACAAGTACCAGGTGACGTTCCTGTTCAAGGCCGAAGGCAAAGGCGTTCTTGCACAGGGGACCCCCACTAAGCTGGTGAAGACCCTGATGGACGACAATGGCGAGTACCTTCAGTCCGGAAAGGCTTCCATCGTGGCTGATGACAGTGTCAAGGCCGAACCCTATACGGGCTACGAGATTGACGAGTGGACGTCTGAGAGCCTGTTTAATATCTCAACGTGTACGGATTGGCGAGTGGATTTTTTGTCCAGCGAGGCAAAAAGCCGCAGCAATCCTGACGGATTGTAAGGGTTTTTAACGAAGTCTGGGCGGAAAATCCGCCGTCAAGACGTGCGCGGGGAGATATTAAACAGGCTCTGAGGAGTTCGACGGTTTGTCTTGGACTTCTAATCCGCTCACCACCGCGGCCCTGTCCGTCACTGGCGGCAAGACCTACACCTTCACCGCTACCTTCAAGTCCCTGGATTTCAACGTATTCAGAAACTTGACAATGGTATCAAGCGTCAGGTTGCATTTCTTCCGGTTCTGCTCCGCCAGAAGTGCGTCATTGAGCATACTTTTTTGATTTTCCAGTACGTTCATCCGCTCGGCCGTTGTATCATTGAAAATACCAGCTTCGATTGCCTTGACAAGATTGTTCAGCTTGCCCTCGACATCTTTCAACTGGGCCTTGATGGTCGCTTCATAGGCCCCGCCGTCATCGTTTTGGGCCTGGTGGTACGCATAGCATCTCTCGGCAATCAGCAGGCGGAGCGCAGGGTCATTGACCAAATCATCCAGCGTGTACAGGACGATTTTCTCCAGAAGCTCCTTCCGCTGGTATTTCAGCGTACAGCGATGTTTCCGGTAGTTGATGCAAGAATAGTAGTAATACAGGTTGCCGCTCCGGCTTGTACCACTTATGTAAACTCTCCGAAGTAGTACAGCACCAAGCGGCGGCGCTGCTTTTCAGGCAGTTTAGCGATTGCCTGATGCAGCTTGTCCACTTCCATTCGCTGAGAAACGGTTTCTTCCACGCTTTCCTGGGGCTTTGCAGCCCGCCTGTTCAGCGTCGCTTCCGTCACCTCGGATTGCTCGTAGTGCCTGTCCACTTCATTGAAAAAAGAAAGGTCGTCCAGTTCAAACTCATTGAATGCGTCGAACAGGGCTTTGTCAATCTCCATCCAGCGTTTCACTCCACTGCCGTCTTTGAAGAACAGATAGAAGCGCGGGTGAGCGGTGTTGATTCCAGCGGTATATATCTCGTAGGGACTGTCCTCGTCCCTCCGGCGCTTGGGCCGGGGATCAAGATTTTTCGGATGGCTGTCTGCCATTTTCTGTTACCTCCAGTCTGAATTTTTGAAAATTCAGACTGGACGGTGGGCCGCGACAACCTACACCAAAGGCGGGCTTTTCATGCCCATCGACTGAAAATGACAAAAAACGCCCGGCAGGTCGTAAACCTACCGGGCAGGGGGAAGAATAAAATTTAGCTGTGGCGACATTGTATAGTTCATCTTCATGGCCGGAATATCCCTTGGCGGGGGACAGGCTTTTTTTGATGAATCACTCTTTGTCAAAATTGGTCGAAACTCTTTCGGCCTCATGGCGGCTACCTCCTTGAGCCGCCGCTATTGCAGTTTGACCGCATCATTCCTTTGGGGCAAAAAGAACGGCGGCTTTAATATTTCAAAAGCCGCCGTTCGCAAAATGGGCATAATTATGGACTGCTGCACGACGGCTTTTTTTCTTTTGCCGTCGTGCGGCAGTTTTTTCTTTTCTATTTGCTGGGATGCTGATTATGGGTAGAGCTGTTCGCATAAGGGAACATCGGGAGCCGCAGTTCAAATTGGAAAGTCTCTCTGTCCACGATTCCAAGGGTGCTGTCGCTGTCGTACAGCTTCATCAGGAACTCTGCCATCTGTCGGCTTGTGTGGTAAGTGCCAAACGCTTTGTCATAATTGTAGGTGTCCACGTTGTTGGCCTTTTTCCCGAACTCTGTCTGTGTCGCTGCCGGAGCCAGCACTTTGGCCCGCATCTTTGCTCCGCTTTCGATCAGCTCCCAGGCCAGCCCCTCGGTAAAGGTGCTGACATAAAATTTCGTCGCGCAGTAGGTGACAGCCGTAGGAACGATGGTATAGCCGCCGCAGGAGGACAGGTTGATAAGCTGTGTTCCTGGAACGTCCTTATAGTCACGGACGAACAGAGAGGACAATATGGTAAGGGCCTCAACATTCAGCCGGAGCATAGTGTCAATCTTCTCCAAGTCCTGCTGTGCCACACTGTCATAGTTTCCAAAGCCTGCATTGTTGACCCATGTTTCCAGTTGGAAGCCCTTTAGACTGGAATAAAACTGATATACGTTTTCCAGCACAGACAGGTCAACCGTCCTAACCACGACATCCAGTGCGGGATACTGCTCTGCGATTTCACGCTTTAAGGTTTCGAGATTCTCTGTACGGCGGGCGGCAATAATCAGGTTCTTGCTCCGATCCGCAAAGGCTTTTGCAGTTTCGCACCCAATCCCGGAGCTGGCCCCAGTAATGACTGTGTATCTTTTTGTGTGTTCCATTTGAAATTCCTCCATTCATTAGGTATAATAAGAGCATACAATGTAGAGTAAACTCTACGTCAAGATGATGGAGGGATTTTTTTGGATTATTCTATTGGAGAATTTTCAAAGGTTACGGGGCTGGGGATACATACCCTGCGCTACTATGAACATGAGAGCCTGATTATCCCATTACGGAACTCCAGCAACCGCCGCCGCTATTCAGAAAAGGATATTGCATGAATTGCTTTTATCAAGCGCCTGAAAGAAACAGGGATGCCGATCAAAGAAATTAAGAAGTATGCGGTGCTTCGGGCCAAAGGGGACGATACCCTTTCAGAACGTATGGAAATGCTGGTACAGCATCGCAAGTCTCTGAATGAGCAGATTAAGCAGTTGCAGGAGCATGAGGCCAAGCTGGACGAAAAGATTGCTTTTTACCAGCAGGAGATTGAACACCACTGTTCAGATACACCTTAAATTTGCAGCAGCCTTTCGATATTGCCGCCCAGCGCCATTTCTGTAACGGAGTTGGATGGGCTTACAAATTCAATCAACTGCCTGCACAGTTTCGGCTCTCCGAATGGGGCATCCGAACCGAACAAGCACCGTTCCGGCATCTCGGTCAACGCCGTTTTAACTGACAAGGGTGTAAATGCCGCAGACAAATCAAGGTAGGCGCTTTCCTGCTCCTTTGCAAAGGCAATCACATCCATCCAGATTGAGCCGCCCATGTGTCCAAAGATAACCGGCACGGTGGGATATTTCCGGCACAGCTCCATGAGGATTTGAATGCCGTTCAGTGTGACAGGATTGAATGTGTGTACCCAAATAGGCAGGTTAGGATAATCGGTCAGGGCCTTGAACACAGATTCAAGTTGCGTGATCTGCGATTCAGAGCCGGGAGTAAATTCCCCGATGCCTTTGAATGAGTTTCCGATGATATGCTCCTTTATCCATTCGGCGGTATCGTTGTCAGCAAGTCCCAGCGGTACGGGGCCAAAACCATAGAACCGTTCCGGCGCATACTGGATAGCTTGATTCAATTCCAGAATGGTGCCTTTCATTTTGGCACTTCTGGCTTCGGGAGAATAGCCGCCCGCCAGAAGTTGATATAGCACCTGCATTTCGGCACCGATTGCGTCTAAGGTTGCGGTTTTGGCTTTCTCAACGTGAGGGGTCGTTGTGAATAGAACCGCTTTGTCCACCCCAGCATCATCCATTTTCTGAATCTGCGTGGAAGTGGGGAGCATAACGTGTTGATGGCTGTCTACAATCATTAAGATCATTCCTTTCTTGCCTGGATGTGGCATCACCAAGGATACCACTGGTAAAAAGGATGAACAAGAACGCACATTTTTGGTATGTAGTGTCTTTTTTGATGCTGCTATGGAGGAAAATACTATGGCAAAAGCAGTTGCAATTACCGACCAATGCCCTATGGAGATCGGACTGAATATTTTGGGCGGCAAGTGGAAATTGAAAATCCTGTGGCAAATTTCCAAGGGGGCCGTGCGCTTCAATGAATTGCAGAGGCGTTTAGGGAAAATCACAACTAAAACTTTGACACAGCAGCTCCGGGAGCTGGAAGATCAGAAAATCATTCAGCGGACAGTCTATCCAGATAACCCGCCGAAAGTGGAATATGCTTTAACCGAACTCGGCAAGAGTATTTACCCCGTTTTGAAGTCGCTGTGCGATTGGGGAACAAACTACCAAGCCGCTGTACCACCAACCAGCAATTAGGTGGGCCTTTTACAGATGGCGTAGATTGACACGGTACTCGCGCAAGGCCGCTTCGTCAGCAGTACCAATTAAATTTTCCAGGTAGGCAACCAGTTTTTCCTTGTCAGCAGGCAGGTGTCCACGGACTTGAATAAGGTTGGATGCACCATCTGTCACAATCCTGGTGTCGATAGTCAGATTTTCAATAAGAGCCTTTAGCTCTGCCAGCTTTTCAATTTCCCCCTCCTCTTTCCAGTTGCCGCGCTGGATTTCCTGATATAGCTCGGAGGTTTTGTAAATTGTCAGCATAGACGATTCGATAATCTGTGGGTGGAGCTGATTGAACAGTTCCGCAGTTGCCCTTGCACCGATTTCGCCCCGGCCAGCGCCGGAAATACCAGTGAGGTAAAAAAAGTTGTAGCTGATGTCAGCGGCCTCTAACTTTCTGCATTGTTCAAGAACATCACTGGCCCGAAAGCCCTTGTTCATAAAAACCAGCGCCTCATCATCACCAGTTTCCACACCCAAGGTCAGTCCGTTATATCCTAAAGCACGAAGTTCTTTCAGTTCGTCTACTGTTTTCGTGGAAATGTCGGTGATCCTGCCAAAGCAGCCAATTGACGAATAATTGGGACAATACTTTTTCACCATTTGAGCCAGTGTTTTCAGTTTGTCGGTGGTCAGGACAAAGGGATTTGCGCCTGTGAAGAAAACCCGGAACCAGGGTACGTCCTGGCAGTAGCGGCTGACCGCAGCCAAATCTTCCTCCACCTCGGACGGCGGGGACATTCTGAACTTAAACGGCAAATCCTCGTATAGCGTACAGAATTTGCAGGAGTGGTGTGTGCAGCCCGCAGTAACCTGGATCAGCAGGGACGCGGCCTCATAGGGCGGACGCCAGATTGTTCCATCAAAGTGCATAGATCATATCTCCTTTTCAAAATCAATCAGGAATTTCCTGTTGCCATCATGGTACAACCGGCAACGGTTAAATTCAAGTACGCAACTTTTTTAGTAGTAGTATTGTTTTCTGTACTAATACTAATTTTATGGCCTACATTGATTTTGAAATTGAGATGGTATATACTATCTCCAAAGAAGCGAAGGGAGATATAGCTATGGCCGGGAATAAATTTCAAACGCAGGATATGATGGCCCGCTGTGTTCCAATGACCAGTGTGCAGGCGGTTTTGGGCGGCAAGTGGAAAATCCTGATTTTGTGGTATATCGCATTTTATAAAGTTCAACGCTTTGGTCAGCTCATGCGCCGCCTGGACGGGATTACTCAGTCCTCATTGACAAAGCAGCTCCGTGAATTGGAGCAAGACGGATTTTTGCATCGTGAGATTTACAAGGAAATTCCCCCAAAAGTGGAATATTCCTTAACGGAGCTGGGACAGAGCTTTACTCCGATTTTGAACCAAATGATGATATGGAGCGAGGCGCATCTCTGCCCCCCTGATTATATCAATCCATTTGGCGAAGAAAGCGTACTGCCTGAGTAATCTATGAAAGATTTACACGAGGAGGGCAGTCCTGCTGGTGTAATCAGCTTAAATGTTTTCGTAGGAAACCAATTCGTCCACAGGGATGCGCGTCTGGCTGTGCCGCTCCGGGTCAGCGAAGTTCTCACCAGCGTAGCCGATAGCCAGAATGTTGACCGGCTCCAGATTGGCAGGGAGGTCAAACTCCCGACACAGAACATCCGGCTTGAAGTAGCACACCCATACGCTGCCCAGGCCCAGCTCCGTGGCCTGGAGCATCATGTGGTCGGTCAGGATGGACGTGTCAATGTCCCCGGTCTGCTTCTGGTCGAAGGGCCGCACCCACGCCTTGTTGTGGTCGGCGCAGACGATGATGGCCAGAGGTGCGCCATAGATACCAGCGGCCTTGCCGATCTTCGCCAGCCCTTCCTCGCTCTGAACAACGATCAGGTGAACCGGCTGAAGGTTGGCGGCGGTGGGGGCCACATGAGCGGCCTCCAGAATCTTTTCCAATTTCTCTGGCTCCACCTTCTGATCGGTGTAGCTGCGGATGGAGCAACGTGTCTTTGCAATCGTGATAAAATCCATGATAGATTTCCTCCAATTTGATTTGATGGCTGGCCTGCCAAGGCAACCACCTGATATGATTTTAACACAATTACGACGGCCCGCAAGATTGCACTTTTTCGGTAGATACTTCCCAAAAAGTAAGTCCTTTTCTAAATTGACGCACTATGATATACTTGCCGTGAGGTGATTCCATGAAACAGCAGCAATTTAACTGCCCTGTTGAGGCAACACTGTCACTGATTGGCGGGAAATATAAACCGCTTATCCTCTGGCATCTGGTGGATTGCCCTCTGCACTATATGGAGTTGCAGCGGAGGATTCCCAGCGCAACGCCTAAAATGCTTTCCCAGCAACTCCGCGATCTGGAGGACTGTGGCATGGTACATAGAGAAGTGATCCCGGAGAAGCCGCCCAAAACGGTGTACTCTCTGACGGCATTTGGAGAAAGCATCATTCCGGTTTTGGATGCTATGTGTCAGTGGGGAACTTCCTATATGGATGGTCTGGATGTTCAGTCTCCATGTTGTAGCGCAGGGGCATGATAAAGGGGACATAGCTGCCTGTTGAGCGGCTATGTCCCCTTTTCGCTATATCAGATTTGTGACTGCCGGATATAATTGCACAGCACCGCAAAATCAATATTGGGATTCT
>ERZ779621.382-NODE-382-length-20336-cov-11.202751_pt1 | contig 20336 bp, 16 predicted proteins | sample MGYA00514215_ERZ779621 | MGnify/ENA primary metagenome ERZ779621 (study PRJEB29562, sample SAMEA4376715) | mouse gut metagenome | isolation source: Cecum | study: EMG produced TPA metagenomics assembly of the A DSS colitis mouse model was used to assess the...
ACGAGGATGGGGATAATCATTCTCTTTAAGAATTCGCCGAAATTATATAAATGAACAGTGAAAATATTCTTGAGGTCAAAGATCTCCATGTTGACATTCATATGGCAGAAGGGCTTTTGACCGCGGTCCGGGGCGTAAACTTTGAGATGAAAAAAGGTGAAACGCTGGGCCTGGTAGGCGAATCCGGCTGCGGAAAATCCCTTACCTGTAAGGCGATTCTGGGAATCAATGAAAAAAAATGCGTTTCCAGCGGTCAGATCATGTTTGATTCGGAGGGCCTGGGCAAGGTGGATCTGCTCTCTCTGGACCAGCGGGGCCCGGAAATCCGTTCCATTCGGGGCAAGGAAATATCCATGATTTTCCAGGAGCCCATGGTAGCCTTTTCCCCCATGTACACCATCGGCAATCAGATCAACGAGGCTACCAGACTCCATATCACAAAGGATAAAAAGAAGTCCAAGGAAATATCCCTGGAGGTGATGCGCAAGGTAGGTATTGCCAACGTGGAAAAGCGTTATAACCAGTATCCCCATGAATTTTCCGGCGGTATGCTTCAGCGTGCCCTGATCGCCATGGCGCTGGTGTGTAATCCCAAAATGCTCATTGCCGACGAGCCCACCACCGCCCTGGACGTTACCATTCAGGCTCAGATCCTGGAGCTGATGAAGGAGCTCCAGAAGGACTTTAACATGGCAATCCTTTTCATTACCCACGACCTGGGTGTGGTTGCCAAAATGTGCGACAGAGTGGCTGTAATGTATCTGGGCAAAATTGTAGAGAGCGCGGACGCATCAGAAATATATGCAAATCCTCAGCACCCGTACACAAGGGGACTGATCGGTTCCGTTCATAAAATCGGTTCCAAGAAGGAAGAAAAACTGTTTTCCATCGAAGGAACGGTTCCTCTTGCCATGAATCTGCCCAAGGCCTGCGGCTTCTATGACCGCTGTGATGTCCGCATCGAAGGTCTCTGTGACAAGGCAGAGCCGGAGCTTACGGAAATTGCCCCGGGACACAAAATTGCCTGCTTTAACTGCCCCCACGAGGCCTGCCGGGCCCAGAGGGAAAAGGTTGAAGCTATCCTGAAGAAAGAGGAGGGCAGCAAGGCATGAACAAAGACAATATAATGGAAGTCAAGGGCCTCCACAAGCGTTTCACCTCCAAGGGCGTTACGGTAAAGGCGGTAACCGATGTAAGCTTCACCGTCAAGCCCGGGGAAACCATCGGTATCGTAGGCGAATCCGGCTGCGGTAAAACAACCCTGGGACGCTGCATTGTCCGAGCATACAACGCCTCTGAGGGCGAGGTTTTTTACCGCACAAAGGCCGGTGAAGAGCTGGATTTTTTGAAGGCAGACAAGAAAAAAATGAAGGAAATCCGAAAGGAAATCCAGATGATTTTCCAGGATCCTTACTCTTCTCTGGACCCCAGAATGACGGTTCTGGACATCATTAAAGAGCCTTTAAAAGCAAATTATCCCAAAATGCCCAAGGCCGAAATGGATCAGCGGGCAAAGACTATCGCGGAAAAAGTGGGGTTAAATCCCATGTATCTGATGCGCTATCCTCATGCTTTTTCCGGTGGACAGCGCCAGCGAATCGGCATTGCCAGAGCACTGGTAATCGAGCCCCAGATTATCGTATGCGACGAGGCTGTCTCCGCCCTTGACGTATCCATTCAGGCCCAGGTAATCAACCTGCTGCGGGACCTGCAGAAGGAGCTGAAACTGACCTATTTGTTTATCAGCCATGACCTTTCGGTAGTGGAACATATTTCCGACAAGGTGGGTGTTATGTATCTGGGCCGGATGGTGGAATTTGCCCCCACGGAAACCATGTTTGAAAAGCCCATGCACCCCTACACAGAGGCGCTGCTTTCCGCAGTTCCTGTGGCAGATCCCACCATTCAGATGGAGCGGATTCCCCTGAAGGGAGAAATTCCAAACCCTGCGAACCCGCCAAGCGGCTGTTATTTCCACGAAAGATGCCGTTACTGCATCGATAAGTGCAAAACAGATTCGCCGGAGCTGGCAGAAATGCCTGACGGAAGACTCTGTGCCTGCCACAGGGCAAAGGAACTGAACCTGCGCGGCTTTACCTACGACGAGGGCGCAAAAACACAGTAAATAATATTCTTTATAAAGCCCCATGAACACTTCGCATCCACGGCGGTTCATGGGGCTTTTATATGGGCGTCGCAGTTGACGAAGGGAACTCCGTTTCATGAGCAAAATGGTTCTTTTTAAGATTGCATTTCTTGTCCTTTTGCTATATAATTTATTCACTACATCGGCTTCTGCGGCAGCCAGTTTTGGAGGAAAAGAAGGTATACAGCATCGCCGATATCTGGACTGTCACGCTTCCACTGCAGAATAGGAGAAACCATGCTGATAGACAATATTTTGGTATACTCTCAGGAATATAAGATCGAAATCGGGCGGCCCGACAAAAATCTATATTACTTTTTTGATTATGATGAGCGCTCCTATTCCATCAATATGGAATTCCAGCACTTCCACCAGTTTTACGAGATATGCATTTTTCTGGACAAAAAGGCCGGCCATCTCATAGACGGCGTATGGTATGATCTTCGGTGCGGCGATATTGTAGCTCTGCGTCCTGCTCTGTTGCACAAGACCTCCTACCCCGAAGGGGATCCCTGCAAGCGGCTGATCATTCAGTTCGTCATCCCGCCCATGATCTCCCAGTTTGAAGGCTGTATGCAGCATATATACAGTATTTTTGCGGGAGAATGCCCCATCTACCGCTTCGAAGAACGCCCTAAAAAGGCCGTGCTGGAGAAGCTGAACGACATCTATTATCTGTCTCAGTCCCCCAACGAATTGACGGATCTGGCCATCCACAATAAATTTATAGAGTTTTTAAGTATAATCTATCTGAACCGCGATAAAAACGTGTATACCAATCGTTCGGATCTGGACGGCATCACCAATAAGATATACAACATTACTGCCTTTATCCACGGTCATTATGCGGAAGAATTGTCCCTGGAATCTATTTCCCGGGAATTTTTCATCAGTTGCTATTATCTGTCCCACCAGTTCAAGCGCATCACCGGCTTTACCCTGACGGACTATATCTCTCTGACCCGGGTGCGTAATGCCCAGACCCTGCTGCTTTCCACGGAAACTCCTATCACGGAGATCGCCTTCCAGTGCGGGTTTACCAGCTTTTCTCAGTTTAACAGAGCCTTCCACAAGTTTCTGAAGGTCTCGCCCTCCGGCTTCCGCAAGGAGGCCCGGCTGAAACAGCACGGATCATTACTGTTGACAAATTCGGCAGATTAGGATATGATAAGAAAATCACACTTATATCTGCTGTGAGGGAGTAATTGGCGGCTTTGGCCGTGGCAATATCAACATAATGATGAATCTTCATCTGGTATTGCCGAAGCATTCGTATGCGGCGATGAGACTCACAGACGATCCTGAACTCTGAATTTCCGGATTGTCTGCGAGTCTTTTTTATGCGCGGAGGAGATGCTTTCCGCATTGTTATTCTCACTCACACGCAAAAGGAGAAAAATCATGAGTCTGCTTACCCTGTTCATCACTGCCGTAGGATTGTCCATGGATGCCTTTGCCGTATCTATCTGTAAAGGGCTTGCCATGAAAAAACTGTCTATTAAAAACGCCTGTATTGTGGGGCTGTGGTTTGGAGGCTTCCAGGCTCTGATGCCTTTGGCGGGATACCTGCTGGGAACCCGGTTCCAAAAATATGTCACCGCCATCGACCATTGGATCGCCTTTGGACTGCTTGTGCTGATCGGCGCCTCCATGCTTCGGGAAGCCTTCTCGAAAAAAGAAGACTGCGCCAATGATTCCCTGGACATAAAGACCATGTTCCTGCTGGCGGTAGCCACCAGCATCGACGCCCTGGCCGTGGGCGTTACCTACGCATTTTTACAGGTCAGCATCCTGCCGGCAGTGGCCTTCATCGGCATTGTCACCTTCCTGCTCTCCGCCGCAGGCGTGAAAGCGGGCAATGTATTCGGAACCAAATACCAGTCCAGAGCGGAGGCTTTCGGCGGCATTATTCTGATCCTTATGGGCACAAAGATCCTGCTGGAGCACCTGGGGATAATTCCCTGAGGACAGACAGCCGCGGAATTACGGGAGCGGACGGCCATGTTAAATCAACTTAAAATGCTTCTCTAATAGTCCGCAGACATATTCCCGGGTATCTTTTCCGCTATCCTCACGCACCAGCGTAAAAAATCCGCTATCCACATATTCATCATAATGCTTCTGACTATTAATGAGCGCCAGTCCTTTTTTGTAGTTCGCCATAACAGCTTCCGGATCATCACAGCTCTCAATTACACCGAGCAGAAACTGCTTTTCCGGATCACTGCGGTCAAAAAAGCGCTCCACGCTCATGGACTGCGGCGAGACCATCGCTGCAACATGATGGTAATCCGAAATCTCCTTTAAAATATCAATGGGAATATTTGTATCTACAATTACCTTTTGATCCCTTGCAATCGAAAGAAGCTCAACAATTTCGAATTCCGCCGCCTCTCTTCCCACGCTGTATATCCAGCGTTCATATTCTTCCGGTGTGCGGGTGACGAATTCCTTCCAGTCAGTCAAATTTTTCATATAACATAAATCCGGCTGAACATCCGGAACTGCAACAATGTCCGATATCGCACTATGATAATTTTCACCGCAGCAAATCATATCATGCCTTTCCGACAGCATTCTGACCATCGTGGACTTTCCTGCATATGCCGTTCCGGTAATAAAATAAACATTTTTCAAATAGTGCTTTAAAATATTATTTTCTATTTTCATTCATGTCTCCTTTAAGCGCAAATCCTTATTTACGGGTTTCGTCAATATTACAGCATACACTATCTTTTGGGGTTTATCAATGCCGGCAGGTTTTCCTTTTCTGTCCGTCCTGCCGCCGGCGGTCATGGACATGGCTTACAGCTGCATAAAGTATTGGCATCATGCAATTGGACAGCCTGGCTGGCAGGCGCACCCACAGCGCTTTTTCATTCACTCCATAATCCGCCCCCAGATACCGTGAAATTTCCAAGGAAAAGTCAGAAAATAGTTCAACTATTAATTCAACTTGTTTATCAGAGTTCAACAGAAAATAAATACAACCTGAGAGTGAAAGACACAAGAAGTCTAGCACTCCTCCTTAAAATCACTTTGCAAATAAGCTCTTTCGGGGTATAATAAGCTTAAACCAATCAGCTTGATTTAAAACGGAAATATAGCAAGCTTCCATCCGAAGCAGAAAGGGATCGCAATGAGCACATTAGACACTACTGTCTCTATGATTCAGAAATGTACGGAAGATGAATTGCAGGTCGTCCAGCAAGTAATTCGACAGTTTTTTCTGAACAGGGGTCCGCACACCACAACAAAAAAACAATTTCTCGAGGAACTACAAATTTCCAGAGGACAGCACCAAAGCAGCCAGAACCAAGAGGCCGGTGAAGCGCTGGCGGAACTGAGGACAAAATATGGACTATAAGGTGATATTGTCAGATCTTGCCAAGCGGCAGCTCGATGACATTCTTTTTTACATTTATGCAACGCTGGGCAACGAAGTTGCTGCCGCCCGCGTTTTAGAAGACGCAGAAAATACCATACAGAAGCTTGCTCAGATTGGTGGTTCCTTAAAAATATGCGAAGAGCCGGAGCTTGCCGAATATGATTACCGGAAGATGCATTTTTTATCGCATCGCTACCTTATGCTGTATACGATAAACGGCACCTGCATCCATGTGGATAGAATCTACCATGAGCTTGAAGATTATAAAAATCTGCCGGATTAGTCGCCATACCGCTAAAAAAGCATGTATCACCACATTTCTTGACAGTCAAAAGGACAGGAGAATGATATCTTTCCGTCCTATCCTTTCACTATTCTAATAACTTGCAACATCATTTGCCGCCCACTACCCTCAGCTTCACCTTCGCCGTCAAGATACGTCAGGAGCAGGTGGAGGGGCTTCATGCGACGGTTCAGGTTTGGGGCAAGGGTCGTGCCCCGGAAACTGTCGATCTGTTTACCTGTTTTGAACTGTATGCATTTAAGGCAGGTTTCTTCATTACCTCACAGATTGAATTTTCTTCTAAATACCGTTCAAAAATTTTGGCTCAGACAGTTGGGATGCGCCGCTCTCCCTGAAAGAAATGTATTCAAGTGTTGACAGTGTAATTCTTGCCCATGCACCAGACTACCATGTAAACCTGATTGCTCCAAGGGAGATGTCAGATGATGAAATCAACGAATTCCACTCGAACCTGCGGGAAGTGATGCTTTACATCAAGTATTCTAAAGATAAGAAAACCTTGAATAAGGTTGTAAAAGAAGACATAAAGTTCCAAAGCATGGAAAGACAGGCAGCTGAAGTAATAAATATTGTTACGGGATCCAAACTGAAATATCCCGAAGGGAAAGGAGACGTGAATATGTGTTTGGCAATTCAACAGATGCGAGAAGAAAGCGAAATTAAAGGAGCGGTTTTAATGTGCAAAAACTTAGGAATATCTTTGGCAGAAACAATAAAACAGATTGCGGAGATGTTTGATTTATCCGAAAACGAATCTAATGAATCAGTAAAACAATATTGGTAAAAAGACAGTGGATGCGTACTTGAATGGGAACGCATCCACTTTTCAGTTACTACTGTTCTTAATCCCCCACTACCCTCAGCTTCGCCTTCGCCGGTTTCAAGATCATATCCGCCACGCAATCGCTGATGCGCTCCTCCGTCTCTTTAATCACATGGCTATAAATATGTAGTGATGGATACATGGGTATGTCCAAGGCGATGACTGATGCTCACACTGTCAATTCCGTTAAAGAATAACAAGCTGGCTTGCGGGCCACAAGCAGTTAGAAACCACCTTGATATGCTTATGCCGATACAGAAACAAAGAGAAAAGCAATCGAGAAAGCAATGGGGATGGAAACTGTTTTAGAAGCCGAGAATGTAAACTATACCGTGGATGATGAGGAAACCTTAAAACGCCTCTATGGATTGTAACAGCTCAAAGATTATCCCGAATGTTACCAAGGATTGTAGGAAATATGTGACCAGATAGCCGGAAACGGGGTAGTGTAAAAAAGTTTGTGTCTTTGGTAAAAAATGGCTCCTTTTTGGTAAGAATCAAGATATGGAAATTCTTATCGAAAAGGAGTATTTATATGCCGGTAGCAAAGGAACAGATTCGACAGATTATTGCAGACAACAACTTAAACAGTGTGGCAGATGTCTACACGCTCCTGAGGGATGGCTTCAAGGACATCCTGCAGGAGCTCATGGAGGCAGAACTGGACGCAGCACTTGGCTATGAAAGGAACCAGAAAGGCGACATGGACACCGCAAACAAGCGCAACGGCCATTCCCCCAAGAAGCTCAAGAGCCAGTACGGGGAATTCCAGATTGACGTCCCCCGGGACAGGAACGGCGAGTTTGAGCCGAAGATTGTCCCCAAGTACCAGAGGGATGTCTCCGGAATTGAGGAAAAGGTCATCTCGCTCTACGGCAGGGGGATGAGCACCAGGGACATCCATGACCAGCTGCAGGACCTCTATGGGATAGAGATGTCTGCAGAGATGGTCAGCAAGATCACGGACAAGATACTGCCGGAGATCCGGGAATGGCAGTCAAGGCCCCTGAACCCGGTTTATCCATTCGTGTTCATGGACTGCATCCATTACAAGGTCAGGGAAGACGGGCGGATACTCAGCCGTGCGGCCTATGTGGTGCTGGGCGTCACGACGGAAGGGTACAAGGAGATCCTCAGCATCACGGTAGGGGCCAACGAGAGCTCCAAGTTCTGGATGGGGATGCTGAACGACCTGAAGAACCGCGGGGTGCAGGACGTGCTGTTCTTCTGCGTGGACGGCCTGCCAGGCTTCAAGGAGGCGATAGGCGCCGTGTTCCCACAGGCCCAGATCCAGCGCTGCGTCATCCACATGCTGCGCAACTCGTTCAAATATGTGAACTACAGCGACCTGAAGAAGTTCTCGTCCGACTTCAAGACGGTGTACAATGCCCCGAACGAGAAGGCTGGCCTGGATGCGCTGGCGGACATCCGGGAGAAGTGGGGGCGGAAATACCCCTATGCCGTCAGCAACTGGGAGAACAACTGGGAAGACGTCAGTTCCTTCTTCCAGTTCCCGGATGAAGTCAGGCGCATAATGTACACGACAAACGTGATTGAAGGGCTGAACCGCCAGTACCGGAAAGTGACAAAGACAAAAAGTGTGTTCCCCAGTGACAGCTCACTGGAAAAGATGCTCTATCTGGCAAGCCAGAATGTGGCGAAGAAGTGGACGCAGCGCTACAGAGGCTGGGACCAGGTGCTCAACCAGCTGACAGTCCTCTACGGGGAGCGGCTGACTCAATACCTGTAAAATAGAAGCTTCGCATCATTAGGAACGCCTGGGGCAGGGCACTATGGAAAGGTGCCGCTGTCCCCAGCCTTATTCCGTCGGCATCTATAGTATTGCCGGAACCCTCAATCTTATTCCAGAGGCCGGGTGTGGGAAAAGAAGCAGGCGGGATGCTTTATTTTGGTGCAAAAAATCAGAAAGATCTGTATAAAGACGTGCAGATTGGTAATACTATAATCAGTAAGATAAATCGACAACAAAATCAAGCCTAGGATTCGACACAGTATTGTACATATCTGGATTCTGCCAGAAGGATTTTTCCTCCATAGACACAGAAAAATTTACAGCCTCGGAAACGGCAAAAAAGTTATCCCGAATATCCTGACTGAAACCCGCATAATTCCAGGCTTTTCCTCAAGTATTCGGGATAATCTAACTTTCGGTATAACAAATTATCCTGAATTAGGTATAGCAAAAATATAGCTGCTTGTTTTAGTCCTTATAAGAAAGACATCCCTGCCTCTCACGAGGATAATAATATGTACGATAATGACTGCAATATTGTCTCCCATTACTATCTCTGTCATGCGGATTCCAATAAATACATCCATCCGCACAATTGTGTCCACAGAATTTACCCTCCGGAATTCTTACCTGATCGACTTTCTTTTCTCCCATTTCCCGTACTCCTTCTTTCTTATGTTTTTTACAATATGTGTATAATAAAGAACTACAATATTGTCAATGTTATATAGTTTCTAAGTAACTAGCCTTAAAATCTTTGCTCCGCTTTAACTATTTTTTACCATATTAGCCAGAGCTTCCGTCGCCATTCTTGATATTTTCCCTTGCTCTTCGAACGCCTTCCATTCTTCCTTCGTAATTCTATCTATATATTCCTTCCGAATTTTTGAGCGTTCCTCATATTCTTGCATTTCTTCCTCATATTTCTTATTCAAGTGCTCTTTAGTTGATCTTAATGTAAAAAGGCCAAAATGAGGAACTTTAGGAACAGGAATTTCATTCCACCAATACCCTAATGCAAAACTTTTCAATTTAATTTGTGGTTTGCTATTTATATAGCGCCTTACATCATCATGATAATCCGGATCATCAAACTCAATAGCTGGACATCCATGACTCAACATCATATTTATTACCGCCTTATTGAATGTTTGAGTAAATAACCACTTCCAAAGAGGATATGGTTCATCTCTACCTTCAACCCAATACCACTCGCAACCATTACCCCAGCTACCAACAAACAAATTAAAGCCTGCGCCAAACAACAAATCCATAATTCTATACTCTTTTAAAACGAATGCTCGAGTCAGTACTCCCCATGGACGTTCTCTTCCATCTCTACATTGTGGCCTGGGAAAGAAAAATGCATTATATCCATTTTGTGTTAAGAATTCCATCATTCTATAGTCCGCCAAATAACTATATAAAGCTTTTTCAAATGCATATTCCTCTATATCATGCAATCTTCTTCCCTGCTGAATAAGCTCCTTAGCCGTACCATAATCTTTTTTGTTCAATGCATCTAATAAAATATCAGCCATTTTATCTACCCTTTCTCATATGCTCTATCTAAGTCTTTCATCTCCTTCAACTAATATTGAGTCTTCAATAATATCCACATCCTTTCCTTTCCTTCTTGCTATATAAGACTTAATCATTCTACCCGGAAATACTATTGGAAAATATAATTCATTAATTGTGGCAGGCATCGAAATAAGTATAGTTCTAATATACCTTATATCATCCATAGAAAACGCAGACCACTGATCCGCATGTGTATGAAACATTCCGGAAAAAGTAATCTTCATTTTTGACCACTGTAAAATTAATTGATTTAGCTGATATACGTTGGGAATATAGACGCAATCGTTAGCAGTACTTATCCCCTTATCAAATATAACCTTATTTACTATTTTATCCCTGCTTCCTAATATACCACCTATTTCTGGAGGTACTTTAGAGCAATTCAATAATTGATCATATACTAACTTTGTCAATATCATTTTTGTTTCTATCCTTCCGAATCAATTATCAACCCCATTTCTGCCCCATAATATGCAGAAACAATATTATTTCAACACCTCCTCCATCAAATTTCCAGATACCCAATCTCTCGGAAATACTCCACATACCCTTGGATATATTCCAAGTCAATTTCATTCCACTCAAATCCCAGCCTTTTCAAAAACCACACCGTAAAATCATTTTCGATATGGATATTGCTGTCATACAAAAGCCGCCCCTGGGCATCCATATCATTTTGGAACGCCTCGAAAATATATTCCGTGACACGGTCACGAATGGTCTCCCGCAACGCCCGGTTAAAGCTGTCACTGTCTACCACCTTCATGGAAATCCCCAGTTCTCGTACTACTTCCAGGAAGCGGTCAAAATAGATAGGCCGGTTGCTGTTTAAGTGGAATACGGTCTGCCTGTCTGCATACTGCGCAATCTTCACGATTCCCTCCGCCGTCAGGTCTATGGGGGAGAATTCGGAATACAAAGACATCAGGTAATCCGGGAACAGGCCAAACTCCAGGATGGCCTTAAATCTCGTAAGGAATGCGTTCTGTCTATAATTGGGCTGGAACTTGTAGTCCGATGCCCGGCTGGTCAGGTTGCCCACACGGATAATCTTGGCGTCCAGCCCTGTAAGCATGGCGTCCAGAACCGCCCGCTCCGCCTCAAACTTGCTGTGGACATAGACATTATCCAGAGGCTGTCCGATATAGAGCGAGGTCTCGCCAAAGAATTTCTCCTCCTCCGAACGGTACACCGCAAACTCATCCGCCAGACTGTTTCCGCTGACGCTCAGGGTTGAAATATGAATCAGTCTTGCCCCCACTGACTTCGCATAATTTACCACATGCCTTGTTCCCTCCACGTTGACGCGGTTGAAATACTCATAGGAGCCATAATGCTTGACGCTTGCCGCCGTGTGAATTACAGTCCGTACATCCCCCGGCATGTTCTTCGACAATGTTTCCGCCTCAATGTCCCCGCTGACAGGAATAATTCTCCGGGCAAATTCTGCCTCATACCTGTCTCCAAAATAATACCTCAGGATCTCCTGAAGCCGTTTGCCGCCGCTGCCGCCTTCCCCGTCCCGCACCAGGCAGTAAACCTTTCCGGCCTCCTCCCGCATCAGCCCGTCCAGCACATGCGCCCCAAGGAACCCTGTTGCGCCGGTTAGCAGCACATTCCCAAGGGATTTCCTCTCCGGGATAAATGCCCCGTCAATCACATTCTCCGCAAGCAGGCCCTGGTACTTGTCAAAGTCCCCAGGCTCGTAGCGAATCTTTGCCTCATCCCCCGCCTCCATATGCTCACACAACTGCCCCACGGCAGAGAAATCAAAAATATTCTGCAGTGAAAAAACAATCCCTCTGTCATGGGCCTTCGCCACGAATTCTATCGCCGTCAGGCTGTCACCGCCCAGCTCAAAAAAGCCATCCGTCACACCCACCTGCTCCACATGCAGCAGTTCCTCCATCAGGCGGCACAACTCCTTTTCCTTCTCCGTAACCGGCGGGACATACTCCCTTTTCTGCTGTGAAAAATCCGGCTCTGGTAAGCTTTTTCTGTCCGTCTTGCCGCTGGCGGTCATAAGCATGGTTTCCAGCCGCATGAAGTAATTCGGCACCATGTACTTGGGCAACTTGGCGGACAAATGCCCCCGCAGGGCTTTTTCATCTAGATCAGAGGGTGTCTCCGTAGCCACAGTATAATACCCCACAAGGTACTGCCTGCCCATCTCGTCCCGCTTGTCCGCCACGGCACACAGCCCCACACCCGGAAAGCTTCCCATGACGCTCTCGATCTCCCCCAGTTCAATCCGCAGTCCCCGGATCTTCACCTGGGTGTCCATGCGCCCAAGATACTCGATCTCCCCGTCACTGCGGAACCGGGCTAGGTCTCCTGTGCGGTACATGGTTTTCCCGTGGTGGTTTTCTGCCGTAGCAAAGGGGTTTGGCACGAAACGCTCTGCGGTCAGTTCCGGACGGTTTAAGTACCCCTTCCCAACACCCTCCCCGGCAATACAAAGCTCCCCGGGTACGCCGATAGGAACGGGATGCTGGTCACTGTCCAGGATGTAGATCTGGGTGTTGGCAATGGGAGTACCGATGGTAATATCACTACCGTTTACCTTTTTAAAAGAAGCTCCAATTGTTGTTTCTGTGGGGCCATATCCATTATATATAGCGGCATCCGTGTACCTTGATACTGTCTGGTACAGATTCTCCGTGAAGACTTCCGCACCGACCATCAAAACTTTTATCTGCGCAGTTGCCTTTTGAAACGCCCGGTCATGAAGCAGTGTCAGCAGCTTTGTCGGTGTAATATGGAGTGCGTCAACATAGTATTTCTCAATCAGCCCGGCAAGGTATTGGGCATCCATTATCTCCTTTGTCAGGATAAGGCACAGCCCGTTCAGCAGCGATAAAAATATTTCAAATGCCGATATGTCAAATATAAATTCCGTATCTGCAAGCACTGTACTGCATGTACCCAGCATTGCATGCTGATAATGATTATTAATATTGTTGCTGATAAAATTAGCCATATTGGTATGACTTATACATACCGCCTTCGGTCTGCCCGCAGAGCCTGACGTATACAATACATAGCATATATCATCACTGGAATTATGGTTTTCTATCTGTACCGTATGTTTCCCATAATCCACTTCGGCCAGATCAACCACTTCATATGTGCCATTATTTGTATATCCGCATACCAGGACAATCTTAGCCTGTGTTTCTGACAGCATATATTCAATTCTGTCCTCCGGGTAGTTCGGATCTACCGGCATATACGCCCCACCAGCCTTCAGCACCCCCAGCATAGCCGCTATGACATGCCAGCTCCTCCTGGCAATAATCGGCACCACGTCCCCCCGCTGTATCCCTTTTTCCCGAAGGAAATGCGCCAGCGAATTTGACATCTCATCCAGCTGCCTATAGGTAAACTCTTTGTCCTCAAATACCAGCGCAGTCCGCTCCGGCGTTTTGTACACCTGCTCCGTGAACAGCTCATGGATGCACTTCTCCCTTGGGTATTCCACATAGGTATAGTTGAACCCTTCCACTATCCTGTGGTACTCTTCCGCTGACAGCACGGAGATATCCGCCAGCCTCTTCTTCCCCAGCTGCCCCAGGATGCGGATATAGCCTTCCACCAGGGCATCCATCAGCTGCCCGTCATATTTCGCCAGGTTATATTCCAGCCGGAGCCTGCAGTCATTCCCTGTGGGGGTAAGCTCCATGGACAGGTCAAATTTCGCTGTATGAGTGTCCATAAACAACGGTGCCAGTTCCTGCCCGTCCAGGGACAGAGTCTTCTCCCCGTCCCCCTGGTATACAAAGGACGTATTGATAACCGACCTGTCATTCATCCTGACTGCTTCAGAAATCTCCTCAAAAGGCAGCTCCTGATAACGGAACAGTCCCAGCAGCTTCTCCTTTACATCTCGCATATACCCTGTAACGCTGTCCCCCGTCCCGGCACAGTTTCCCAGTGCAAGGCAGAACGGCAACGTGTTTACAAACATCCCCACCATGTCCCTAGTGTCCGCATAGGTTCGGTTCTGTAGGATAATGCTGCTCAGAATCTCCTTCCGCCCTGTATACTTGGACAGCAGGATTCCGTATGTTCCCAGGAAAACCATGGTGTCCGTCAGGCCGTTCTCCCTGGCGTATTTCCTTGCCCCTGAGAACACTCCTTCCGGTATTTTGTACAGCCGGGACTCACCGCCCTTCCCCGGGTTTTTCGTCTCAGGCAACGTTACCGGCTCCCAGCCGCATTTCAGCGCTTCTTGAAAATACGCCTTATGCTCCTTTGTATCCAGCCCGTAAAAATATACCGCGTAATCCGAGTACTCCGCCTCCGCCTGCGGCAATGCGCCGCCCTCATACACGGCGGTAATCTCCCCCAGCAGGATATTCATGGAAGCCCCGTCCGCAATAATGTGGTGCATGTCGAACAGCAGGGCATCCTCCGTAAAGCCCACACGCACAAGGGGCGCTTTCCCCAGGTCAAAGGGTCTTACAAAGGCATCCTCCTTCCCCGTTTTGTATTCCTCAAACACAATCTGGGCATCCCCGTCATAAACACCGTACAGTCCCGCCTCATCCATACGGATGCAGCTTTTTAACAGCTTATGCCGGTCTAGCACCCTGGCAATACTTCCCTTAAGCCTATCCCTGTCAATTGCATTCGGCAGGATAATTTTAGCGGGCATGTTATAGACCAAGGTGCCCGGTTCTTTCATGCAGGCCGCATAAACTGCCTTCTGCTGGGGGAGCAGGGGATACCGGTCTGCATGACGGGCGATAATCCTTCCAACGGCAGTGCCTTCCACCATACCGCCGCTTGCTGTATCAAGGCAGACTAACCCACGGGCATCTTCCAGACACCGTGCCAACGCCGCCAGTTCGGAATGCTCCATAATCTCCCTGACGGAAAGCTCTACCCGGAAACCTTTCTCTATCTCAGTCAGCATGGAAATGGCAAGCAGGCTGTCCCCGCCCAGCTCAAAAAAGTCGTCCGTCCTGCCGACCCGCTCCACCTGTAGCAGCTCCTGCCAGATTTCCGCCAGCTTTTTCTCCGCATCCGTCTCCGGAGGCGCATATTCCGACGTCTGCTGTGAAAAGTCCGGCACAGGCAGGCTCTTCCTGTCCGTCTTTCCGCTGGCAGTCATGGGCATGACATCCAGCCGCATGAAGTAATTCGGCACCATGTACTTTGGCAACTTGGCAGACAAATGCAACCGCAGGGCTTTCTCATCCAGGCCAGAGGGTGTCTCCGCAGCCACAGTATAATACCCCACAAGGTACTGCCTGCCCGTCTCGTCCCGCCTATCCGCCACGGCGCACAAACCCACGCCTGGAAAGCTTCCCATGACACTCTCAATCTCCCCCAGCTCGATGCGCAGTCCCCGGATCTTCACCTGGGTATCCATTCGTCCAAGATACTCGATCTCCCCGTCACTGCGGAACCGGGCCAGGTCACCTGTGCGGTACATGGTTTTCCCGTGGTGGTTTTCTGCCGCAGCAAAGGGGTTGGGTACAAAACGCTCTGCAGTCAGCTCCGGGCGGTTTAAGTACCCCTTCCCCACACCCTCCCCGGCAATACAAAGCTCCCCGGGTACGCCGATAGGAACGGGACGCTGGTCACTGTCCAAAATGTAAATCTGTGTGTTGGCTATGGGAGTGCCGATTGTGATATCAGAAAAATTGTCCACCTTTTTACTTGTTGCAACATGTGTTTCTGCCGGTCCGTACTGATTTTGTATCACTGTTTTTTGCACATATTGTTCAAATACTTTTTTATCGATTTCTAACTTTTCACCTGCAAAGAAAATCCTGCGAACACCCTCCAGTTTCTTTGCTACTCCCATTTTCACAAGCATATTAAAATAAGATGGTGTTGTAAACAATGTGTCAATTTTATTTTCATCAATATAATGCAAATATTTTGATATATTCATTTTCACATCATCATTAGTAAAATACAGACATCCACCATTTAATAGTGAATACATAATTTCCTGCAAAGAAACATCAAAGGTTATAATGGTTGAACTTAAGATATTACAACCAATTGCGGTAGTCTCCTTTTCCTGCCAATTAATCAAATTGCTTAAGCATTTATGTGTTTGACATATACCTTTAGGTTTTCCTGTTGATCCTGAAGTATAAATAACATAACACAGATCTGTACTACTATTTCTATTCTCAAGTGTATCAATATGATAACTATAATCTATTGTCGAAACATCATACATTTCTATTCCTGTTTCACCGCAAAATTGATAGTATAATACAAGCTTTGCACCAGCCCCTATAACAACATCTTTAATTCTCTCCATTGGATAGTTTGGGGCAACCGGCATATACGCCCCGCCAGCCTTCAGCACCCCCAGCATAGCCACAACGACATGCCAGCTCCGCTTTGCAATAATCGGCACCACATCCCCCGGCTGTATCCCTTTCTCCCGCAGGAAATGCGCCAGCGAATTTGACATCTCATCCAATTGCTTATAGGTAAACTTCTTATCTTCAAACACCAATGCCGTCCGCTCCGGCGTTTTGTCTGCCTGCTCCATAAACAGCTCATGGATGCACTTCTCCCTTGGGTATTCTACATGGGTGTCATTAAATTCATACACAATCCTGTCATATTCCCGCTTGGGAACAATTCCGATATCCCCGACTTTCTCCGCAGCCTCTGCCACGATCTGTTCCAGAATGTATTCCAGCCGTTCTATGAGTAGCTCCACTTCCGTCCCGTCACGGAACACCGCCGCTTGGTAATCCACATTGATGGTATGGCACTCTTTCCCGTCGCGGTTATCAATATGTACCAGCAGCGGCACCTCGCTGCAGCCGTTGGAATACCATTTGGTATCCGCCCCGGTCTTCGTTTTTGCATTCTGGTAGCTGACCATGACATCGTACAGATTCCCGGAGAAATCCTGCTTCTCCCGGAGCTGCCGCAGGATGCCCGCATAGGGATATTTCTGGTGCCGGAACAGATCCATATGCCCTTTCGTGATCTGTGCTGCCAGTTCTGCTATCTCCGTATCCCCTGCCACAGCCACCGTAAGGGGCATGGTAGATACAAACATCCCGGCAATCTCCTTCTCCCTCGCATTGCTCCTGTTTAACACTGGAACACCGACTGTGACTGTCTGGATATCGGGGTTAATGCGGGACAGGTAAATAATCAATGCTGTCTCAAACAATACCGCCTCTGTTACCGAATGACTTTTGCAATAGGCTGCAATCCCCTGTTCCAGTGAGGGCGGCAGTGTTCTTGTGACCCGTCCCGCCTCCACAGAATCCGCCGATACGGAACGCAGTTTTACAGGGCTTTCCTCAGGGCGGACAGGGTATTTCCCCTCCCAGTAGCTTTTATCCTTTTCATAACGCCCGGATGCAAGGTACGTATCCTCCGACCGTATAAAATCCGCATAGTCCCCTTCCAGAAGGATTACGTCTCCCTCCCCTGCCAGCCTGCGGTATTCCGCATCCAGCTGGTTTGCCATCAACCCAAAGGTCCAAGCATCCGATATCAAGTGGCTTAACACTGCCAGAATGCCGCTCCTGTTTTCCTGCTCCAAATGGAAAACTACAAAACGGTACATCTGCCTCTCCGACAGCCCTATGGGATCCTTTGCACAGGTTTCCGCATAAGCGTCAAATTCTTCCCTTGTACGGAATGTCCTGACCGGAATGTCCTCATTCACCTCTTCCGAGACATACTGCCCGGGTTCCTCCCCTTCGTGAAAGCGCAGGCGGATACCGCTCTGGCTGCGGATAAACCGGCAGATCGCCCTGCAAAGCAACGCCTCGTCCCGTTTCTCCTGAAAAAACACAGCACCGCAGAGGTTGGCGATTGCGGTACCTTTATAATATTTCTGCAGATTCCAGATGTTCTGCTGTGGTGTAGTTAAGTGAAAATATTCCATCTTGTCCTCCAAAATAAATCCTTCATTTTTCAAAACATGCTTGTTAAGCATCTCGATTATCCCATGATAGGAGCGAACACCTTGAAAGCCTTTTGGTATGACGAAAAACGAAAAAATGTCTGTGGCCTGCGCATCCGCCAGCTCCGCAAAGAGCAGAAACTCACACAGAAAAAACTGGCCATCATGGCACAATTAACCGGATATGACTTCATCACAGAGACTGCAATCATTAAGTTAGAATCAGGCACCCGTTTTATTCCGGATTATGAGGTCAATATTTTTGCGCAGTTGCTGGGAACCACTCCAGAATATTTGCTACAATATAATCAAGACCAATAATTAAAATCGTTTTAAAGAGTTTATTTCATTGGCATTCCGTCAAGAAAGATATTTCAAATACGAAACCATTAAAATGATATGCGCGCTAATATTGTAATCAGTTCAGCAGACTCTTAAGTTACACCAATCTTATTTATCCGAAAGTCATGAATCACCGAAACACCACTTTGCCTTTAGTCTCACAGGCGATTCTCCAAATATAACAAAACCGCAAAATATATTTCTTTTCTCTTGTCTTGTGGATACTAAAGTACACCTTTTTATCCACTTTCCCATTGCCAATAATATCCTCTCATGTTATACTAAATTTCAGGAAATCAGACAAATATCGCCATGGATAGTAAAATGTACTTTAATCCCCATCCGAATACTCCTTTGCCCAACGCAGAAAAGTCCGATGTGTAATCCCCAACTGCTCTGCCGCTTTTCTGGCGGAAACTTCCCCCTGTTCCCACAGTTTTTTCAGTTCAGAATATTCAACCGGACGTTCCATAGGCTTACGGCCAAATTTGACGCCCTGCTGTCTTGCGACGGCAATTCCTTCCGCTTGGCGTTTTCGTATAAACTCCCTTTCCGTCTGCGCCACATAGGAAAGAAGTTGAAGTACAATATCGGCAATCAATGTCCCCGTCAGATCCCTGTTTTGCCGGGTATCCAGAAGAGGCATATCCAGCACGACAATCGCCGCCTGTTTCTCTTTCGTGATAATCCTCCACTGCTCCAGAATCTCCTCATAATTCCTTCCCAGTCGGTCGATGCTCTTGACCACAAGCGTATCCCCGCTTTTCAGTGTGCGCAGAAGTCTCCTGTATTGAATCCGTTCAAAATCCTTTCCGGACTGTTTATCCATATAAATCTTATCATTTTTAATTCCAAAATCTCGCAATGCAACTAACTGCCTCCTCTCATTCTGCTCCTTGGTAGAAATCCTGGCATAGCCGTACTCCATATTCTGACCTCCAATCTACTTTTTGAAATACATTGTAGAACGATTTTCTGCAGTCTGCCGCTCGCGCACTGCAGATATACCAGCAAATATGCAAATCTCCTTTTCAAATTTAAATAATAAGGGAATAAATTGCCTTTGAAAGAAAAAATGACATAATCATGTAGATACTGATTGCGCAAAGATAGTTTAGTCAAAAACTTAATTCAAAACAACCTTTGAGTTCAATTTTAGTTCAACTCGTCCACCAAAATTCAACCAAATCGACTGAAGCACACCAGACCCCATTTCCAAAAAATCCCCATTTAATGCAGTTTACCGTCATCCACTTACCCCTACAAACAAATCAAGACAGAACCCCATATTGTGTACTGCACAAGATTTGAAACTCCGTCACTGCTAAATTTCATGAAAGTCGGACAGCGGATCAGGCTCGCTGAGATCCTTTAAACGATTTTAAAAAGACTATTGAGAAAAGCCCTTTTTCAGCGTATACTGTTATCAATGGGAAAGAACCCTCCCAATGGGAAGAATCTTCCCATGAGAGAAAGGAATTTTATCATGGGGAAGATAGATACTGTAACAAAGGAATATATGGAGAATCCGATAGTTTTTGCTGATGCATTCAATCAGTTTTTATACCACGGGGATCAGAAAATCGACCCTGCTCAGCTGACAGAACTGGACACTACGGAAATTGTGATTCCTTATGGAGGAAACGGTGCCGGTGTGCCGGAGCAGAAGTACAGGGATGTGCTGAAGCTGCTGTATGCCATGACGGACGGCAGAGCAGCATATTGTATTATGGGAATCGAAAACCAGACGGAAATCCATTATGCCCTTCCGGTCAAAAATGGCGTTTATGATTTCCTCCAGCTGTCTCACCAAGTCAGTGAGGCCGCCAATTCTCACAGACAGGCAATGAGAGATATGAAGTCGGAACAATCAAATCCACCACAGAGAAAAGAAGCTCCAACAGATGGCGAGTTCCTAAGCGGCTTCCGGAAAACAGACCGCCTTATACCTGTCATCACTCTCGTAATATATTTTGGATCAGACAGCTGGGACGCACCACTATCCCTGAAAGAAATGTATTCAAGTGTTGACAGCGTAATTCTTGCCCATGCACCAGACTACCATGTAAACCTGATTGCTCCAAGGGAGA
>ERZ779621.383-NODE-383-length-20318-cov-6.740808_pt1 | contig 20318 bp, 25 predicted proteins | sample MGYA00514215_ERZ779621 | MGnify/ENA primary metagenome ERZ779621 (study PRJEB29562, sample SAMEA4376715) | mouse gut metagenome | isolation source: Cecum | study: EMG produced TPA metagenomics assembly of the A DSS colitis mouse model was used to assess the...
TCGAATTGGACCCGCTGGCCGTCCACGTAGATGGGCTGGTCACTGAGGGTGGCGGTGATGCCGCTGGCCGCCTGGGCGGCGGACCCGCACAGGGCCAGGCCGGCGAACACGCCCACGGCGAAGGTGACGGCTGTTCCTTTTTTCATGATGCTGACCTCCTTATCCGGTTGTGTTTTGGTTCCGCAACCGCAACACTACCACAACCGGAGGCCGAAGTCGAACACTTTCGCCGAACAGCGCGTGGTGGGGATGCTTACCGCTCCAAGGCCCTGACGCACCAGCGGAAGGCGGGCTGGTTTTCCACGCACGTATACAGCGTGATGCAGTTTTCCGTGGTGGAGCCCAGGCCGGAGGTGTCGTTGACGGACACCTTGGACACGCTGGTGACGGCGTAACTTCTGGTGCCGAGGGCCCCGGTGAAGGTGATGGTGTCGCCAGTTTTCAGGGTGTGGATCTTGCCGAAGTCGTTGCGGACACCGCGATTGTGGCCCGCGATGGCGACATTTCCGCTCCAAATGCTGGTGCCCTCAAAGTGGCCCGCGCCCTTCAGCAGCGGGGCGGAGCCGGTGCCCTCGTATACCCCCACTGTCAAGCCGATGGAGGGGATCTTCAGGGTGCCCAGGCTGCCGTTGGCCAGGTACATCCCATTGGTGACCTCAGTGAAAGAGGTGCCGGACCCGCCCGTGGAGCTGCCGCCGCTCACCGTGGGAAAGCCGGAACTGTCCACGCTGACGCTGGTGTCGGCGGCGGGGTAATTGCCGGAGGCGTCCACGGAGGTTCCTCCATCCGGGCTGCCCACGCTGCCCACCTGATTCACCAGCCCGCCGCTGAGCGCGCCGGGGACCAGGTTGGGCGTCAAATACTCGCCGGAGTTGGGCAGATAGCTGGTGGGCGTCCCAAAGCCGGGTGGGATGAGGGCGGTGTTCTTACTCCTGTCCACGTTGGGGTTCTCCCACTCGTAGATGGTGTCGTCGCTGGTGGGACGGCCAAACAGGTAATCGTCCGCACCGTCGATGGAGTATTCCAGCGCATGGGCAGGGGCCACGCACAGGGCGCACAGCATAACAGCGGACAGGACGGAACACAGTTTTCTTTTCATGTGCTTCATAGGCTTACCTTCTCTCTCGAAATTTTTTCAGGGCGAAGGCTCCGCCGATGGCCAGGACGAGCACCAGCCCGCCGATCATCAGCGGGGTCTTGATCTCCGCCCAGTTGAAGGGTGCGGAGGACTCGCCGGGGGCGGCGGAGGCGGTGGGATCGTCCGCCGCGGGCTTTTTGGACGCCTCCGGGTCCTCCACGCTGCCGAAGGTGGCGGTGTAGGTCACCACCTGGCAGTCCGTCTTGGACACCTCGCCGGTGTAGTTGGCGGTGACCGTGTACCCGGTGGCGTACCGGCTGGTGGCGCTGCCGGAATAGCTGGCGGTGGCGGTGTAATGGATCACCACGGCACCCTCTCCGTCCGTACTCTCGGCGCTGGACCACTGCACGTCCGCCAGGGTCAGGGTCCGGCCCTTGTCATTGATGGACTTGGGGATCAGCGACACATCCGCTTCGGACAGATTCGGGTAGGTGCGGGTGGCAGACAGGGAGGTGGTCTTGCTGGCGTAGCCGTCGGTGGTGACCTGGACGCTGGTGTGGTCCAGCCGCAGGACGCCGGTGTAGCCGTCCTCCGTGGTGAACTCCATCTCGCCTTCCAGCCGCTGGAGGATGGCGTCCATCTTGTCCGTGTCGCTGGCCAGAGTGACAGTTTCCGTGTGGGTCTGGGTGTCCACGCCCACCTCGTCCTTGCGGACCATGTCCAGCAGGTAATACAGCCGCCCATTGCGGGTGAAGTCCTCGGTGGGGATGCCGCTGGGGTCGTCGCCCAGGGAGAGCTGGTACACCTTGTCGATGCGCAGCTCGTCCAGCGGGCCGTAGGTGTACTCCTCCACCTTGACGGGGTAGTAGCAGCTCCGCTCCGGCTCCTGGGAGGGCGGGGCGGACAGTTTGGGAGCGTCGGTGGCCAGGGCGGGGGTACACCCGGCCAACAGCAGGGCCAGGGCGCACATTGCGGTGAAGATACGTTTCATCTGATTTTTCCTCTTTTCCATTTAGATTTATTCCGTAAAAGTTATGTCACACTACCGCCCCCTTTCCCGGGGCGGGCCACGGTTTTGAAGATACTCGTTCCAGTCTTTGCCCCTGGGTGGGACCCGGGCGGACACCTTCAGCCCTCGGCCCTCGTACTCTGCCCGGAGCCTTTTCGCCACCTCCTGGCCTGGGCCGTCGTTGTCCAGACACAGCACCACATGGTTCAGGTGGGGGTGGTCCTTCAGGTAGCGGTCCAGCCCGCCCTCGTAGAGCCCGCACAGGGCGATGGCGTTGGACATGGCCTCACGGTGGAGGGTACAGAAGCTCATCAGGTCGATGGGGGCCTCGAACACCACCACCCAGGGGATGGCGGGGTCGCAGGGGATGGGGAAGGCCACGCTTTTGTCGCTGCCCAGCACGTCCCGCTTGAAGCTGGCGCCGTCCTTGTCATAGGTGCCACGCTTGCTGGCGAACCGGGGGACGCCCTCGCCGTCCCGGCCCACGAACACGCAGTTGTGGTACTTCTCGTCCTCATAGAGCAGGCCGGTGTTGAGGAACATCCGGATCACCTGGGGGGCGATGCCCCGCTTGCGCAGGTAACCAAAGACACGTCGGTTGTCCCCGTTGGCCGGGGGCAAGACGAACTCAGGCCGCTTTTCCGCCTCGGGGGGAGCCCTGGACCGCCTGTCCTCGTCGGGGGCCCGGGCCCGCCCATTGAACTCCAGCAGGTAGTCCACCGCCTCCCGGAAACCCTTCCCCTCAAATTCCTGGAGGAAGGTGATGGCGTCGCCGCCCTTGCCGCTGGAGTACCGCTTCCAGGTACGGCGGTCCTTGATCATCAGGCTGTCCATCTCTGTGGTGGTGTAGTACCGCCCAGTCCGCTTCAGATGGTAACCCAGGTGTTCCAGCAGGTCCGGCAGGTCCGTATTTTTGACCGTATCCATCTCCTCGTCCGTGAACTTCCAGAAGTTCTCCTGGTCTGTCCGCTGTCTCATGGTGTTCACCTCCTTCGGCTGAAACGCAAAACCGGCCGGGAGGGCGCCTCACAATTGGGGGCGCCCTCCCGGCCTGTTCAGTAGTTTCCCTTTCGTTGTTTTGACGGTCCGGCAAAGCCCTTGCGGGGCTTGCTTCCCGCTGGGAAGGGCTGGGAATCGGTTGTTATGTATACTCTATTTTGTGGATAATGCAGAATGCACCACTATGGGTTGATACTACAGAGCCTGGGTGGTATACTGTTTCTAGACAAGCGGGGCACAGCCGGTGGCTGTGCCTCCGATATTGAACTGCACGGGGAGCGTGGAAAACATGGTATTCGTATGCGATCACTGCCACTTTGAGCTGGAGGCGGCGGCCAAGCCCGTCCAGTGCCCGGACTGCGGGAAACTGGGCCACATCCGCACGGCCACCCTGGATGAGAGCCGGGCCTTCCAGGCCCGGAAACGGGAGGACGTGTGGCAGGACGCCGCGCCCGCCATGGCCGGCTGAACACGAAAAACGGCCTCGGAGGCAGCCCAACTCGGGCAGACTCCGAGGCCGTCGCTTTTGTGGGCCATGCGGGGCCCTGGGGGGGCTCAACGCTGGTCCGTGTCCTCCGTCTGGTCCTCCTCCTCGTTCGGCTCCTCCGGGGCCTCACCGGGGCTGACAGGGGCGGTGTCGGCCTCGTCCCCGGCGTCAGCCTGGGCTTCGGCCTCCGCCAGCGCCTGCTCGATGAGCCCCAGCACGAACTCCCGCTGGGTGAGCTTGCGGCCCAGCCGGGCGCTCTCCCGGTCCAGGTGGACCTTGATCCGCTGAAAAAAATCTTCTCCAATCTGGAAGGCCATCGTCCTGGTTTTTCCGTTCGTCATGATTTCATTACCCCCATTTTCTTTCAGTTTAAAGTATTCGGTCAGCAGGTCCGTGATGTACTGGCTGGTGGTCTGGCCCGTCTGCTCTTTTCCCTCGCAGACGCGCTGGTGCAGGTCGACTGGTATTTTTGCGCATAAATTGATCGTAGCTGGCATGGCATTGTCCTCCTCTCAATGAAGCGTCGGGTTGACGCCGACGATCTCGCTGATTGTATCGTACAGCTCGTCCGTATCACATTTGCCTGAGATGTCAGACCGCACGGTCACCGCTATCTTTTGCAAGATTTCTTCATTTTGAAGAATTTCCTCTGCGGTCATGGCCCAGGGCCATACTTGCGAGGTCTCGTCCTCAAAAGTTATAAAATCGAGGATCGCCTGGCGTATATTTTCCTGACCCGTGGTCCCGCTGCCCACATTACGTTCATTCTTGCTGTCGCTCATGTCGCTGCTCCTTTCCTGTTGGTGAAGCTAGTATACCCAAAAGGCATGGCGAAAGCTATTACCAACACCACCAAGGAAGGACGGACAGATGAAGCAAAACCACCAATGAGAACAGCGGGGGAGCGGGTTCTACCGCTCCCTTCCCTTGTCCCGTTTGGCCGGTTTCTTTTGAAGAGACGGGTAGCGGATGAATTCTTCCTCCCCCTCTATCATGCTGAACTCAGATCGCAAAAAGGGGTGTGTTTCAAATTCTTGGTGACTGCGTATCAGGGCGATTGCGCTTTCTCTGGTAACAGTGCTCCCTAACTGCACTCCGTCCTTAAAGATATAAAAGCGTTTCAATTTTTCCCTCCCCTCTATTGTATTCCAAGGACCCAGGTCCCCCTCAGTATGTCGCCGTTACTTGCATCTTTTTTCGTAATTTTGAAATCACGCCCCCTAATTTTCAAAACAACTTCATTTTCTTCTCAATACGATTAAAAAGCGAGTGAGCAGGCGAAAAAATCCGCACAAAAGTGCGGATTTTTTGCTTGCATCCTGTTTATCTACACAAGATTCGAAAACACGCCGAAGAACGCAATAGTGGTCGAGAAGTACGATTCCGTCACTCATCAGGCCCTGCCCGGCTGCACCTTCCAGCTGAGGTATTTGGGCGGCGCGTCCGGCACGGGCGGCACCGTGATCGGGCAGAAGGTGACCGGGAACAACGGCATCGCCATGTGGACCGGGCTGAATCCCGGGTCTTATATCGTAGAGGAGGTCGATCCGGCGGACGGCTACAACATCATCAATGCCTCTGAAACCGTATTCTTGGCGGATGACGGGGAGCAGAGCGTGATCACCGTCCGTTTCAACAACTCGCCAAACGGCTCCCTTCTGATCCGAAAGGTGTGCGCCACAAATCCCAGCATCACTTTGCAAAATGCTGAATTTAAGGTGACCTACGCCGATGGCACCCTCATCGGTGACAGCAACGGCATCTTTAGAAGTGATGAAAACGGCGAGGTGCTGATCGACGACCTGAAGCCGGGCTCCAGCGTGGTGGTCACTGAGGTCACCGCCCCTCCGGGGTTCATCAAGGACACACAGAGCGTCACCGTCCAGATCAAGGAAGGCCGCACCATGTCTGTGGTCATGAAAAATCAGCCCAAGGGGAAATTGATCATTCAGAAGCGGGACAGCCAGACCAATGATGTCCTGCCCGGCGCTGAGTTCCGCGTCACCACGGCGGCGGGTTGCGAAGTGGGCCTGGACGGCGTGATCGGCACCTCTAGCCTGACCCAGAACGGTATCTTCCGGACCGACGCCCAGGGCGAGATCCGCATTTCCAACCTGGCCCCCGGCGCCTATGTAATAAATGAGATCAAGGCTCCAGACGGCGGGTACGTCATTGACACCCCCTCCACCAATGTGGTGATCGGGCAGGGCGGCGACACCCAGACCGTCGTGATCAAAAACACCCGTAAGGGGGGCCTCATTGTCGAGAAATACGACAAGGTGACCAAGCAGCCCCTGGCTGGCGCTCAGTTCAAAATCATGACCGCCAATGGGGAACTTACTCCCGATAATGAGGGCCTGACTTCCTCCAATGGCATCTACACCACCGATCAGAACGGCCAGATCGTGCTGTCCAAGCTGCTCCCCGGCACCTATGTGGTTTCCGAGGAAAAAGCCCCGGACAACTACCGCAAGGACCCCACCCCGCAGACCGTCGTCGTCAATGCTGGGGACACACAGACGATCCGCTTCTACGACGATCCCCTTTGCACCCTCACCATTTTGAAACGGGATGCTGTGACCAAGAAGCCCTTGAAGGGCGCTGAGTTCCTGGTTCGGGACAGCTCCGGCCATCTGATTGGCCCCAGCAACGGCCTTTACACTACCGGCACCGACGGCACCGTGACCGTCACCGGGCTGGCCCCCAACTCCACCATCGTGGTATCTGAAAAGCGGGCCCCCACAGGCTATATTCTCGATGAGACTCCGAAAAACATCGTGGTCCGCTCCGGCGTGGCCAACAGCCTCATTTTTGATAACGAGCCTGGGACCACCCTGATCATCCGAAAGTTCATTGAGGGCACCGAGAACGAGCCGTTGAGCGGTGTCTGCTTCCGAGTGGTTGATGGCTCCGGCGCGGCGGTAGGCCCCGACGACGGGCGCTACTACACCGACAAGGCGGGCGAGATCGTCCTGGAAGGCATCGAGCCCGGTACCACTGTTATCGCCCGTGAGATCAAGACTGTGGAAGGGTTCGTGCTTGATGGCACCCCCCAGGACATCAAGATCAAAGGTGGCGAAGTGCAGCAGCTCACCTTCTGGAACAAGCGGGCGGGCACGTTGGTGATCGAGAAAAAAGATAAACTCACCGGCGCACTGATCCCCGGCGCTCAGTTCCAATTGACCTATGCCAATGGTGGGTACGTCGATAACGACAACGGCCACCTGTCCAGCAATGGCCTCTACAGCACCGATGATAAGGGCCAGATCCGCATCGAGGGCATCACCGGCACTGTCGTGGTCAAGGAAACCAAGCCTGCCCCCGGGTATGTGATCGACCAGTCTACCCAAGTGCAGACCGTCACCGTGAACCCCATGGATACACAGACATTGACCTTCCTCAACGAGCCCCTGTGCTCCCTCACCATCACGAAACTGGATTCCGTGACGGGTAAGCCTGTGCCCAACACCCAGTTCGCCATCAAGAACGGCAATGGGAATGTGCTGGCCCGCTGCACCACCGGGAAGGACGGCACCGCCACCGTCACCGGGCTTGTGCCCAACAGCACCGTAGTCGTGGTGGAGACCCGTGTGCCCTCCGGCTATGTATTGAATACGACCCCGCAGACCATCATCGTGCGCAACGGCAGCAATACCGTTACCAACAGCGGCACCAGCGGCTCCGGCACCGTGACCACACCCGGCGGGAGCACCACAACACCCGGCGGCAGCACTACCAATCCGGGCAGCAATACTGGCAATGGCAACGACCTGACGTTCGAGAATGAACCCAAGCAAACCTTGACCATCCACAAATACATCGAGGGCACCAAAAATGAGCCTCTGGCCGGTGTGACCTTCAAGCTGGTGGACGGTTCCGGCACCCCTGTGGGTCCCAGCGACGGCACCTTCGTCACTGACAGCAAGGGGGAGATCGTGGTGGAGGGCCTGGAGCCCGGCGCCACCATCACCGCCCAGGAAGTTAAGACGGTGGAGGGCTTCGTTCTCGATGGAACCCCCAAGAGCGTGAAGATCAAGGCTGGTCAGGGTGCGCCTTCTTTGACCTTCTGGAACGCCAGGGCGGGTGAACTCATTATCCGCAAACTGGATAAGGCCACCGGCAAGCCCCTGGCCGGGGTAGAGTTTGAGCTGACCTACGCGGGCGGCGGCTACGTCGATAACGCGAACGGCCATCTGAGCAGCAACGGCCTGTACACCACCGACGCCCATGGGGAGATCCACATCTCCGGCGTCACCGGCACCATCGTGGTCAAGGAGACCCGCACCATCGACGGCTACACCATCGACCCGGCCACCCAGACGCAGACGGTGAAAGTCAATCCCCAGGACACGCAGGTTTTGACCTTCTACAACGCCCCCAAGCAGACCCTCACCATTCAGAAATATGTGGACGGCACCACCGATCCCATCCAGGGCGTGACCTTCCTCGTCACCGATTCCAGCGGTCAGGTGCTGGGGCCGAACAACGGCGAGTATATCACCGACCGCAATGGCCGCATCGTGCTCACCGACCTCACCCCCGGCACCACCATCACCGCCAAGGAGACCAAGACGGTGGGCGGTTATGTCCTGGACACCACCCCTCAGTCCATCCTTATCAAGAGCGGCGTAGCTCAGACGCTGACCTTCTTCAACAAGGCCGAGGGCGGGCTGGAGCTGATCAAGGTGTCCGCCAGCGACAAGTCCCAGCGCATCCCCAACGTCACCTTTGAGATCCGGGAGATGGACGGCGGACTGGTGGATACCATCACCACCGATTCCAATGGCCGGGTCCATCTGAACCTGGACGCTGGGGACTACTACGCGGTGGAGACTGAGGCCGGCGAGGGCTTCAAGATCGACACCACACCCCATTATTTCACCATCAGTGACGGCAAAACCACCACCCTCACCGTGACCAACGAGGCGTTCAGCGGCATCATCATTCATAAGGTCAATTCCGTCACCAAGGACGGCATTTACGGAGTGATATTCCTGGTTTATGACCAGAACAAGAACCCCATCGGCGAGTACACCACCGACGATCAGGGCTACATCTACATCGACGACCTCACTGTGCAGGGCAAAGGCAAGCTGTTCATCCGTGAGCTGGAGGCCGCCGAGGGCTACGAGCTGGACAAGCAGTACAAGACCGTCTACGTCCAGCCGGGCAAGACCATTGAGATCGAGTGGGAGAACGTGCCCATCACCGGGCAGTTCCAGATCCGCAAGTACGCCGCCGAGTACAACGAGGTCACCGGCACCGCGGCGGGCGCTCCCCTGAAGGGCGCGGTCTATGAGATCAGCGAGGCCCGCAGCGGCAAGGTAGTGGACTATATCACCACCGACGCCCGGGGCGTGGCGGCTTCCAAGCCTCTGCCCCTGGGCCGCTATAAGATCACTGAGGTCACCGCTCCCCCCTACTGGAAGCTCAGCGGCACCGTGTTCGATGAGACGCTGGAGTATTCCGGCCAGATCATCAAGCTCAGTGACTACGACAAACCCTCCAATCTGGGCGTCACCATCACCAAGCGGGGCAATGCCCAGGTGCTGGCTGGCAGCCAGATGCGGTATGACATCACCGTGGCGAACACCAGCAATGTGGCGCTCTCCGAGTTCTACTGGCATGACCGCATTCCCACCGACGCCGCCCGGGCCACGGTGCTGACCACCGGCACCTACAGCGCCAGGCTCAATTACCGGGTGCTGTACAAGACCAACTACCGCAACGGCTATCAGGTGCTGGCGTCCAATCTGCTCACCAGCAGCAATTACTCCTTCAGCCTCAACGCCATCCCCACCCAGGCCGGGGAGTATGTCACCGACGTCTATTTCGACTTCGGTAAGGTCCCCGTGGGCTTCCAGTCCACCATCAGCCCCACCCTGACGGTCCAGGTGCTGGGCTCCATCGCCAACAACTACCAGATCATCAACCGGGCCGACGTGGGCGGCAAGTACCAGGGCACCTGGCAGACCGGCCAGGCCACCTGGCTCACTGTCGTGCGCAAGCTGACGCCCACCTACGTTCCCACCCTGCCCAAGACGGGCTACTGAGCAAAACAAGGGGGCGGTTCACCGAGAACCGCCCCCTTCCGTTTCATAGGGGTTTGTTTTCGTCCGCATCCTGCACGTCGATGACCTCACCCTCCACCACGGCGGAGCGGGTCAGTTTGGCCAGCCGATGGATGGTCCACAGGTCGGATATGCTCTCATAGATGAGGATGACGCCGACGATCTGGATCAGCACCTCGGCAAACAGACCGGGGTTGAACACGATGACGCACCCGAGGATCAGGATGATCACATCCAGTGCGAAGGGGACCTGCCACCGCTCAAAGCCAGCGGCGCGCAGGTCAAGATCACGCCGCAGGCTCATGGCGCCATCCACCAAAACGGCGACACCCAAAATAATGAAGATGATGTCGCTGATGCGGGTAGGCTGCACCAGGGCGTAGAGGCCAAAGCCGGCGCAGATGACGCCGATGATCAGTCCAATGACCGAGCCCCGCTCCCTGCCGAAATAGGCGAGGATGTTGAACAGGCCATAGGCGGTGAGCACGGCGGCGACGATATAGCACAGGATCAGATTGCTGGTGTGGGGCCAGATCAGCAGCGCCACACCGAGAAAGAGGTAGAGCAGGGATGCTAGGATCAGGCTCCACTTGATATCTTTCAGCATTTCTTTCATAGGATAGTCCCTCCCCAATCAGAAGGACACGATGAGCTGCATTTTGAACCGCGTCTCACCGTACACGGCGTGGGGGATGTCCTTGGGCATGATCAGGGTCTCACCCTCGCTCAAGTGGAACACCTCGCCGCCCACGGTGAATCGCCCCGTCCCCTCCAGCACCGTGACCATGGCGTCCCCGCCCGCCGCGTGGGTGGAGATCTCCTCGTCCTGGTCAAAGGAAAAGATGGTCATGCTGACGCGGTCGTTCTGCACCAGCGTTTTGCTGACCACCTGGCCCTCCTGGTAGTCCACCAGGTCCTTCAGCCTCAAGCTGGCCTGTTTCTGAATGTTTTTGTACATGGCGGAACCTCCATTGTCCTTTGTAGGTCTATCATGCCCCCGTGCCCGGCTCTCATTACATTTCGCGCGTCATCTGAGTCGTGACAAAATCGGAAAGTTTTCGCTGAAAAGGCTTGCTGCCGTTCAACGCCGCAAAGACCCGGTCCACCTGCTCCCTCGGCGCTTCCCCCTGTTTCGCCGGGAGATGGACCGTCATGAGGAAGCTTCCGGTGGTCCCACCCTCCTTACGGGCCCAGACGTTCCCCGCCAGTTCCCTGCGGTCGGCGGGGTTTTCACCGTACTCCACCACCACGTCCGCGATCACCGGGCTGTTGATGCGAAGGGCCGTGGCGGGAACGCGGAAGGAGAAGGAGCTGAGCATAGAGATCTCCGTATCTTCCAATGTGGGGGAACGGGGGCTGTCGGCGCGCTCCGCCCGGGTCAGCTCCGCCATGCGAGTGGCAAACTCCTCCTGCTCCGCCTCGTCGGCGGGCCGGACCTCATATTTCCCGCAGTCCGGGCACTGCTCTGTCTCCTCCGAACGGCTGAAAATGAAACCGCAGTTATCGCAAGTAAATATCATTTTGAATCACCGCCCTTCATTATAGCATAGCTGCAAGCTGCTGTGCAGCTTGCGTGCCGCGCTTGCGGCACCAAACCGGCAAAGCCGGTTTGGGCTATACTGTAACATCAACAACTGGCATTTTGTAAGCAAAATGCCGTCCGCAACGCGGGCCGCCGTGCTTAGCACGGCGATTGTTGATATTATATCAGGGGCGGTACACTTTTACAAGGGAGATGATTTCCATAGAACCTGCCTACCCCGCCCTGGACCGCGCCGCGTTCCTCATCGAGCGCACCTGCGTGCCCAGGTATTATCCGCCCACCTACTGCGCCGAGGCCGCCCAGCTGATCGCCATGCTGGAGGCGGCCCGCCGGAAAGATGGCCCGCAGGAACGCAGCGGGCCTTAAGTCCGTTTCTGTTTCGGGGCCGCGCTGTCGTAGCTCAGCTCCAGTAGCGGATAGATCTCCTCGTCCGGCACCGTCTCATTGAGCAGCACGGAGATCCAGGTGCCCTTGCTCATGTGATAGGCCGACAGGAAACCGTCCTGGGCCAGCAGAGAGCCCACCAGGGCTTGTCCGCACTTCAAGTCCATCACGTCGGCGGTCCCATCTCCCTCCAGGTCCAGGCTCTTCCGGGCCACATCCATGATAATGGCAAACCATTTACGGCCGGAAGACTGGCGGAACACCACATAATTGGGATACCGCGCCCACAGGTACTCCGGCTCCGCTCCGTATCGGTTCTGAATATATTGGGCGATCCGCTCCCGCTGGGGGAGCTTTGTCATGTCAGCACTCATAGCACACACTCCATCTGACAGTCAAAGGGCTCTCGGTCCACATGGCGCCGGTCATACTCCAGCGCCTCCACGCACCCCATACTCCTATAAAATGCCTGGGTCTCCACAGCGGAATGGGCGGAGATGTACAGCTTTTTCGCCCCCCGCGCCCTGGCCCACTCCTTCGCCATGAGGAACAGGGCTCTCCCGATCCCCGTCCCCCTGGCGTCCTCGGACACATGGATGCTGGACAGATCGAGATACTGGCCTTCTTTACCCATGAAGTCCGGCTCCACGGAGGCGAACCCCTTCAGCGTTCCGGCAATAAAAGCGCCGTACACCACACCGCCCGTGGAAACTGTGTTTTTCAAGCAGGATATCAGCGTGCGGTAGTCCGCCTCCGTCCAGTCGTCGATGAATGGGTCCTCCCGGATCACCCATTCCCCTTTTTCTCGCCGCCAGCATTTGGTCACGACCTGATGCCGGATGAAGCCGCCGAACAGCTCCCGGCATAGTTCGTTCTCGCGCAACGTCCGGTATTGCACCATGCTACATCCATCCCAACCGAGTTTTTTATGATTATAACAAGTCCGCCGCCATTCATCAAGCGGCGGACAGCAAGAGGTGTGCTATGTTTGAAGAAGAAAAGAGCGGCCTGGACCAGACCGCAAGCGATGCCCACACCGTACACGGCGCGGTCAAAACCGGCAAGGCCATCGCCTCCGCCGCCAAAGGAGCCGCCGTGGGCGGGCCCTACGGCGCGGCGGCGGGTCTGGCCCTGGCGGTGGGCCAGCATGGGAAAAAGCTGCTGGCGGCGGTGGCCGTCCTCCTCCTTCTCCCGGTGCTGTTCATCCTCATGCTCCCGGGGCTGATCTTCGGCGGGCTCACCAGCAGCGGAACCCCAGGTCAGCCTGTCCTCAACGATGGCGATGCCATCACCGCGCACATGGACAGCATCGCCGCCGCCATAGACGAAATTCTGGCCGAGGGTGTGGCCGATGCCCAGGCCAGGGCCGCTCGGGATTTTGCCACCACAGGCGGGGACAATTATGAGGTGGTTCAGCCCTTCACTGTGGCCAGCAACACCAACTCCTTCATCGGTCAATACTGTGCCGCCAAGGAGCAGAGCTGGGCAAATATCTCACTGGACGACATGAAAGGGATCTTGCGAGGCGGGAAAAGCCACCTCTACTCCTTTACCCGCACCAGCGAAATGCGGACAGTGGAGGCGGATGATCCCGACACCCCGGACGTGGTGGAGACCAAACAGGAAACCTGGTACATCTACACCCTGGTCTACAATGGGGAAGACTACTTTGCCGACCAGGTATTCCACCTGACAGACGATCAAAAGGAGCTGGCCGGGAACTATGCTCAAAACCTCAGCCTGTTTTTGAGCGACGGCTCCATCCAGCACACTGAGTACAGTGGCGGGACCATCGCGTCCCTGGGCAATGTGCGCTTCACAGACGGAACCACGGAGGTGGTCTACTTCAACCAACTGGACCAACGGTACGCCAACCAGCCCTATGGCACGGACAACATCGGCGGCTATGGCTGTGGCCCCACCTCCATGGCTATCGTGGTGTCCTCCCTGACGGATGATATCGTGGACCCCACTGCCATGGCGAAGTGGGCTTACGAGCACGGCGGCTGGTGCAAGGGCCAGGGCTCCTATCATTCGCTGATCCCCAACGCCGCCAAGGCGTGGGGGCTGAACGTGGAGGGATGCCGGGCCAGCGAGCCCCAGCGTATCATCGACGCGCTCAGCAACGGAAAGCTGGTGGTGGCCATCATGTCCCCCGGGCACTTCACCACCGGGGGGCACTTCATCGTCCTGCGGGGCGTGAAGGACGGGAAGATCCTGGTGGCCGACCCGGCCAGCACCTCCCGGAGCCAGAAGGAATGGGACCTGTCCATCATTCTGAATGAGGCCAGTAAGCGGCCTGGGGCGGGAGGACCATTCTGGCTGATTGGCCCATAAAAACGAAAGACACTCCATAGCTGGAGTGTCCCTCTAACAATGCCTCAGTCTGACGCCAACACATGACGCTTACAATCTCTTGCAGATAATGAGGACTTATATTGTCGTTGTTATTATAGCAAACCAACCCGCGCTTGTCAATGAATAGTTTATGAAGCAGGCAAGAAACACCGCCACGCCACGGGTGCAGGATATCTCCCAAGCCAAAAATGGTGCATCCCGTGGACTTATATGGCGGCACTACATAATATGCCCCGTAACCTCTTTTGTGTACGGTACTGGGAAATAAAAAACTTTTCCATTGCAAAGGACATCCTTCAATAGCTCCATATTTGCCTTTGCGTCCGGGTTGTTTTTCTTATATGCGCGGTAAAACGTGTTTGCGACAAAGTCAGCCAACTGAATCAAATACCGATTCTTTGAATCCAGATAGTGGACGGAAATGCTTCCTTCGCAGATAGGGTCTTCAATGTTATACTCTGTGTTTAGATACTCCTCCAATGTGAACTTCGCACCTGTTGCAACATTTCGTTCATCCACAAAAAAGGATATGTCGTGAGCAGCATTAAATTTGCTGTGGGCTCTGTAAGATTTGGACAAATACCGCGCAATCAAGAAATTGAATGCGCGAGATGAGATTTGCTTCAGCCTTTCATCCGCACTTTTCAAGTCTAATACAATGACCCCTATTTCTAAATTTTCACCGCATTTTTCTACCAGCGTTGAGTAGATTTCCTTTTTCCTGCTCTCGCTGATATCTGAACCCTTGGTCTCCTTTGTCTTGCTGAGCTGCTTTCGTTCTTCTTCACTCAGTATTTGGAGCCGTGTCTTCTTGAAAACTTTGTTCAAAAATCTTTCATTGTCCGTAAATATCATCGCGATGACAAAAAAATCTTCGCAATCCAAAGTTCCCTTCCTAATGATACCCGATTCATCGACAAACGCCATCAAGCTGTCCATAGCAGATCCTCCTACGTGCACGGTTGCATTGATAGTATTGTAGCATATTTTGTCGATATAGCAAGGCCTATCTGCATAAACATATTTACGGAGGCAAATTACAATGTCAGTTACACAACTTTTTTACTATTTCCTCTCTGCCTGCCAGGGGAACTGGCGTAGTAGCGTCCACATCTCCGCAGATGGTTCCGGCTATCTGCTGTCCGCAGACCGGGACGGCCGGCCCATTGTAATGGCCGTGGAGCAATTGCAGCAGCTCACAGGCGAACCAATTGACCCCACAGAGTGCTGCGGCCAGCTCACAGCGGAGGGCTTCAAGTCCCTATACGCCCAGTATCTGCTCTGGCGTATGCCGTCGGCGGAGGAGAATCCGCTCCAGTTCCTCAGCCAGGGCGGCTTAGATCCGCCCTAATTGCCCTGAGAGCACTTGGCCGCGTCGATGGACAGCACGATCATCAGGCACAGCAGGGCGTCCTCCGGACGGGGGATGTCCATGCTGTAGGTGTCCGTCCAGTTCCACAGCTCCTTGGACAGGGACATCACCGTGCGCGGACCGTCCATCACTGTGTAGTCCCACTCCCAGAAGTCCCCCTCCACCGTCCAGCCGTTGCAGTCCAGATTGAACTTGGGCCGGAAAAAGGTGAACTCTTTCTCCAGCACCCCCACCTGCCGGTCTCCCACGTAAAGCTCGAACTTGGGCATCCAGGTCAGGACCTTCTCCTGCACCGTGCCCAGATGGCGTTCGTTGGCGTCGTAGATCTGGAGCCGGTGGCCCCAGCTCAGCTCGCCCTTGACCACATAGACCGTGCTGCCGTCCTCGTCGTAAATATCGTAGCTGTCGAACCAGGAAAAGAACCTCTGCTTGAACAACAGGCGCATGACAGCACTCCCCCTTCCTGCCACTATTATACCAGACCCGCGGCCTTTTTGAACAGCCCCTTTTCACCGCTCCGCCCGCCCTGGGGATCATCCCCGGGGCGGGCTTTTTGATTGTTTACAGAAAATTAACAGGGTTAGCGGCCTGCAACCGGGGTCGAGCGGTGCGTAATAAAGCAGGAAGTATTTTCAGCCCCGGCCCCAATCCCCACATCCGATCCATACGATCCAAAGGAGTGAATCCCATGAAACGAGTGAATATTAAATGCCCCTACTGCGGCTCCCGGGCGCTCCCGCGCCCCGCCTCCGTGATATTCGGTCTCAAGGCCTATGATCCCACCGCGCCCTACTATGTCTGCGCCCGTTATCCGGCCTGTGACTCCTATGTGGCCGCCCACAAGGACACCCGCCTGCCCATGGGCACTCTGGCCGACAGCGCACTGCGCCGCAAGCGCATCGAGGCCCACAGGGCCTTCAGCCGGCTTTGGGAAGATGGCCTGATGACCAAAAAGCAGGCGTACCTCTGGCTCCAGGCCAAGCTGGGCCTTCCAGCGGAGGAGACCCACATCGGAAAGTTTTCTCTGTTCCGCTGCGAGGAGGTCATCCGGCTGTGCGGCAGCTATTTCCCCGCGATGGGTAGAGCATCATAAGGAGCGTGAACACCATGAAATTTGATTTTGTCCTAAGCCAAGAGCAGCAGGCCCTGGCGGAGTCCAACCTGGCCGTGATCGACAAGGTGATTGCCCGGTGCATCCATGCGAACGAGGGCGTCTGCGGTCTGGGGCGGGATGACCTCTATCAGGAGGGCGCCGCGGCGCTGTGCAAGGCCGCCGCCACCTACGACGGGACCTCCGCCCAGTTCAGCACCTACGCCGCCACTGTGGTTCGCAACCACCTGCTCAACCATTGCAGGGCGGTCAACGCCAGCCAGCGGAACCTGCCCGCCGTGTCCCTGGACGACAGCGGCCAGGAGGACGGCAGGCCCCCGCCCTGCCCAGAGCCGTCTGTCCCGGATGGGGTGGATGAACTGCTTGGCCGCCTGGATACCGCCGATCTGCTGGCGGACTGCAAGCGGCGGTACATCGGCGTGGCCCGGCTGGGTGTGGAGGCCCTGGAGTGGAAGGTGAAGGGGCTGACCGGGGCGGACATCGCCCGGCTCTACGGCGCGAAGCCCAATGAGGTGGGGGCGTGGATCTCCCGGGCGGCACAAAAAATCCGAAAGGATGTTGTTGAAAACCGGCTGCCCCGATTGTAAAAGATAGTATCAAGACTTGGAGGCGAGTTTATGAACATCGAAAAGAAGAGCACATTTTACACCGCGGTGGGCCAGTTCCGCCGCAAGACCGACGACAGCGGGCGCACTTATCCCGTGATCCTGGTTCATCAGGAGGAGCACATGGTGGATATGCAGGAGATGGCGGTGTGGGCTGTCCTGAACTGGCGGTTCCTGCGTCTGGAACAGGTCGAGATGAAGTACGGCCAGCTGGCCGGGGATCTGCCCCCCGCCCGGCGGACGCTGGAGACCTGTCTCAGCCGTCTGGAGATCCGGGGGCTGATCGCCTGGGGCGTGGGCGACACCGATTTTGAGGCGCTGTACGACCTGCTGGGCGGGCTCTATGTGGTCCCCCTCTCGGAGAGCCTGTCTTTGCGGCTCGCCGCGTTCGGCAAGCTGCTGCTGGACGGCGTTCCCTTCTCCAAAGCAAAGCAGTTGTTCCAAAAGGACAAGCCCAGCCAGCGGGAGGCACAGGTGCTGGCCCTGTCCCGGCAGGCGCTGCTGTCCACCGCCGAGCTGATCAAGTGCGCTGAGGTGGGGGCCACCGACGTGTCCACCGATGAAAAGCTGATGGAGGCGCTCATCGACAACGACTACACCACCAGCGACAGCCTCCCCTTCGAGATGCTGGAGGCGGAGCAGAGGACGCCCATCACCATGGCGGTGGCCAACCTGTACCTGCGCAAGCAGATCATTTTTGAGCGGGTGTAGAAAAAATTTTTGCGCGGCGCAAAAAAACAGTGCGTACTCCCTATTTATAATATGTACGGAACAACCTGCGGCACAAGGAGGAATCGCCCATGAAAAAGAAGGTCAGCCAGATCAAGCTCCCCGATCCCAACGACCACGACCCCCATCCCCGCCTGCTGGTGGACGGCGATGGCATCCACGCCGGCCAGGGTTTCCGGGCCAGGTTCCCGGACGGCTGGCACGATATCACCCTGGAGGTTGTTTGGGAGATCACGGGCCCCGGGTGCTGGTACATCTCCACCCCCGGCTATGAGGACGTGTGCCCGGTGGGGCTGTTCGTGGAGGCGTAATAAAAACAGGGGAGGCGGGGCAGCTACCCTGCCTCCCCAGCCATGTGGAGCATAGCAAGCACAAGCTCTAGTGGTTTCAAAATCTTAACAATCAATATATTGTGTTTTGCTATTGACACCCACGACATCTTGTGGTACAATGCCCTTGTAATTGATTCTTTGTGCGTTTCCTCCCCTCTGCGGGAGGGCAGGCTGGTTTTACCGGCTTGGGAGCGATAGGTATCGCATTGCACAGGTATGCGGATACGCGCCCTGCTCCGACAGGGATAAGACCACGCGGCGTATCCTGGGTTTGTACGCAAGAGCCGGTGGAAAGCTGGCCCCTATGCTGTTAGGGGATCAGTCTGCCCTCTGGCTCTTTTTATATATACATCACGGCCCGAACGGGCGGAAAGGAGCGTTATGTCCCAACTGTACTGCACAGGCCGGGTCGTGTCCGAGCTGGAGCTGAAGACCAGCGCCAAAGGCGTCCCCTACGTCTGCTTTTCCATCGCTGAGCGCGTGGGGTATGGCAAGGCCGCCCACACCCAGTATATCTCGGTATGGGCGTGGAACGCCATGGCGCGGCAGCTTGCCGGCAGCGTGGGCAAGGGCAGTGTGTTGTGGGCATCCGGCTCTCTGGAGCTGGAGGAGTACGCCAAAAAGGATGGCGTGACCCGCGACAAGCGGCTGAAGCTCAAGCTGAAGGACTGGGGAGCTGTCCCCGGCCAACAGGCTCAACACAGATCTGGCCAAGACCAAAGCATCCCACCCCCGGGCACCATCGACGGGGAGCGGGAGGACCTGCCGGAGTGATCTCCGGCACAACTGAAGGAGGCGCTATGCCTCGCCGGAGCAACACAGCACACTGCTGTGCCGCTCCTTCTCTCTGGATGAAACCCCACGGTGGGTTTCATTTGTGTGAGGACGGACAATGTCCGGGCGATGGCATAGCGCCTCTTTTTTTGTTTTCTCAGAAAAACAGAAAGGTGGCAAATGAAATGAAACAGAAGATCTCCCTCACTTCCAGCATCTCCGTCCTGATCGGCGTGGTCATCGCCATCCTGGCGCTGCTGCGCGGGCCGGCGCAGACCGTCCTGTTGCTGCTCACCTTCACCCTGTGGGGCCTGTGGGTGGTGCTCACCCTTCTGCGCCCCGCGTGGCGGGCCAATCGGGCCTACCGCTGTCAGGAGGAGCGGGCGGCCAGAGAACAGGGCGAGTTCGCCGGAAGGAATCTGGCGGCGCTGCTGCTCCGGCACGTCAACTGCCGGGTGTCGGAGGCCCTGAAAAGTGTTTACCCGGACGTGAGCTGGGAGTGGACCATGGAAAACCCCGCCATCTTCGTCGTGCGGGGCGGCACCGGCCGCATCCAGGTCTACGGCGTACCCGACTACGAGTTCGCCGACGTGACCATCGACCAGAGCGGCAATCTGAAATGCTCCATGGTCAAGGTCGCTCCGCTGGGAGGCGCGGCCCCTGCTCAGTCCTCCCTGGACCCCCAGGCGTGGTTTGAGCTGGAGGGGCGGCAGCTGCTGGACAACGTGGTGGCGGACCTGAAGACCCGAGGCCACCACAAGCTGACGGTAAACGAGGACGGCTCCATCTGCATCCGGCCCAAGTCCGGCAAGAACGTGATCAAGAAGGGGGCCTTCTCCAATTTCCCCGACAAGGTCTACTGGCCCCGGCTGGCGGACGTGCTGAACCAGGAGGGGCTCACCACCGACGTGCAGGCGGACCACATCGCCGTGTCCTGGTAGGAAGGGGGCGCGACATGAAAGCCGGACTGACCATCACTGAGATGGCAAAGGAGATCGAGCGCCAGGCCGACGCCAAGGTGGACTACCTGGTGAACTCGCGGAATCTGGAGATGGCGTCCCTGGGCGCTCCGCCCATGCTCCGGGTGCTGGACGGCGGCGTGGACCAGATGGAGCCGCTGGCCATCCAGGAAACGGCCCACCGCCAGCTGGGGACCCATCTGGGCATCCCGTGGAGGTATTACGAGAAAATGCTCCAGGAGGGGCCCGATCTGTTGTCCCATAACGTGAACCACTGGCTCCGCCGGGGCGAGCCCGTTCAGCGGATGCTGCGCACCCTGGACGGCAAGGCCAGGGCGTTTCTCAGCAACCGATACCGGCCCATCGACAACTTTGAGATCGTCACCACCGTCCTGCCCCTCATCATGGAGATGCGGGGCGCAAGGTTCGAGAGCAGCCAGATCACCGAAAATTATGGAAGCACTGATTTAATCCCTCCCTCCCGGAAAAAGTGGTAGAATAGAAGGA
>ERZ779621.385-NODE-385-length-20035-cov-43.801902_pt1 | contig 20035 bp, 22 predicted proteins | sample MGYA00514215_ERZ779621 | MGnify/ENA primary metagenome ERZ779621 (study PRJEB29562, sample SAMEA4376715) | mouse gut metagenome | isolation source: Cecum | study: EMG produced TPA metagenomics assembly of the A DSS colitis mouse model was used to assess the...
TTGTAACAAAGAGAATCCCGTATTTATGCGGGTTCTGGCGTTTCGCAAACGCCTATAGAACTATCAAAGCGAGAAAGGAGAACTTCAAATGAAATTAAAAATGATAAAAAGGATTTTATCCGCATCTGTCCTGATCAGTATATGTATGCTTACGGGCTGTGCGGGAAATGTAGCCGCAAGCGTTCAGAATGGAACTTTGCTGTCTACAATACCTGCATATGACACTGGAATGGTAGAGGATTCGTCTGCGGCGGAAATTCCCGGCAGCGTGGACTGGTCTGTATATGAAGCATATGGGCTGTCCTATGATGAAAAGACGGGTTGCTATACCTACAATGGGAACATCGTGCGTTTTTTCAATGATCCGGCAGCAGGGGCGAGCTTTACGAATTTCTTCACGGGGACGGTGGATATTGAAGCGAAGCGTGACGCAGACAATAACCTTGTCGGTATCGAAGAATGCTCTCAGGAAGTATATGACCGTCATACGCGGAAGCAGGAGCATTTTAAGGATATGTCTATAAGTACGGAACCGAATGCAGCAATGGCAGCCGAAACAGGGAAGAGCAACGGAGAGTCGTTAAAGGATTATGAAGAGTATGGTGTATCTTTTGACGGCGAGTATGGCCGCTGGTTTTATGGCGGTAATGAGATTAAGATACTGATTGATAGCGAAAGGGCTATTGTTTATTACACGGATGAAAAGGGAATATGCCTTTCTGTCAGCAGAGACGGAAACCATAACATCACAGAAATAGAAACCATTTCAGAAAGTGACGCACAATTACTGCTGCAGGCAAATAAGCCCACAGCCTCCGCTGATTATACTACTGAGGAAAACTGATCATTTCGGATGCTTAAATTTCGGTAATGAGAAATTTGCTTTGATGTAAGCAAACTAAAGAAATACACAAAAGCTAACCGCCATATGCGGCGGTCTGTCTATTGGAAAGCGGGGAAATAAGAGGTAATATGCTTACACGGCGGTTTGCGTTTGTGCCGCCCCCTATATCGGACGAATGGCGAAAAACTTTAGCCGTTTCGGTGATATTCTGAGATTGATTTATAGTCGTTTCGTGCAATTTATGGGCGTTTTGTGCAATGGCGTTTGATAGGATTCCTTATAATCCGATATAATTTATGACGGAAAGTGAGGAAAATATGGATGAAGATAGCGGTCTGCGATGACAGCAGGGAGGACAGGGACGGTCTGGAGGCGGCGGGGAAGATAAAGGCGGAAAGCCAAAAGGTACATATCGTGCTGGTGACTGCCTATGTGAACTATGCGCTGGACGGGTACAAGGTGAAGGCCAGCCGTTTCCTGTTAAAGGATGACCTGGAACAGACGCTGTCGGAGTGCGTGGAGGACATTCTGCGTGAGGAGCGTGTGGTGGAGTTCGGCTTCGTGGAGGGGAACGTGCGCCTGCGGGTGGACGATATCATCTATATCGAGACCAGCAAGCATAAGAACGTGTTCTACACGGCGGGGGAGACATACAGCATCTATAAGAAGATGGATGAGCTGGAGGTGGAACTGGCGGGGATGGGCTTCGTGCGGATACACCAGAGCTTCCTCATCAACATGAGGTACATCGGGAAACTCAGCAGCTATGTCATGGTGCTGACCACAGGGAAGGAGATATCCGTTCCGAAGTCCAGGTACCCGGAAGTGAAACGGCAGTACACATTGTTTAAGGGGGCGGAGTGATTATGGGACGGTGGATGTTTTCATTTTGTATCATGGTGGTAGAGGCATGGGGAGCGTGTATTTCTTTGACACTTTTCTGGGCCGGAAGAAGGGGATTCCTTTCTGCCGATACAGATTTCCGGTATATCTGGCCATGATGCTTGCTGCCAGTACGGCTGAATATTATCCTCCATGTACCGGCTGTACGGCGTCATGCCGGTGGCGGAATGGACTGATGTGTTATGGGAGCGTATGTAATCGGCCAGCATGAGGTTGAGTTCAGCAATGCCCTTTAACCTGGACGGGTCAATGGCATTAAGGAACTTAGACCTGAGGGTCCGGAAGTTGCGTTCCACCTTTCCCTTGCTGGCGCCGTCCCTTACAGGGGTGTGGATGAGCACAGAGCCTAACTGTCCACAGATAAGTGAGAGCTGCTCATTCTTATAAGGGGAGCCGTTTTCGCTTATATATGGGCCATAAAGGGTGTCGGCCTGGAACATTCCGGTGGAGAATTCTTCCTCAAATGCCCTGCGGTCTTTCTGTCCGGGAGTAGAGGCGCCTTTCAGGTTGTTCTTCTTAAAGAAACGCTGGAAAGTAGTCACGGATACATCAGCTGCATTTATAAGGCCGTCGGCGATCATCCTGTTCCTGATGCCGGCCGTTGATAACTTAGGGTATCTTTCATGCAGCTCATATATCTTGGCGATTGCATCGGGATCCAGTTTCCGGCTGTGCCCCCTGTCTGCCCTTTCCTTTGGGATGAGTGCATCAAATCCCCCTTTACGGTAATCCGATTCCCAGCAGGCATAGGTTCCGGGGGAATACCTTGCTTCACATCCGTCAGGAAGCTTTAACGGCTTTGCAGCGATACGGATGTAATAGTCTTTTTTGCTCATATCGGGGAAAGTACCGTTAAAAGCGAGCTGGATCACCGAAAGCTTAAGGGCTGCAATGGCAATCCCATTGTTTGCTTCTTTTTCATTCATTTAAAATCACCTCCGGTAACAGGGTAACACCCGGCGGTCCAGTTTTGCACTGTCAGGTTATCTGGCAGAAGCCGGGAGGGATATCATGGATGCCGGTTTTCGGTCTCATTCTGATGCAGGGCTGCATAAAGGAGTAGCCTGTTGATTTAAAGAAGAGGGAAAGCGCGGAATGTATGTCCGCGGGATCCGATGAGAAAAGCGATTCCATTAGATCAAGAACCTCCATAAGCGTATTAAGGGCAGCAAGAAGTTCTTTTGAATCAAGGGTAAGGCGCTTCCTTAAACGGTAGTAAGTGCTCTCGGATATATCAAAATGTTCACAGAGGGAAAGGACGGAAGGGAACTTCCGCGTCATCCTGGAATAGAAGAGTGATATGATAAATCTCAAGCTGTAAGAAGACCATGGGATGATGATCGAGACAAGCATGGCATGGGATTTCATGCAGGAGGAACATCTGAGGGAGCGGATGGTAATGGTGTGGCTGCTGCATACGGCACCATCCGCATAACAGACGAAGTGGAGCTGATAAGATCCGTTACGCCGGTATTTAGAGCGCGGGGCGCCACAGGAAGGGCAGGCGGGATTCTGCTGTTTAACAGCATCGGCGGCGATCCGAGGATTTACCGTTTGAAGTTCCAGCGTGACATTTATAAGGACCTGCGGATTCTGGAAAAGAGCATAGGTGAGGGCGATGAGGAAAACTCCAACCTTGATCTGTTCTCATTGGAGATGTTCGAGAATATCGCCTACACGATGGCGAAGCATGCCGACCCGCAGATTCCGAATGAAGTGGATGAATGGCTGGACGGATTCAACACCTTTTCGATATATCAAGTCCTGCCGCAGCTTATAGAACTGTGGGGATTGAACGTGCAGACGGATGTGGAGGCTAAAAAAACTTCGCCCAACAGAACGGGAAATGATCACGCCGCTGTTCCTTCTGCGGTGTGTGCAGCTAGGGCTTTCGATGGCTGACCTTGACCTGCTCTCCATTGGATTGATCAATGATATGTACTGCGAGAGCAGGAATGACTCCTGCTCCTATGCGGTGCTTGGAACGCAACAGGACATGGATTTGTTTTAACGATATATCAAAAACCGGACCATAGCTGACCCGCGTAAACGATTTAACGGCAGAAGCTGATAAAGCCACTGCCTTTAAGCCGTTTACTGCATAGCATGATACTCGTTTATGATCTGCTCCAAAGTAATGGATTGAAGGCTGCTGCATAAGTCGCTGCGTATTTTCCCATAAGAAGCATCTAAAACATTGTGGATATTCCTTCCAACCGGACAGAAGGGTGAAGGGGCGGGATGGAGGCCGATCAATTTTGACAGGAAATCCGGTTCTATGGCCGAATAAATCCGGTATAAACTGATCTCTTCTAAAGGGCAGTTGATAGCTGCGCCGCCTGTGCCGAATTTCACGGATATGATTCCTTCTTTCCTTAAGGCGCTGATGATGTTTCTGATGGTAACAGGATTGCTTCCAGTAGAAAGCGCCAGCAGCTCGCTCGTTACTTTTTTCTGTTCACCGTATTCATGAATGAAGATAAGGCAGTGGACAGCAATGGAATATTTTGTGCTTAAATGCATACTGAAACCTCCTGTTTACGGTTTTATCATAGCATAAAAAAATGAAGGTGTAAATCTTGACACTACACTTGGATGAATGTATACTTGAAACTGCGGTGTAGTATTAAAAATTACAGGAGGTTAAAATATGAGATTTGCACAGATTGTCTTTAGTCCGACTGGAGGGACACAGAAGGTTGCGGATGCGGTGACAGAAGTATGGGGTACCCATGTTGACAGGGTTGACCTTACCGATGCAGGGGAAGATTTTTCAAAAACGATGTTCCAGAAAGAGGATATTGTACTGGTGGCAGTGCCTTCTTATGGCGGGCGTGTCCCGGAACTTGCCGCAAAACGGCTTGGGCAGATACATGGTAAACATGCACAGTGCATTATTGTCTGCGTATATGGAAACAGGGCTTATGAGGATACCCTTGTGGAGATGCAGGATATTGTGGAGGGATGCGGTTTTCATGTAGTGGCTGCGATCTCCGCAGTGGCAGAGCACTCTATCATGCACCAATATGCTGCCGAGAGGCCGGATGAGCAGGATTTCATGGAATTACACGATTTCTCAAAGAAGATTCTGGAAAAACTGAAAGATAATGCTGTAGCGCCCGATGCGTCAGGGATTCCGGGAAACCGGCCATATAAAAAGGCAGGGGGAGCTGGCTTGGTCCCGAAGGCAGATAAAAATTGTGTGGACTGCGGACTGTGTGCTGAGGCATGTCCGGCACGGGCGATCAGTAAAGATAATATACGGACAGCAGATGCCGGGAAGTGCATATCATGTATGAGGTGTGTCGTCCGGTGCCCTGAATCTGCGAGAAAAGTGAACAGCGTAATGGTTTCTGTTGCTTCACTTGCGATAAAAAAAGCCTGTTCCGTGAAAAAGGGGAATGAGCTTTTTATATAATGCCATAAACTTTTAGGGGTTGGGGTACAAAAAATAGAATATGTTTTTACATAGGCACTTGCCATAACAGCAGGTGCCTATTTTTACGCATTTTTTCAGGAAGCCTCCGGGCTTCCTTTTTTCGTGGGGAGGTGCTTTGGGGGAGCGTCAAGGATACGGGGCATTACGGTGGAGATCGGTGGCGATACCACAAAGCTGACCGCTGCGCTGAAAGGGGTAAACGGGGAGATACGGACCACGCAGTCACAGCTACGGGATGTGAATAATCTTCTGAAACTGGACCCCGGCAACACGGAACTGCTGGCACAGAAGCACCGGCTCCTTGCGGATGCGGTGCGGGAGATGAAGGAAAAGCTGGAAACCCTGAAAGCCGCTGCGGAACAGGCAAACGAGGCGCTGGCAAAAGGGGAGATCACCCAGGAGCAGTACGATGGTTTGCAGAGGGAAATCATCGAGACTGAGGAAACATCAGACCATGATAAATCTTGCAACGGAAAAGTACAGTGCAATCGGAGAAATGATTGAGTTTTGCTTGCAAAATGGTATTGTAAGCTATGCACAGTTACTTTTGTTTGCAAAAGAAAACCGAAACGATTGGTTTCGGGTACTCTGTGACAATGGCACGCTGACAATGGTGCAGTTTTTGAAATCTCATTATTGGGAAATCAGAAAATACGAAGAATAGTACAGGAGGCAGGCATGGAAAAGACGGCAGATACCGCTTTAAATATACCGACTCGGACGGCAAGGAAAAGAGTGTTTACAGTTGGCGGTTAGACCATAACGACCCATACCCGAAAGGCAAGCGCAAAGACCTGGCGCTTCGGGAAAAAGAGAAACAGATTGAACAGGATATGTTTAATCAGATTGTATCAAACGGCGGCAATTATACGGTGCTGTCATTGGTAGAAAAATATGTTTCCCTGAAAATAGGCGTAAGGCATAACACCAAAGCAGGGTATAAAACCGTTATAAACATCTTAAAGAAAGACCCGTTCGGGGATAAGCGGATTGACAAAGTAAAGCTGTCTGACGCAAAGGCGTGGCTGATTAAATTACAGCAGGTGGACGGACGGGGGTACAGTTCCATTCATAAGATTAGGGGTGTGTTAAGACCGGCATTTCAAATGGCGGAAAATGATGATTTGATCCGCAAAAATCCGTTCCGGTTTGAGTTAGCCACGGTCATTGTAAATGACAGCGTGACAAGGGAAGCCGTCACAAGAAAACAACAAAAGGAATATTTGAGATTTATTCAAGAGGACAAACATTTTTGCAGATACTATGACGGTATCTTTATCCTGTTCCATACAGGCTTGCGCATATCAGAGTTTTGCGGTCTGACCGTTTCGGATATTGATTTTAAACAAAAACGTATTCGGGTCAATCATCAGTTACAGCGCACAAGCCAAATGGAATATGTGATAGAAGCGCCTAAGACGGAAAAAGGGGTTCGCTATGTACCCATGACAGAAGAAGTTGCGGAGTGCTTCCGAAGAATTATTAAAAATCGGACTGCCCCGAAAGTAGAGCCGATTATTGAGGGATATACAGGATTTTTATTCTTGGATAAGAATGATATGCCTATGGATGCCCTGCATTGGGAAAAGTACATGCAGCATATCCTTGAAAAGTATAACGGTATCTACAAGGTACAGATGCCGAAAATTACCCCTCACGTCTGCCGGCACACATTCTGTTCCAACATGGCAAAAAGCGGAATGAACCCGAAAACTTTACAGTACATTATGGGGCATTCTGATATAAGCGTTACCTTAAACACTTATACCCATGTGAATTTTGAAGATGCGCAAAGTGAGTTACAGCGTGTAGTGGGCGAGTAAAAAGGCAAGTGGTAAAATGAAATAATTTACCACTCATTTTACCACTTTTGCAGAAGAAAACATAAGAAAATATGTGACAATCTAAGAAAAATGTTTGAAATCAAGAATAGCGTAAATGGCTGTAAGCCTTGAAAATACAGGAAATAAGGGAGTTTTAGCGTTATGATAAAAGTATTATTTGTCTGCCACGGCAACATCTTGATAAATCTCTGAAAAGTTTGTAAAACCAGTGATTTCATAGTGCGAAAAGGTGCTTAATATACCACTATTACACCATTTTAATTTGGGTTAGAGCCTTGATAAGACAAAGATAATAACAAGGAAATTGATTTAAGAAATTTTGTGAAAAACTAAATACATCGGATTATGATATGAAATGGGTGGGCATTGTCCGCCCATTTCGACTAAGTAAATGCGCTGATTGACTTTTGTGCTGTGTATGTGTATAATAGTAAGCACAAAAGTCAATAGAAAGTAGATGATTTTTATGGGAGCGACTGAAACGATTATCAAAATGGCAAAAGAGAATCATGGTACAGTTACTACTGCAATGGTAGTTGCAGCAGGTTTTTCCCGTGGGAATATTAAATATCTTGTTGACAAAGGTATGCTTGAGAAATCTGCCAGAGGTGTATATATTTTGCCGGAAGTCTGGGATGATGAAATTTTCAATTTACAGAATCGATTTAAGAGGGGAATCTATTCTTATGAAACGGCATTGTTTTTATGGGATTTAACAGATAGAACACCGATTAGATATTGTATGACTTTTCCTGAAAATTATAATTTGACAAAACCAAAGAAGGAAACGATTCAATGTGTGCAATGTAAGAGAGCATTATATGATTTGGGTATCGCAAAAGTAACAACTCCAGGGGGAAATACGGTAAGAGTATACAGTGTAGAACGCACGCTTTGTGATATTTTGAGACCTCATAGTCGTGTAGATATTCAGATCGTGGCGGAGGCATATAAACAATATGCAACAAGATCGAATAGGAATATTCCTATCTTGTCAGAGTATGCAAAAATATTAAAGGTTGAATCAAAGCTTAGAGCGTATCTGGAGGTGCTGTTATGAAGAACGCAATGCAATTAAAGGCAATTATTAAAAATATTGCAAAAGAAAAGCACATATCAGCACAGCTTGTAATGCAGAATTTTATGTTGGAGAGATTATTGGAACGGATATCGGTTTCAAAATATCAGCGGAACTTTATCTTGAAAGGTGGTTTTTTGATAGCAGCAATGGTAGGGCTTGATACCAGGGCAACTATGGATATGGATGCAACAATAAAGGGGATTCCCGTAAATGAACAGACTGTCCGGAGAATGTTTGAGGAAATCTGTAATATAGAATTAGCTGATAAAGTAACATTTAGCTTTCGGAGTATTGGAGAAATTCGTGAAGGAGATGAATATACAGGGTATCGTGTTTCATTATCGGCAAATTATCCGCCCATGGCAGTTCCTCTGAAGCTGGATATTACTACGGGTGATAAGATAACGCCAAAAGAAATAGAATATCGGTTTAAACTTTTTTTAGAAGACAGAAGTATTTCTGTGCTTGCATATAACCTTGAAACAATAATGGCAGAGAAGCTGGAAACGGTAATAACCAGAGGTGATCAGAATACAAGACCGAGAGATTACTACGATATATACATATTAGCTAAGCTGCAATATTCAAATATAGAACCTGGTTCGTTAAAGGCGGCATTGAAAGCGACAGTGGAAAAACGTGGTTCGACAGCGGTGGTTAAGGATTATCGTAAAATTATGAATGCGGTAAGGAATAGTGAAGTTATGCGGAAGCAATGGTATAATTATCAAAAGGATTTTGAATATGCAACAGATATTGTATTTGAGGAAACGTGTGATGCGGTAGTACAGTTGATGGATTTGCTTGCAGATATTTAAGACCAATTATGAAAGATCAAGTTGAATAATACAGCAAAAACTTCTTGTGCTGAACTGATAGATAAGGTTTTGAAAAACAGGGCGTTGTCATATGATGATTATCCGTTAAAAAGCGTAAATATGCGTATATTCTATTGGCTCAATTTATGCGTAATAAAATATCATTTGAAAACCTGTGTAAAAAATTTCCACTAACAGCTATTGATTTTTATATTGATTATTCATTAGATGATCCGAATATGAATTTAGGAGCACTTTCTCCGTTTATTATTGATGTAGATGATGATAGTACTATGGCGATTATCTGTGCGGAATATACTATTAAAATAAGCGAAAGCTCATTAAGGACTATGTTCGAAACATGTTTTTTTGAAAACAATAAATTTGTGTGTAAACCAGAAGATGTTCGTGATGTGTCTATGGCCAATTTTGCAAAGATATTCGGACTGAATATATGCAATTAATCCTAAAAATGAGAATGATAGTCAATTAAAAACACAAAAAGAATTAGTTGATTTATTTCCGTTTTATTCAATACCAGCAGAAAGAATGCTGGGTGAAAATGGAGACCATAATATTAATTCATTAGGAACATTAATTTCTGGTTATTTTAGTGCTGACATTGAGAATTTAGATCCAAAAGTATCAGAAGAGGTAAAAATACTTCGAAAGACGGTAGAAGATGCAAATATTAAACTTCAAAGGCAAAGCAGTGAGCTTTTAGGAACAATTGTAAATAGAGCTGTTGGCTTTGGGTATCCAAATGCGGAAGAACTTCAACTGGGAGTGAATACTCGGTTACAGATAGATGATCAAATTAAGGACAAAACAGAACTTACATATACATCTGTGGAAATGGGAGAATCGCTTCCAAGTTCTCATAATGGTTTGGGATACAAGAATCTTATAAAAATTGAATTTATGTTAGCAGATTTTGCAGAGAAGATTAAAGTGGGAAATCTTGCATGTATTCCGCTGTTATTTATTGAGGAGCCAGAGTCGCACATGCATCCACAAATGCAGCATACATTTGCAGGTTATCTGGAGAAATTTTTAAGAGAGATTTCTGATGTCCATATTCAAACGTTTCTAACATCTCATTCGGCGCATATTGCAAATAACATTGAGTTTTCTAAAATACGATATGCACAAAAAACCATAAAGGGAGTTATTTACAAAAACCTGAATACATTTGCCAAAGATAATGAAGGAAATATGGATTTTATAAAGAAATATCTTACGCTTAGCAGATGTGATTTGTTTTTTGCTGACAAGGTAATTTTTGTAGAAGGGGCATCAGAAAGACTACTTCTTCCAGACATGATTGAAAAATGCGATAGAAATGGTCTGTTTAATGCGAAAAAATATAAATTGCCGTCACAATACTATGCACTTATTGAAATCGGCGGTGCTTATGCAAATAAATTTATCCCATTTGTAAATTTTTTAGAAATTCCATGTTTAATATTAACAGATATAGATTCAATGGAAGATGGGAGAACAAAAGTAATCGTGAGTAAAGGAAAAACAACTTCGAATACAACATTGAAATGGTGGATGCGAAAAGTAAAAGGAATGCCGGAAAATGATACGAGCAAGATAGATTTGCCTGAGATAATTGCACTGGCAGATGCACAAAAAACAATTGGTAAATGTCATATAGAATCTCAGGTAAAAGAACAGGGCTTATGTGGCAGGTCATTAGAAGAAGCCATTAAGAATGTTAATCGAAATCATTATGGGTTAAATGGATCTATTACAGAAGAGGATTTGGAATTTACGGATAAGAGTAAAACTGATCAAAGACATTCCCCGCAGCAAAGTGCTCCACACGATGGAATATTCTATCTGACAATGGGGATTATCTCATTCTTTGCAGTTTTTATGAATCTTATGGTGTAAATTTGTCCAGTGAGGATTTTTTGTGTCGTTGATTTCCCGGAACCGTTCGGTCCCAAAAAGCCAAAAATTTCTCCGAGAATATGTTTAATATGCCTAAATCGCTTTTTTGCAGCCACATATCAAACCATAATCTGATTGTTTCTTCACGTCTGTTCATTGCAAAACCTCCAAATCATATTTTTTCTGCTGATAAGTTTTTCCCCATTCGCACAGCCCTTTTAAGATTGGTTTCAGGGTAATGCCTATTTCGCTTAATGAATATTCAACCCTCGGAGGGACTTCCGGGAAAACATTTCTCAGGACGATTCCCTGTTCTTCCAGTTCCCGGAGCTGCTGCGTCAAGGTCTTGGTCGTGATATTTCCTAAGAGCCTTTGCAGTTCATTGAAGCGGACTGTGCCTTTTGACAGATGCCAGAGTATTTTCAGTTTCCATTTCCCGCTTAAGATATTCAGCCCTAATTCCACTGGACACTGCGTATCTGCCGCCTGTGCCTTTGCCATGTAATGCCCCTTTCTACGCACGGTTTCAAAAAGGAAGCCTTGTTTCAAAAAAGTGCGTACTTGATTTTGAATCTTCTTAATGCTAAAGTCAGTATACCAAAATTGTCAAGGAGGTTTTGAAAATGGTCATAGACAGCCACGAGCATATCATGTTCCCAATAAAAATGCAGTTGGATAAGATGGATGCAACGGGAGTGGACAAAACGGTATTATTCTGTACTGCACCGCACCCGGAGAAAGCAGATACATTAAACGAGCTTGAGGCGGAAATGGTAGCCCTGAATAAGATTTTAGCGGGTTCCAACACTAAGGAGGATAACATCAGTCGCCTGCAGAAGAATATTTCAGAAGTTGTGGAAGCAGTAAGGAAATATCCAGACCGCTTCTTAGGCTTCGGCGCTGTGCCTTTGGGGATGGAACAGGAAGAAGCCGAGGAATGGATCGACACACAGATCACATCCAATTCTCTGTATGGGATTGGAGAATTTACCCCCGGCAGTGAACAGCAGATCATGCAGTTGGAAACAATCTTCCGGGCATTGAGGAACACAAGGATTTGCCCGGTTTGGGTACATACCTTCCACCCGGTCACAATGGATGGGATAAAATGCTTAATGTCGCTGTGTGAAAAGTATCCCGACATTCCCGTCATTTTCGGACACTTGGGCGGCTCAAACTGGATGGATGTGATCAAATTTGCAAAAGGGCATGATAATGTCTACTTAGACCTCTCTGCAGCATTTGCTTCCCTTGCTACAAAAATGGCATTGGCTGAACTGCCAGAAAGATGCCTGTATAGTTCAGATGCGCCTTATGGCGAGCCGTACCTATACAGGCAGCTCATTGAATTTGTAAGCCCGGATAAGAGGACAGCGGAGATGGCATTAGGGGAGAACATATCCCGGTTACTGGAATTGAACTAAGGATAAAGAGGAAAAGGGCTCACAGGCCCTTTTTCCATATGCGGCGGTCTGCCGTTTCCGCAGGCAGGCCGGGTGGCCTGATAGCGGAAATAACTTGGAATCCGGGGAGATTAGAGGTAATATGCAGATACGGCGGTTTCCGTTTGTGCCGCCTTACAGGGCATCCGCCCCTTTTTGAGGGGATAGTAAGGATAAAAAATGTCAATCCAGTTACGCTGTCAAATCGTCTATTCACGCTGTCGGAGTTAAAAATATTCTTATTTTTCCGATACACGAAGTGAGGAAAGAAGGAGGTGGAGGCAATCAAAATAGCGGTCTGTGATGATGAAAAAAATATAAGGAGCTACATCTGTTCGCTGGTTCGGAAACAGGGAGTGGAGTGTGAGGTCACGGAATATGCCACGGCGGAGGATTATTTTTTAGCGGGGGCTGATTATGACCTGCTGTTTCTTGACGTTGAGCTGAAAGGCCCGGATTCATCAATGGATGGTATGGAAATGGCAAAACGGATCAGGGGCATGGAAGATATCAAACAGCCCATCATCATATTTGTCACGGGCTATGAAAAATATGTGTATGATGCCTTTGTGAAACCCAAGCAGGTAGGCGAGCATCCCATACCGGGAGCCGAGAGCGTTCTGCTCGCTGACGTAGCGGTCGATCAGCAGCCGGATTTCTTTTGATAAATCCATCCTGTCCAGTTCGCCGGAATATATGTCCGACTCTCGGAGAATCGCCTGATATTCCCCGTCACCGCTTACTATGCCGTTCATGCGGGTGTCCATGAGCTGGTATAATGCAGAATCCTTTTCCAATCCAATCCCTCCTTCCGTGGTGTCGTAGCTTACCTCTGTTTTGGCGGAATTGCAAGCGGAAAAAGAAAAAAGCCGGAAAACCATCTTGTAGCGTCCGACATTTTCTGATAAAATATTTATAAGGGTGCTGCCATAACGGTAGGCGGCTAGTTCTTCTGCGGAGGGACTGTGACCCTCCGATTACATAGAAACCTGCTTGCAGGAATCTGGGAAAGGAGGGCTGAGTGGATGTTGACGATTGAAGGATTGATTTCAGTGCTTGGCTTATGCCTGACCTGCTTCGGTCTCGGATACGCCATCGGAAGCAAGGATAATAATAAACCACAAAAATAGCCGCCCCCAGTCCGCAAAACTAAGGCGACTATTTTTGTTTGCTTAAATTCGGACTAGCCGTCTATCGGCAGTACCTTTATGTAAATATATCTTAGCAGATTTATACGAAATTGTCAAATCTGACGGAGCGTTCCGTTGAAATCATTCTATACTGGATTCCGCACAAAGGCAAGGGGCTAATTTGTCGATTTGTCGAATCGCAAAATGGGGTGGAGTAAATTCCGCACAGGTGGGGTAAAAGGGGTAAATTATTTACCCCAGGGGTAAAAGTCATCAGAATCTAACAGCGGCACAGGCGGCTATTTCCAAATGATGCCATAGGATTTTGGGTACTAACAGGCGAAAGTATTGAAGAATGGCTTAAAATCAAGGAATTTAAGGTTTGGTGGGGTTCATCACGGTGGGTGGTGGACCCCGCTTTTTCGTGTTTTTTGATGCCGCTGATAGGATGGCGATAGGGGCAAAAATCGTACTATCAGGCAAAAGTATACTTTCACGCAAAAGTCAGGGGTTTCCGTGATAGTATAAAGCGGAAAGGTAAAAGGGTGTAGGATATTGGCGGTTTTGGGTGAAAGACGTATTAGTTTGACGGAAAATGCTGTTGAAAAACGGGGGATATGATACAAACACGGAAACTGCTCGGAGTTTCCGTGTTTGTATATGAGTTTTGCGTGATAATACAGATATTCATATTAAATTACAGGAAAAATATCTGATATTTTCTATCATATTTTTCCATGAAACAGATAAGGATTAAAAAATATTCCTGAAACAGAAGTTGAAGATAAAGGCGGACAGTGGCATAATAAAAACCATACTCCCAAAGAAAGGGGAATTTGTATGGATAAGATTCTGGTTGTTGAAGATAATGCGGAACTGTCTGATACCCTCTGCCGCAACTTGCAGGCGGAGGGCTTCATGCCATATGCCGCATTAAGTCTCGCACAGGCCCGGAAATACCTGGATAGCGGGATTGATTTATGCCTGTTAGACATAAACTTGCCGGATGGTGATGGGTTTGCTTTCTGCCGCAGCCTAAGTGAAAATACAGCCATTCCTGTCATTTTGCTGACGGTGCGTGACGGGGCGCAGGACATGGTGCAGGGGCTGTCCATCGGGGCGGATGATTATGTGACAAAGCCTTTCCGCATGGATATTCTTGTGTCAAGGATAAGGGCGGTGCTGCGCAGGGTGAGGAACCGCAGGCCGGGGGATGGCTGCCTTTACTGCGGGGATGTCTGCATCAATAAAAAGACATCCAAAGTCTATAAAAAAGACTGCCCGGTAGAGCTGACACCGAATGAATACCAGCTCCTTCTCCTGCTTTTGGAACATAAGAACCAGACCATTACCCGTGAGCAGATTTTGGAAAAGCTGTGGGATGTGGATGGCAATTATGTCAATGACAATACGCTTACCACGCTGGTAAAGCGTCTGCGGCAGAAGGTGGAGGATTATCCGCAGATGCCGAAGATGCTCCTGACAGTCCGGGGATTTGGGTATAAGGCGGTGGACTATGAGGGATAAAAAGAAGGGGAACAGGATTTTAATATGCGGGATTGCGCTTTCCATCTGCCTGTGCGTTCTGGCAGGCAGTGTTATCCTGCATCTGTCAGAAACTTTTATCAGAAGCAGTATTGCGGATATGGCAGGGGCTGTGGGGATTGCAGCCACGGAACAGCGTGGCGATGTCATGCATCTGTACAAGTCTGGCGATGGTCTGAGGATTGCGGGGGAAGAAATCTTAAGGCAGTACGGTTATGGGAGGGATGTATATTCTTTTGTTCCGGCATGGTTTGGGGCAGCGGCATATGCCATCCCTTTCTGTATTACGCTGATTATGATATTTTCTTTCAGGCTTTACTGGCAGAAAAAAGTGCGGGAGGATGAGAAGCGGACGGCGGTGCTTTCCGGCTATTTGGACAGGATTATGGAAGGGCAGTATGACACCCTGATGCAGCATGATACCGGTTCCGAACTGGAGGACAGCATCTATAAAGCGGTGGTGCTTCTCCGGGAGGAACGGGAGCAGGCACAGGGGGCAAAGAAGAACCTTGCGGACAACATGGCTGACCTGTCCCACCAGTTAAAGACCCCGGCGGCATCCATAGGGCTTACCCTTTCGCTGCTGAAAAAGAAAGCGTGGGATGAAGAGACAAAACAGGACATCGGCCGGATGGAAGGACAGGTCGGCCACCTCCAGCACCTGGTTGGCTCCATGCTCACCCTGTCAAGGCTGGATGCGGGCGTGCTGGAACTGGAAGAAAAAGAGTTTGACCTGGAGGAAATGCTGGTGGATGCAGTCCAGCCCTTTGTCCGGCAGATGGAAGAAAAGGGGATATGCTTTGGGATACGGGGCGCTGACGGGATTTCGCTTTCCGGGGATTTCGGATGGTGCAGCGAGGCGTTCGGCAATATTATCAAAAACTGTGTGGAACATACACCGGAGCAGGGAAATATCAGTATTGCCTGCCGGGACAATCCTATCTATACGGAAATCGTTATTCAGGACAGCGGCAGGGGATTTGATGAAGCAGACCTTCCCCACTTGTTTGAGCGGTTCTACCGGGGCGCAGGTTTTTCCAAAGACAGTGCAGGAATCGGGCTTGCCCTGGCAAAATCCATCATTGAGAAAGAAAACGGGACGGTCACGGCAAAAAATACAGAGACAGGGGGTGCAGGATTCTATATTAAATTTTACCATTGTCACTGAATTAGCACATAAGGGTGGTAGTATGTAAGGAAGTTCCAAGCCTTGTGGTGCAGGGTTTGTTACATACTTAAAACAAGAGAGGTGCTGTTTATGGATATTTTAAGGACCGAGGGGCTGACCAGACAGTATGGGACGGGGCAGACAATGGTGACGGCTTTAGACCATGTAGACCTGCAGGTGGAAAGGGGGCAGTTCGTTGCCATCATCGGGGCGTCCGGCTCCGGCAAGTCAACACTGCTCCATCTGCTGGGAGGCGTTGACCGCCCTGACGGCGGGAAGATATTTGTGGAAGATGTGGACATAGCGACATTTGGGGAGGAACGGCTGGCGCAGTACCGCAGGCGCAAGGTGGGGCTTATCTACCAGTTTTATAACCTTATCCCCACGCTCAGTGTGAAGAAGAACATCTGTCTGCCCATGCTCCTGGATAATAAGGAGCCGGGTAAGGAACGGTTTGATGACATTGTAAGGACATTAGGGCTGGGAGACAGGCTGGAACACCTGCCGGGGCAGCTTTCCGGGGGACAGCAGCAGAGGGCGGCAATCGGGCGCGCCCTGATCTACCAGCCTGCGATCCTGCTGGCGGACGAGCCGACAGGGAACCTTGACCGGAAGAATACGGAGGAGATTATTTCCCTGTTGAAACTGTCCAACCGCCAGTATAAACAGACCATCCTGCTGGTCACCCACGATGAGAATGTGGCGCTGGAGGCAGACCGCATCATTAAGATAGAGGATGGGAAGATCATCTCGGATAAGGCGGTGCGGCCATGAACATCATACGGGAATACAGCTTAGACCAGGTGCGTAAAAACCGCCGCACCTCCATTTCCATTATGGTTGCGGTTCTGATTGCTTCCACGTTCTTATGTACATTGCTTGTTTTTGCGCAGAGTTTCTGGAACCAGATGGTACAGCAGGAGATTTATATTGGCGGGGATTGGGATGCGGAGCTTATGGATGTCCCGGCAGACAGGCTTGGCATGGTGAGGGACAATGCAGGCGTAAAAGCCATGTTTGTGAAAGGGGATAATAAGACCGCTTTCCTGCCGGAAGGGACGGCGCTCCCCCGCCTGCTGATACAGAATTGTGACAGCGGCTATTGGGGCTCCATGTATGAAAAGAATATGCTCCTGCGGGGGCGCATCCCGCAGGCTTCTGGCGAGGTCGTGGTCAGCAAGGATTTCTTTTTGCAGAACCCGGCATATGGCATTGGCGACACGCTTGCTGTGGGAATAGGCAGCAATGTGCGGACGCACATGGAAGAAAGCCAGCAGAAGGATGCCGCCAGCCTGACCATTGTGGGGGAACTGGATGTGTCTGTTTCCTCCGGTTATGAAGGATACCTTGCCTATGGCTTTATGGAGCCGGAAGCGCTTTCGCCGGACAGTGAGGTGGTAGTCTACCTCCAGATGGAGCGGAGGGGGGAAGTATATAGGGCAGTCCCGCAGATTGCGGAGGCAATAGGGCTTCCGAAGGATGAATACGGGAACTACCCGTGCCGCTACCATGCCGCGCTGCTTGCATGGCACGGGGTATATGCGCCGGGGAGTTTTTGGGGGAGTGATGTGCCGAAGCTGTTCCTGGGGCTCCTGCTTGCGGCAGGCACATCGATGGCGGTATTTGCCTATATCATAAGGGGCGCTTTCGGGATTTCGGCGAAACAGAAGATCCATCAGCTCGGCATACTGAAATCTGTGGGGGCGGGGCCGAAGCAGATAGGAAGGACGGTCATTTATGAGGCGTGTATCCTTTCGGTTATTCCCATCCTGCTTTCAATGGTTTTGGGATACCTGTTTTCCCTCGGCGTCCTGTCTGCCTATTCCGATATGACCAGTGAAGTGTTCGGGAGCAGGATGGAGGTTTATTTTTCCCCGGCAGCGGCGCTCATGGCGGCAGTGCTTTCCTTTGCTATGGTCCTGCTTGCCGCGCACGGGCCGGCGAAACAGATGTCAAAGGTTCTGCCCATAGAGGCAGTGCGCGGGGAGCAGTACAGCATTTCCGTAAAGAAAGCAAAGAGCCATCCCGTATTGGCAAAGCACTTCGGATTCCTTGGGGAGATAGCGGTGAACTCGGTAAATGCGGGCAGAAAACTGTACCATACCTGCATGGTGACGCTTTCCCTGTGTATGCTCCTTGCCTTTGGGTTCCTGGCAGCGTTCACGGTTTCCGATATCAGCAATGCGCAGGCGGAAAACAGGAATCATTTTGATGTAAATATCACGTTGAGGACAGGGGAGCGGATAGACGGTGCGCTCCTTGCAGAACTGAAAGCCATGCAGGGGGTACAGGGAATATCTGTTTATGCAAGGGCGAACTGCGCTGTCTGGCTTTCCGGGAGTGACCAGTCGGCAGAATTCCTGCAGGCAGGAGGTTTTGATGCCGCAGACGGCTATATCGTGGAGCGGGACGGGCGTTACCGTGTGCCTTGTGTGTTGGTAGGGATGGAGCAGGATGCCTATGAAAGCGTTCTGCGGGAAGCAGGTGCGGAGGCTTTGTCGGAATCTTACGCTATCATTGTAAACAGTGTGGCAAAGAACCCCGGTGCAAGGGATTATGCGGCAATGCAGGAAACAGTCCCTTACCTGAATTTCCGGCAGGGGCAGAGGGTGGAGCTGACAGAGAAGTATTCGGATGATACTCAGGGTGACTATGAATTTACGGTGGATGTTGCAGCCGTAATCCCGTCAATGCCGGAGATTGGGCTTGATCCTTCGTTTTATACACTGCCTGTTATCGTGCCGATGGAAGATTATTACTCCATCATCGGGAATTTCAGTGATGAGATGGAGGTTTATAATTACAGGAACTATGTAAATTATGCTGTGCCAGATGGAATGGATGAAGAAATTCAGGGCGAAGCGGAAAGGATATGCGGCGCATATCTGGGCAGCAGTGATTATATGACTTCCAGTAAGACGGAACGGATGAGAAACCGTGGGAGGATGACAGGCGCGACAATGTTTATCGTGTGCAGCCTTGCGGCGCTGTTCGGGGTTGTGGGCATTTCCTCGGTGCTTTCTGCAATTCTGAACAGCTTAGGTCAAAGGCGGAAGGAATTTGCCATGTTCCGTTCGGTAGGAGTGGATGAAAAAGGAATCCGGCGGCTGCTTGGGATGGAAGGATTTCTGCTGTCAGTCAGGCCAATATTGATCGGACTTCCGTTGCTCACCATTGTATGTGCCGCACAGTGCTATATGATGGGAGTGTCCGTCATGGAATTTCTATACGCATTCCCGATGTGGGTGCTGATGGTGTATATTGTTCTGGTGCTGCTTGTGATTAACGGGATTTATATGCTGGCATCTAAGAAAATCAGGGATGATGTCATTGTAGAGGCAATCAAGGACGATACAGTGTAGGAACCATTGCAGTAATAGAAAACAGTCCAGGAGGCATACAGGCAAAGCACGGAAAATCTGAAATCCTATATGCAGCGCCAGTGGAGCCTTGTCGGGGGAATGGCTGGCACGTTCAGGGAGATGGAATAAAGGATAAAGCCGGAAAAGGAGCGGTTGCCTTTTCCGGCAGAGTAATACTCAGGAAGAAACATTATTCTGTGTTCGCTTAATCTCATTTCTGTAAAAATCAATTTTTTCATCCAGTTTTATCTTATGATCCTGCAGCCGTGCAATCTGCTCATTGAGCGCCTTCCGGTGCTGCACCAGCATTTCCATCCTGTCAGAAAGGGTGGGATCACCTGCGGCGCGGAGTTCGGCATAGTGTTTGATTTCCTTGATAGGCATACCAGTGTCTTTCAGTCGTTTGATGAATTCAATCCATGTGAGGTCTTTATCGGAATAGCAGCGGCGGTTGCCGGAATTGCGCTCCGGGGCAATCAGCCCTTCCTGTTCATAGTAGCGCAGGGTATGGATGCCAAGCCCCGTCAGCTTTGAAAATTCCCCGATAGAATATTCCA
>ERZ779621.389-NODE-389-length-19783-cov-36.875355_pt1 | contig 19783 bp, 19 predicted proteins | sample MGYA00514215_ERZ779621 | MGnify/ENA primary metagenome ERZ779621 (study PRJEB29562, sample SAMEA4376715) | mouse gut metagenome | isolation source: Cecum | study: EMG produced TPA metagenomics assembly of the A DSS colitis mouse model was used to assess the...
ACAGGCTTCTCACCTGCCAGACTACCCGCCCTTCGTCTGGGCGCACAATTTCGATGTATCTATTTTGCAACAAATCTATAAATCGCATAAATTACCCATATAATCCAAGAATATGTCCACGTATCAAACACAATACTTATTATTAAATATCCGATGGCTATTATGATTGCTATTACCCAATTCATTATTTTTTTCTTATCCATTTTAATTCCTCCAAAATAAACCTTGATTTGCCTCTTTGTCAATCACTTTTTTGCCCCAAATCTTTTAATAAATAAAAAGAGCAATTCATTTTGTGGACTGCAAGTTTAATTGTTACACAAGCTCCACCAGAAGCAATATTTGAAAGTTCTAAACTTCCGCCGTGTTTCTGGCTAAGGACACGGCTTGTAGCCAATCCCAGGCCCATATGCTCTCCCGTTTTATCCTCAGAATAAAGAAAGGTGTTCTTTTTACGGAGCATTGCCCTTGAAAAACCTTTGCCATCGTCTGATATGGTTATCATAAGCATACCATCGGTAAGGGAGTACCCAAAATCCACCTTGCTTTTGGCATATCGAATGGCATTAGAAAAGATATTCTCGACAATACGGTAAAAGATCTGCTCGTCTAATTTCACCTGACATTCGGATATGGCAGAATGGTATGCAATCTCCAGGCTATGTTGTTCCGCAAGAAACGAAAGACTTTCCGTAGCTCTTCTTAAAAAGTCCGGTAATTGAACTAAGGAATACTTTGTTTCCGTTTCTTCAATCGCATTCAGGTCACGGATATAATCTGTATAATGTTCAAGCCGTTTTGCCGTTACCGCAAGGTTAGACAGTGTATGCCGCAATTCTTCGTCATTCAGATTTCCATCTGCCAGGCATTGCTGCATATATTCCACATATCCCTCAACAATCGCAATGGGATTTCTTAAGTCATGTGCCACTGATGCCTGCAGGATTCTGCGCTGCTCAATCATGTTCCATAGCTGACGGTTGTTATCATAGAGCGCCTGCCGCATTTCTTCAAAAGCGGTGCAGAGCCTTCCTAATTCATCATTCCTGTTATAATAAACCGTAAAATCAAGGTCTTGCTCCCGAATATGTTTTGTCGCATCGGCAAGAACCTGAATGGGCGGTGACAGTTCTTTCCTGTAAAACCACCATGCGCACAGCATGATGCCTGCAATGGAATAGAAAAAAGGAAACAGCACCATAGAAATGCCTGCCATTCTGTATACAAACTTTTGCTTTGAACGAAGCGCCGCGAAGCCGGACTCGATTTTCTCTATTATGAATTCCGTATTCTCCAGAGCTACATCCACTCCGGTAGGAACGAGCATATTCACCTGGGCAGGTTCGTCAAGGATAACCCTCTGCCCTCCCTCTAATACGCTCCCGTCCGCTGTGACCGTCCGGGTATTCAGCCAGACTTCCTGAGAATCGGGAAGTATCACTTTCTGTATACGGTAGCATCCATAAATCGTCAGGACAGATGCCGCAAAAACAAGAAACATGGTAGCAGCTACCGCACAGATAAAAGCTCTTTTCATTGATCCGGGTTTCCTCATTTTTTCCATCTGTAACCCATCCCCCAAACTGTTTCGATGTATTCCCTGCCCGTAGCTTCCTTCAGTTTATTCCTGATCTTTCGGATATGCTCTTTTATGACTCCACTATCTCCTTCGGCATTCAGCCCCCACACGGCTTCATAGATCCGCTCCCTGTCGAATATCTGATTGGCGTTGCGCATCAGAAACTCCACAATATCAAACTCACGGTTTGACAGGTTCAGCGGCTTTTCCCCATAAAAACAAGTACGTTCCGCAAGATTTACGATCAAGCCTTGGGAAGATACGATTTTAGGCGCACACTTGCTTCGTTCATCCCTTCGCAGGTGAGCCGCCACTCTTGCCGTCAACTCTTTCAGGCTGAACGGCTTGGTTATGTAATCATCACCGCCAACCTGCAGGCCGATTATTTTGTCCTGTTCCGTAATTCGGGCTGTCAGAAACAAAATGGGGCAGACGACATTCTGGCGGATCATTTTACATAACTCCAATCCGTCTATTTCCGGCATATTGATGTCAAGCAGAATCAAATCCGGATAGACATTCAGCATGGATATTGTCTGCTGTGCATTTTCCGCTACAAAAGCCTCATATCCACACTTCTGTAAGTGACTTGACAATAACTCTGTCAGCATTTTTTCATCATCAACAATGAGTATTTTGTATGCCATAGTAACCTCCTCTCCCAGAATATGATACGATCAAAAAGTCAAAAAGTGGTCAAGTTCCTACTTTTCAGAGCGTTCTCAACCGCTTTTTTTATGACAGTGCTTCATCACTCCCCACTGTCTGCAATAGAACAATACAACATATGAAAACCATACTCCGCTTTTCCCATTAAAAGACCTCATCCTCCGACTCAAAATATTCCAACAGGGAAAGATACAATTCTTCTGGACGGTCTGGCAGGTAATCCTCATAACTGCAAATATCCTGCTCTGTATGGTTCGTGTACTCCACCTGCACCCGCCATGACGGACTGCCCTCCGGCTCTTTTGGGGGCTGAATTTCCAGTCTGTCCTCCAAATCTTCCATGAAAAAGCCTTCTTCCCCGTCAAGAAACGGGTCATAATCCTCTGCATCAGGACGCATGGAATAGTCCTGCTCCCACATAAAGATTTCCAATGTATGCACGATATACCGCAACAGCTTCGCCATCTGCCCGCCCTCCAGCGTGACAGACTGCTCCATACCCCCTGTATGAAAATCCGTCATGGTAAGGACACGGCTTTTCCGGTCAATGGTAAAACGGCGGTCAGTCATTTCCATATCTCCGTACCCATCGTAAACCTCCGTATGCACTTCAAAAGACAATGTATTGATGACAAGCTGCTTTTTCATGGCATTTCGCTCTGCATGGGGAAAGCAGGCATTGAAAACCTCCCGTGCCGTTTCCGCCACTTCCGGGCACTCGTCCTTCATTTTAGCTTTCAGCCATTTCTTCTCGCCCTCTGAAAGCCGATGCATCGGGAAATTCATCAGCCTGTTTATATCCATTGCCGCCGCTTTCTCCGCAGCGTTTAAACGGGAGCAGGCTTTGCAGATATGGGCTGCGTGGCCTTTCCCGGAAAATTTCTCATTTGCTTTGTATTCACCGCATATTTTACAGTAATGCCCATGCGGGCAGTTTTTCTTTTTTGACATCGCAGATTCCTCCGTTCCTGCACCCATTATACCGTGAAGCGTCAAAACTTCAAAGATAGCTGTGGGTTATTGTTTTTTATGTTTTCTTCCTGCTCCCTTCCCTGTCCTGCCACCTGCGCTTTTTTCTCCGCAAGACGGGCTTTTAAGGACGGTTTTGCGGCTGGCCTGTCCTGTGCCTTTTTGTTTTCCTCTTTCTGCGCTTTCTCCCCTCCGGCTCCGTTCCGTCCGCAGCTATGTCGGCAAACCACAATGCCATGTCACGGGTATCTCTCTGGTTCAAGGCTTCCGCAATCTCTGATACGTTCTCCGTCATGCTCTGGTTATTGTCATGGTAGAGGGCTGTGTCATAACCGTAGATAAAACGGTCAATCTCCACCGCAAGCTGTTCTGCAGGTGTCAGGTCAGGCATACGCATTTCCCATACCTTTGCTTCCATTTCTTCACTCATGTTGCCGTCTATCTCCATTTCCGGCAGCTTCGCCACAAGCTCCGCAATCATTCCCATCGCCTGCGGATTCCCCTTTATGTCAGGGATATACTCCAAAATGTCAAGATCAATCCTGTTCCCGGTTAAAATATCCATCCCCACATCCTCAAATGCTTCCGTTCCCGGCATATGGATATGGATGCCGATTGCGGGGATTCCGTTCATGCGCTCCGGCGGTATCTGTTTCCAGATTGCCACTGCTTCCTCCACGGTAGGGATATTCTCATAGAACTCGCCCAGGTTGTGGAACTCGCCGCACTCCGCAACCGTCAGCGTCACTTCTGTTTCCGCCTGCTCCTGGGATAAGGACACCGGCTCTTTCTCCCTGGCTTCACGCACTCCCTTCAGATAGTCCTCCACCTGCGGGAGATAAGTTTCAAGCGTTCCCGTCCGCTGTGCGGTGATCGGGTTTATATCCACTTTTACACCACCGATATGGAGCACATCCCCATTAAATGTATCAAACAGGACATAAATCTGGCTGAAATGGTTCCTCGTATCCTCTGAAATACCGAGAATGTAGATTAAAGCCTTGTGATAGCAGTCCTGATACCTCGCCTGTTCCAGTTTTTCATAATAAAACTTCTCATGTTCCTCGTTTGCAAAAACCATGTGTGTGTTGTTGGTGCTTCGCACCTCTGCTCTTAACGCTGTGTTGTTCATCCCGTGAACCTCCTTCATTAAAGATATTGAATAAAAAAAGGGAACAAACCCCGAAATAGGGTCTATTCCCAAACATCGAACAAGGGAAAGCACTTTGCTTTCCCTTGCAGAACTTATATATAGACTTTTACCACAATATCCTTAAATCTGTTGGCCTTTGTGTACTCTGGACGTTCAGCCATAAATGCCCTTACATCCTCTCTCGACACCGTTAAGGTACAGAAGTAAATATATGGTTGTCTAATTCCTCTTTTCGTTAATCGCCGCCTGCGCAGCCGCCAGGCGAGCTATAGGTACCCTGAACGGCGAACAGGACACATAAGTCAGTCCCACTTTATGACAGAACTCCACGGAGGACGGATCGCCGCCATGCTCACCACAGATACCGAGTTTGATATCCGGTCTGGTGCTTCTGCCCTTCTCGGCAGCCATCTGTACAAGCTGTCCTACACCGCTCTGGTCAAGTCTTGCAAAAGGATCAGACTCATAAATCTTATTCTTATAATAGTCACCTAAGAACTTGCCCGCATCATCACGGGAGAAGCCGAAGGTCATCTGGGTCAGATCGTTGGTTCCGAAGGAGAAGAACTCTGCCTCCTCGGCAATCTCATTTGCCAAAAGAGCCGCCCGCGGAATCTCGATCATGGTACCCACATGATACTTGATATCGGAATTTTTCTCTTTCTTCACAGCCTCTGCCACTTCCACGACCACATCTTTGACAAACTTAAGCTCTTTCTTCTCACCTACCAGAGGAATCATGATCTCGGGTTCGATATCGAATCCTTTTTCATTCTTCACTTCGATAGCTGCTTCCATCACGGCTCTGGTCTGCATCCTGGCAATCTCAGGATAGGTTACTGCCAGACGACAGCCGCGGTGTCCCATCATGGGGTTAAACTCATGGAGAGAATCACAGATTTCCTGTACTTCTTCCGCAGTCATCATCATCTGCACTGCCAGGTCATCTATGTCAGCCTGCTCTGTAGGCACGAACTCATGTAACGGGGGATCCAGGAAACGGATGGTCACCGGTCTGCCCTCCATCACTTCATATATGGCTTTAAAATCACCTTTCTGGAAAGGTATTAACGCATTAAGCGCTTTTTCTCTCTGTTCCGGCGTCCTCGCCAGGATCATCTGACGGATTTTGGGAATTCTGTCCGGATCAAAGAACATATGCTCTGTCCTGCACAGGCCGATTCCCTCTGCGCCATACTTCACAGCGTTCGCCGCATCTGCGGGTGTATCTGCATTGGTGCGCACTTTAAGTCTGCGGTACTTGTCCGCCCACTCCATGATTCGTCCGAAGTTACCGCTGACAGAAGCTTCCACGGTCTTGATATCGCCTTTATAAATCTTACCGGTGGAGCCGTCCAGGGACACGTAATCGCCCTCATGGAAGATTTCTCCGCCCAGTTCAAATACTTTATCCTGTTCATTGATCGCAATCTCACCACAGCCGGATACGCAGGCCGTACCCATACCGCGGGCCACTACTGCTGCATGAGAGGTCATACCGCCGCGCACGGTAAGGATACCTTCTGCGGCATGCATCCCTTCAATATCTTCCGGAGAGGTCTCCAGACGTACCAGTACGACTCTCTCCCCTTTCTCATGAGCTGCTTTTGCCTCATCGGCTGTAAAATACACTTTACCTGCCGCAGCACCGGGAGATGCGGGAAGTGCCTGTCCCACTACCTGTCCTGCCTTCAGGGCATCCGGATCAAAGGTAGGATGCAGAAGCTGATCCAGGGATTTTGCTTCAATACGAAGCACTGCCTCTTCCGGGGTAATCTTGCCTTCATCTACCAGATCGCAGGCAATCTGTAAAGCTGCCGGCGCGGTACGTTTACCGTTTCTGGTCTGTAAGAAGAACAGCTTGCCGTCCTCAATGGTGAACTCCATATCCTGCATATCGCGGTAATGGTTTTCCAGGCGGTTGGCAATCTCCATGAACTGTTTATAACATTCCGGAAGATCCTGCTCTAATTTGGTAATCGGCTGTGGTGTACGGATACCTGCCACAACATCTTCACCCTGGGCATTGATCAGATACTCACCGTAAATGCCTTTTGCACCGGTAGACGGATTTCTGGTAAAAGCAACGCCCGTACCGGAGGTATCGCCCATATTACCGAATACCATGGCCTGCACATTGACTGCTGTACCCCAGTCACCGGGAATATCATTCATACGGCGGTACACGATGGCTCTCTCGTTATCCCAGGAACGGAACACTGCTTTTACAGCTTCCATCAGCTGTACCTTGGGATCCTGCGGGAATTCTTCCCCTTTATTTTCTTTATAAATATTCTTGAAACGGACGATAATCTCTTTCATATCCTCGGCTGTCAGATCTGTATCAAATTTAACGCCTTTGGACTCTTTGATTTCGTCTAAGATTCTCTCAAAGTAAGATTTGGGGATCTCCATGACCACATCGGAGAACATCTGAATAAATCTGCGGTAAGAATCATAAGCAAACCGGGGATTACCGGTCTTTGCTGCAAAACCTTCCACTGCGATATCTGTCAGGCCCAGATTTAAGATAGTATCCATCATACCCGGCATGGAAGCTCTTGCACCGGAACGGACAGACACCAGAAGGGGATTCTCGGTATCACCGAATTTCTTTCCCTGTTTCTGCTCCAATCCCGCAAGCGCTGTAAAAATCTGCTCTTTGATCTCGTCGGAAATCTTTCTGCCATTATTGTAATAATCTGTACAGGCTTCCGTTGTTACGGTAAATCCCTGTGGAATCGGCAGTCCCAAATTGGTCATCTCCGCAAGATTTGCGCCCTTTCCACCCAGAAGGTTGCGCATGTCGGCATTGCCTTCCTCAAATAAATAAACCCATTTCGCCATTTTGCTGCTATGCTCCTTTCTTTGCCTGCAAATTTGTGCTTCCTCTTCCTGGCACAATCTTATCTTTTCTATCTATTCTTCTGATTTTAAAACATTTTACCATATTTTTGTAATTTTAGCACGATTTTTTTGAAATTTATTACAAAAATAAAAACCAATTCTTCTACCTATTTGTCAAATATTGATTATTCTGCCCTCACAGGGCAAAAACTATCAAAGATAAATATGTCATACTCTCCTTTGAGCTGTTCCAGATCTTTCTGGCTCTGGATTGTCCAGGCGGCAGAAGGACGTCTGTAGATATGTCTGCATATCCGCCTGCCCGGCTCTCTGCCAAACTTATGATTATAGGCAATAAAATCCGGTTTGGTCAGAAAATTAAGCAATAAATGAGCCATCACAAAGTAGATCACATTGCGGTAATCGCCATCCTTCCGGAAATTAGAAGAAAGCTGTCCGCGTACCACCCCGTTGTGATGTCTGCGAAACCACCACAGAACCATGGGATTAAAAGACTCAATACAGTAAGCGCCCCCATAAGCGCGCAGAAGTTCATCTATCACAGCACAAAAAGAAACATTGGCTGTCTCCGCCTTAATTTCAATAATAAGCGGCACCTGTCCGTCCACCATGGCAAGAAGGTCAGTAAACTTCGGTATACGTTCCTGGGATTTACAAAGTGTATATGCCTGTAATTCTTCGTATGTATGATCTTTAATTTTACCCTCCACACCGCAGATTCTATCCAGTTTAAAATCATGAAAAATAACCGGCACACCGTCCTTGGTCACCTGCACATCCAGCTCCATGCCAAGACCTGCCTCCACCGCCTTGCGAAAAGCCGCCATGGAGTTCTCCGGAGCGTCCGTGTCATTATCATGCAGTCCTCTGTGTGCAAAATATACCTTTTTAAACAGTGTGGTATCCGGTCTTTTGACCATACGCGGCATGATGGCCAGCATATAAAGCAGGCAGGCGCCGCCAATAATTTCCAATATAATTCTGATGATCAGTGAGATCATATCTCTTCCCATCCTTTAACAGATACTATAATATTACACAACTGCCCAAATACTTATAGTTATTGTACAACCCTGTCGGTTCGTTTTCAAGACCTTCGATGCCAGGTAAAACACGGAAATTTCGCAGAAGTGCTGAGAAAAAGTCTGGTATATAGATATGCTTTTATATGACAAGATTCCAAAAACTATACCATAATGGTATAGTTTTTGACAAATAACCTTATTTTATAATGTTCTTTTACATATTTTCCCATCAATCAACGCTTTCTACGGCTCCGAAAGCCTCACCACATCCCCCTTTGTCACTTCACCGGTAGAAGATATAATGATCCGGCTGTCCTCTGTGAGAGCTCCCTCTACAGCCGCCCAATTATCGTTTTTATCTATCACACTGACATTGATTTCCTCTACATAGTACTCCTGCCCCAGAATACCTTCCCGCTCACTCACTACATACACGAAATACCTGTCATTCTGTCCCTGAAGTGCCAGAAGGGAAATACAGCAAGGATGTTTTTCACCGGCTTTTGCACACCGCAAAACACCGGACTGCCCCGGCATACCTGTCTCTTCCGGCAGCTTTACAAGCGCCGTGAAGGTCCCCGGCGCGTTCTCATTTTCCGCCAGATAATCTATCGTTACATTGATCGCTTTTCTTCCGTCCAACTCCAGTTTTGCATCATCATTTAAGTTTACATAACTTTTCTGTTCTTTGGTCAGCGTTGTACTGAACTGACAGGCCACTTCGTCATCCGCCAGAAGAAAAGAAGCCGTATCCGGTACTCTGCCGCCCACTTCCACATATACATCCGTCACCATGCCGCTCATATCTGCCGTAATCTTCCCCTCCCGATCTATGATCGCCTGGTATTCTGCAATCTGTTCCCGGATACTGTCCACCTCTGTGCGATAGACGGAAAGGGTTGCATCCACATCCTCTTCCAGAAGTATGTCTTCCACTTTACGCCCTGCGTCCTTCATGGTCGTCTCCCGGTTCCACTTGGCATCCGCCTCTGCATAAGCGGCCGACTGTAACTGCTGTTTTAACCGCTCTTCCTCCTGTCTGCGTGCCTCCTGCTCATCCTCCGTCTCTGGCTCCTCTCCATTCTCATGTTCCCGGTTTTCGTCATACAATTCCTCCAGATCTTCTTCCGCCTGGGCCACATCCTCAGCGGCTCTGCCCACCAGGGTATCCTGATATCTGGCAAGCGCATCATAGTCTTCCCTGGCTCTGGCTTCCTCCAATGCCTTCTGAGCTTTGGCCAGTTCTCTGTTCTGTAGGATGGCGTCAATCTGTAGCTGCACTTTCTGACAGTCTGTCTCCTGCTGCGCTATCTTCTCCCGTATATCCTCAAGATCCACCGTAAACAGAAGATCGCCCTCTTCCACTTTGTCCCCGGTATGCACCGCAAGTTCCTCCACACGAAGGCCGCCTAAGACCACCACCGGCAGTTTGGCACCTGCCTCCACAATGCCCTCCATCTCGACCACATGCTCAATATATTTAGAATCAATCCGGGTAGTACTGACAATTGGCAGCCTGGAAGCATAGATACTCTTGGACACCAACGTACAAAGCCACATAAACCCCAGAAAAAGCACCAGTCCCCCGGCAATCCTCTTCTTACGCTTCTCCATTTACTTTCCTCCTTACCCTATCTTATACCACCTCAGTAAGCCATTCCATACCGTATAATCAATTCTCCAATACAAGAGATAGAACTTCTTGGCGTCCCGTCCAATGGCGGGACGTCTTTAGAAGTTCTTCTTGTATTATTCTTTTAGTCCCGAATAAATAATCCCCTGTTCCAGGTAATCCTGTCCCAGCACAAACACAAAAGCCGCCGGAATCAGTGTAATAAAAGAGGCACACATGGCGAATCCCGCCTGCATCCAGGATATCTCCGGCAAATAAAGGGACAAAGGCCACAATGCCTTATCTTCCAGAAACGCCAATGGCTGTTCCATCAGGTTCCAGTATTCCAAAAACCCTAATACTATGGCAGACAATAAACCACTTTTCCCCAAAGGAAGCCCTATCGTGACAAATATTCTCAGTTCACTGGCCCCATCGATTCGGGCCGCCTCCAGAAGTTGTATGGGAACTGCCCGGAAGCCTCCATAGGATAAAAAGATGGGAAAGGTGGAAAACACCGCCGGCAGAATAATCGCCAACTGCGTATTCATCAAAGATAACCTGTCAAGCACCAGATAGCTGGACAACATGGTCACCTGAAACGGCAGTAACATCAGCACCACATAAAGCACAAACAGCGTCCTGCTGCCCCGCACCCGGTATGCCGCAAACGCCCAGGCCGCCGGCACCCCCACAATCATCTGTCCGATTAAGATACAGACTACCATCCTCACGGAATTCCAGAAGAGGACAAAAAAGGCGGGTGTCAGAAAAAGCAGTCTTCCATAATGCTCAAAGGTAGGATAATCCGGCATCAGTTTCCAGCGGATAAACTCCTCCCCGCCGCCAAAAACAGGATAAAGATACTGCTTTAATTCGATACTGTCCATCACGGAACCGGTGATGATCAGCACCACCGGCAGGCAGACCAGAACTGCCGGCAGAAGCAACAGGAGCACTGTCATATTCTTTTTTACAGATTGATATACGGTTCTAAACATCTGCCGTCTCCCTTTCTACTCGGCCTTATCCCAAAGTCTTTGCAGTAACATGATGGCCCCAAACAGGACAATGCCCACACAGACTGCCGCTGCTGCCATTTTATCAAATTCCATATTCACAAACCAGTTATTAAACAGATGCTGTAACAGATAAATGTCCTCCTGAGGGTAAGAACCCGCCACCAGATACGCTTCCCTGTATATCTTAAAGGAATTTAAGAAGGACAAGATCACTATCGTATAAAAACTCCCCTTCAGGTTCGGCAGGATAATATAGCGGATACATTTCCAGCGCCCTGCCCCATCCACCCGGGCAGCCTCCAGAAGTTCATTGGGAATGGCCAGGATGCCGGCCAGCCAAAGGACTACTGTATAACCGGTATTTTTCCACAGATAACTTGCCACCAGTACCCAGAAAGAAGCGCCAGTTCCAAGGTAATCTATCCGCACGGCCTCCCACCAGCCTGTCACTTCCCCCAGTTTTGTCAGAAACAGATTTAAGAATCCCTGCCTGTAAAAAACCATCTTCCACACCAGCACGATTGTGGCCGTAGGCATGGCTAAGGGAAACAGGTACACGGACTTGATCAGCCCGGCTTCTTTTAAGTTACTTAAGGGCAGAGCCACCATAAGCCCCACCAGTACCAGAAGGGGAATACACACCAGTGTAAAACGTATGGTATTGTGCACCGCCAGCACAAAAGCCTGATTGTGAAAAATCACATCATAATTCTTCACGCCCATAAATTCGCCGGTGACCGCCGTCTGCAAAGATCGTTTCATCACATCCAAAAACGGCAGGAGCACAAAAAGCATCACCCCTGCCAGGCTGGGCAGAAGAAACATCACAAACGGGCCGTTATGCCTGACCGCCATCATAATACTGCCTTTCTTATGTCTGTTCCTCTTTTGCCCTGTCATCTTATATGAGCCTCACAATCCTGTCTTTCCATTTTATAATAGCTTCCCTGTTATTTCATTTCATACATTGACGCTTCTTGCACTATTCCGTCATATAAATCTCCGTTCTCTTCTGTATCTCCTCCACAGCCTCCGTTGACAATCCATACCCTCCAAAGGCTTCTCCCGGTGTCCGTCTTTCTTCCGGCAGCATCCCGCCAAGGCTTTCCAAATATCAACGGCCCCATCTTCCAAAAGCACAAGTCGTCCATCCGCAAGTTCCCTTAAATCCATGATTGGGCCGGCATCCACCTCTGTCACCGCTTCCACATACCGTCCCAGGGCAACAGCCTCATTTCCATCCTCCATGCTTCCAGAATGTGTACCATTTTCCATGGTTTCCCTGCCGCCTGCCGGGCCGCCGCATCCTATCAAGGATACGGCAGTCACCACCGCCAGACACAGGGCCGTCCATCTTTTCTTTATTTTCGTCTGCAATTCTTTTCCCATTCTCTGCACCAGATTTTCCTCCATGCCTTAGCCCGTCTCGATAACATCTACTCCGCTATATACAAATCCACTTTGCTCTTAATCTTCTGTACGGCCTCCTCCAGAGACAGATACCCGCTCAGATATTGCGCGCCAAACTCCACTAATGCTTCTTCCACAACCGGTTGGGCAATATATGGTGTATCCAGTTTACAGAAAATATCATACAATTCCTGATACTCCTCCCTGGTAGGCATATAGATATTCATATTGAATTCCCGTCCGTCTTCCATACTGCCGCCGATACTGCTTGAAATCTCTCCATAATCCACATTCATGCCACCGTTTGACAAAACCACCCATTCGGGACTGAGCTGACTTTCCAGCGCCGCCTTATTGACCACAAACCCGTCATAGAGAAGCTGCTGTACCTCCTTACCCATGAGCACATCGAAAAATGCCTGTGCATCCTCCGGATGAGTGGAGGAGGCGTTGATTCCCGTGATGACATCCGGCACAAAGACATGACTACAATGTCCGTCCAGGGGTGCCATCCGCATTTCCTCATACCCTTCTACTTTATTGACGGAAAGTACCTCCTGAAACGTATAAGTATTCTTCAGTTTACCCGCCGCAAACACTGCCTCATTCATGAGAAACTCACCCGTCACATTTCCCAGACTATTATATGCTTCCATATAATAACCATCTGCATCGGACCTTCTGTATAATTCCCGCCTGGTTTCATTGTCCTTCTGTAAGGTATCGGACAGTCCGTCCATGGATGCCGTATAGATCCGGTTGATTTCCTCCAGATATTCCGCAAGCACCTTCGTGTCAAGATTTCCCGTCTCATCCACAAATGCCGGAGCGGAAACCGGCAAAAGCCACTTTACCGCCACCTCTTCCGAAAACATACTGATAATCTCCTGACCTGGATTATCTTCCCGCAGCCGCTCCATGGTATCCGCCAGAGATGCAAGGTCATGAATCTGTGCAAGATCATCTCCCTTGCCTAACACAGCCGGTATGTCAAAGGTAATCGGCATCCCATAAATCTTGCCATCCTGCCTGAAACTCTCCACAATATTGGGCAGCAGTTCCTGCTCTCCCGTCATCTGGCTGATATGGTCACTCAAATCCAAAAGTACGCCCTTTTCTATATAAGAGTCCATCGGCAGACCGTCCAGAATCAGAATATCCGGCCCTGCACCCGCCATCAGCTCCGTGTTCAGCTTCTTGATGGCATCTTCCCTGCCGGCGGCATCCGAACCGCTCATCCCCACCTCATATCTGACAAACGCCTGGGGATTCTGGGCCTGATACTGGGCAATGGCCTGCCGCACTTTATCTTCCTCCCGCAGAGAATACACCGTCACCAGTTCATCCGGTACTGTAGGCACATTGGGATCATACGTGTACCGCACCAGTCTGCCGCTCGAAAAAAGCACCATAAACTCATTGTTCTCCAGGGTAATCATGTTCACAATACTGATGGACGGATTGCTGAAAGTGGACAGGCCGCCGTCAATAATCTGCTCCATCGCAGCACCGCCAATCGCATGACGATACACACCGCCCTTGCCCGCTACATAAATAACGTTCTCCTCTCCCGGCACCATATAGACTGAAAATGTCTCATGACAATAATAGTCATCCAGGTAATTCTGCCGCATGAAATCCGCCAGCACAGCATCATCCACCCACTTCTCTTCTTTCATATTATAAAAGGTAATCCCGTCCTTGGCAGTGAGCAGAATCATATAATCTCCCTGAAACTGTATCAGATCCGGTGTGTTGGGAAGTGCCATGTATTTACGCATTTCACCGGATTGTGTATCCACTTCATAGAGTGCACTGCCGCCCATAACCTTTGCAAACAATCTGCCCTCCGGCCCAAACCAGATATCATGTACATATCCTTCCTCTGCGGCTGTCAGTTCCGGAATCGTCCGGGTGCTGCCGTCCGGCCCGGTCAGAATCAGTCCCGTATGAAAATCTCCGGTCCCGTCTGTGTTGGGGGATGACAGTACTGCGATCGTGCCGTCCGTATCCGCCTTCATGGTAAAGATATAATTGTCCTTGGTAAAAGCCGCCAGATCCGGGATTCCCGGTATCGCCTCCGCCCGCCAGGACGCACCGCCGTCCCCGGACACCAACATGCCTGCCTCTTTATCCAGAATCACAAAGCTGCCATCGGACAGTTGTGTAACCCCGCAGGATAACGTCGTATACTCTGAAATGTCCATAGAGCTTTCCACATACCGCCCCATGGCCTTATTCTCATTTCCCGTACCCTCAACGCCTGCCTGTGTATCTTCTGTACCCGTCTGCGTCCCTGATGTTGTCCCTTCTTTTGTACTATCCGCTCCCTTCGTTGAATCCGCCAGGCTGCCGTTTCCACAGCCGCCAAGCACCCCCATAAGCAGGGCAAGTATGAGACCGACTGCTATTATTTTTCTGTTTTTTATGCCTTTATGTTCTTTGTCTATATCATATAAATGCCACTTCATGGTTTCCTGTCACTCAGCCTTTCTTTCTGTTCCATTCTTTCTATATCCATTCTTTTTTGCAGATAAAATTCCCCTTATCTTACATCCACAGTCCTGTCATCTATCAGACAAATTCCATCATCTCAATACTGTCCGCATAGAAATTTCCATCCCGCCAGCTCCCTGTCATGATACATGACATTCCCTCTTTCAGATCACCAAAAGAGCCTTCCCTTTCTGAGACATCCTCCGAATTCACACCGCCGTTTCTGACAGTCTTGTACCGATACGAACAGTTCTCGTTCACATACACCGTGGCCAGATCCTCCGCCTCCTCATAGCCAGGCGCCGGGGCTGCGACCATATCCGCATCACCGTCAGAATATGTCATACTCTTACAGACTACCAAACTGTCCTGTCCTATACTCTTCACATTACAATCCATTTTTTCCGTTCCGGGAAGCTGATTAGTCTGTGTGTTGTCTCCTTCTGGCTTATCATCAGCCTGTGCGTTGTCTCCTTCCGGCTTATCATCAGCCTGCGAACTGTTATCCATTTTTGTTTTCTGATCCGCCTGATTGTCTGCCGCTTCCGGCTCTTTCTCTTCTGCCTGCTTCTTCTCTTTCGCAGCCTCATCACCGTCCGATAAATCACCCAAAGCGTCTTCACCTGCATCTACCGCCGGACTCTCTTCTTTCTCCTGCCTGCCCTCGGAAGACAGGTCTACTGGAATCGGCGCTTTCTTCTCCTCTCCACAACCTGTTACAAACATCATCACCATAACGGCACATACCACCGTCAAAACCGCTCTGTTCTTTTTCATCATCCGTAAAATTCTCATTCTGATCTTCCTCCTATCATATCAAATTTTTCTCTAAAGAATCTCTAAGAAATCTTTAAAAGCTCTGTCACTATTGATACTCTTCAATCAACACCTTCGCTGCCACAAAGATGTCTCCCTCATAATTGCCTTCTAACTCTACGCCCTGGCCTGCCCTGATGTCCGAGACAGCCGCATCCTGCATATCAATTCCGGCACCGCCGCCCTGAATGACCCAATGTTCCACTTTCGTATCCGCCGTAAATTTTACAGAAATCTTCTTCGCATCTTTCTCATCCACCAAGGTAACCATACTGTCTTCTCCCAGTATCGTCGTCTGGGCAAAGATCATGCCGTCATCCGTTATACTCTGTACCTTTCCACCAAGATGTTCTGTCCCCTCACTAAATGCAACCTTGCGCGGTGCGGACTGTTCTTCCGGACCGCTCCCTTCATCCTGCCTGGCCTGTTCCTCCGTATGGCTCTCTGCGTCTTCATCGTCACTCGGCTCTTCCAGTTTTGTCTGCTTTTCTACTTCATCGTCTGATTCTTCCGGCATTGTCTGCTTTCCCGCTTCATCGTCCGACTCTTCCGGCACTGCCTGATCATTCTCTCTGTTACCGGTCTCCTCTTTCGTCTGCGATGGAGGCTGTGTCGTCTTCGCGCACCCCGTCACTGCCGTCAAAAGCATCATACTCATGCACACTGTCATCATCCATTTCTTTATTTTTTTCATCCTGCTGCATCCTTTCTACGGATCATCTTTTGTATGTCCGCTCTTTTTTTAATTTCACATCATAGCAGGATTTTCTCTAAAGTTTCTCTAAAAGTATCACAAAAAGAGCCTGCAAAGTGCGAAAACCCACGCACCATACAGACTCTTTTTATTTCTTAAACTAACAACTGACCATGTCCCGGAGAGACTCATTCCCTGCCGACATAAACCTCGATCGCCTGCCTGACAAATTCTGCCGTTCCACTGCCTCCTGCTTTGTCAATGTTTTGCCGGAAGCGTTCATCTTCCGTATACATCACACCCAGTCCTCTCAAAATCTCATTTGTACAGTTATAGTAATGTTCCGTAATAAAACTTTGCAATTCACGAATTTTATCCTGCACATTCATGTCCGCCGGCGGTAATTCACGTAACCTGCCTATCCCTGTAAACAGCGACAAAAGCAGGTTCCACTCTTGTTAAAATCTTCCCCATCCCGCTGTCTTTGCATAAATTCACGATAGGCTTCGCTTTGCCCCCATCTTTCCTTTACCTCCTGCTCATACTGTTCCATACTGCTTTTATCAAAAACACCAAATTCCATCTTACGCACTCCTTTTTCCTGTATTTCACGGGCAAAGGAAATCAGTCCTCCTATATGCTCATACTGCAACTCCAAAAGCCTGATCTGCTGGGCAAGTGCCGTATCTGCATCAAAGTCCGGTGTGTTGAGAATTTCCTTAATTCCTCCCGTGTAATGTCATTGTAGACTATTACGTTACGTGAGAGTCAATCACTTTTATCTTCTGGCACTGCGAAATGCTTTATTACCTCTTTTATGTCATTCTGCCTTTGTAAAATCGACATTAATAACTGTATATCCTTCTTATATGATCTGGTCATATCCACCTGACTTCCTGCATTACTGTTTTATATGCTGAATACTTATTAATCGGCAACCCGTTTGCTACCGCAAATCTATCTAATTCATCATCTTCTTTTTTCATCAGATCAACCCATAACACATCTACTGTTATATCAAATAAACTTTTTATATATTCCATGATATCAACTCTCATGGAGTCGCCTTCCATAACAACATCTATGTCACTTGACAATTTCTGGGGATCATTTACACAAAAAATTTCCATAAACAAAATCATCCACTGCTCTGTAAACACCGCTCTCTGTATCATCATACTGACGGCAACCTGCAAAAAGCGGCATAGCCCGCAAGCCACACCGCTTTTATCACTTTCATCCCATCCTATATTTCTATCTTCTTTTTTAATCACACTTTAAAGGACGCCACCGTCTGTTTCAATTGCTCACTCAATCCAGACAACTCCTCCATCTGTGCCAGTACAGCCCTGGAGCTCTCGTTGGAATCCGCCGCCGACTGCTCCATTCCCTTCATATACTCCGCAATATCGCCCACTAGTCCTGTAATCGTGGTAAGCGAATCACTGATGCCTTCCATGCTGGCACTCATCTCCTGGGACGAAGCCCCCAGGTCACTGGAAATATCACTGTAAAAGGCTGCATCTTTCTCATACATCCCCGCCAGTTCCGTCATCCCCTGATAGTCCTTCATCACTTTCTCATTCATAAAGGTCAGAAGCTTCTCGGAACTCTCTGAAAGGAACGCCACACTATGTACCACATCATCCGTTACCCGGCGTATCTGATCCACCGCATCCTTGGAATGATCTGCCAGCTGCCTGATCTCATCTGCCACAACCGCAAATCCTTTCCCTGCCTCTCCGGCTCTTGCCGCCTCAATAGAGGCATTTAAGGCCAGAAGATTGGTCTGGGAACTGATGGCAAGAATCTCCTCCGTCAGCGTATCAATCTCTTTTACTTTCTGGCTCTGCGAAATGGCCGTGCTCAATTCTTCCATGGTAGAACTGCACAGATTTACCGCTTCTTCGGCTGATTTCTGAGACGCCTCATGCTGTTTGCCGGCACGGCTCATGATAGCACCGGACTGGTCCGCCGCCTCTCCTGCTTTCCTGGCCACATTGTCTATCGCTTTTCCCAGTTCTTCCCCTGTAAACTTTATCCGCTCCGCCAATTCTTTGGCCTCAGCCGTCTGTCTCATGACCTCGCCGGCCGTTGCCGCCATAGTGGAAATATCACCGTCTAACACTGTCATCCTGGCAGAAGTTCCTTCTGCGATGCTATTGATATTCTCAGCCTCTTCCTTGGTATTTAAAATAATACCTCGAATCTGCTGTTTGACTTCCACTGTAGCAGTTTTAATCTGCTCTATCTCATTCTTATATTGACTGGGAATCTCTTTCTCCACCACGGCATTTTCCGAAAAATCGCCGGAAGCAAACTGTTTGAGCATCTGCACAGGTGCCAGTGTCCTGCCGATCAGCCCTGCCATAAATGCTGCCACCAGAATGATAATCACCAATGCCGTCACCACAGCTACCACAATCATGACAACCAGGGAACCCCACACATGGGAAGTAGGACATACCACGCCCAATTTCCACTGACTGCCCGTAATCGGAGCCGCCGCAAAATAACATGCCGTCCGGTCATAATCCGCCGCTTTTATAATCTCTTTTTCATTCCCCTCCATAAGAGGCTTCAAGGCTGGCATAATGTCCATGACAGCAACGGCTGCCTCTTCCGAGGGTTCATATTCTTTATTTCTGTGCGCCACATACTGTCCGCTGCTGTCCGCCAGGAAACCATAGACTCCCTCGGCATAATTGATACTGCCCGTCAGATCTGTCACCGTAGCCAATGTCACATCCAGACCGATAACTGCCGCCAGTTCCCCGTCTATATACACGGGCGATGCAATGGTGGTACACATCTGCCCGGTCAGCACATCCCAGTATGGATCTGTCACAATCGTCTCTTTGGCTGCTCCCGCCTGCTGATACCAGCCTCTTTGCACCGGATCATATCCTTCCGGTATGCCAGCCTCCCTGTTGGACTGAATAAACAGACTGTCCTTCGTACCACAGTACAAATTCAGCAGTTCTTCTCTGCCAGCCGCATGTACATCTACCACAGATTGCAGATATGCTGTATCCAGACTCCCTGCGGCCTCAATACTGCCTGCCGTTCCGTCCGCCAGCATCTTCTCATTCTCAATCCAGGTATTGATCTCTTCCGCGTATTTATCCGCATAAAGCTGCAAAATATCCTTCTGCTCCGCCATCATACGCTGCCCCGCAATCATGACAATCCCAATTGTGGTAAACAGGATACTTGCCGCAACAATACAGATTACACTGATCGTCAGCCTGCCCTTCATAGTCTTTGCCACTGTTATGCACCTCTCTCTTCAAGTCAGTTTAACAAGGATTATTTTAAAACAATGCAGCCCTCTTTTTAAGGTTAGCGGTATACATCGCATTTTTTAGGGTATACTTTGCAGATCACACCCTTCATGATCTGGCGGGGGGGCGCGCGCCCCGCCGGGGGCGCGGGGGCGAGCGCGGGGGGGCCGGGGGGGCCGGGGGGCG
>ERZ779621.390-NODE-390-length-19774-cov-4.834272_pt1 | contig 19774 bp, 22 predicted proteins | sample MGYA00514215_ERZ779621 | MGnify/ENA primary metagenome ERZ779621 (study PRJEB29562, sample SAMEA4376715) | mouse gut metagenome | isolation source: Cecum | study: EMG produced TPA metagenomics assembly of the A DSS colitis mouse model was used to assess the...
CCTGGCAGAATATCAACAACACCTTTGCCCTGATGGAGCGGGAGGGGTGGAGCCTTACCGATGATGTGCTGCTGGTGTCCAGCGGGTTCCATCTGGCCCGCATTGAAATGCTTTGGGACCGGGTGCGCACCGGTATTTTGCGGGATGAGGTATACAACGATCAGTATATTTCAACCCTGGCCGCCCCAGTGAGCCACAAGCCGTCGGCGGTGCAGATGTTCTTCCGGGAGCCGCTGGCCTTGGTGAAATCCTTCCTCTTTGACCGATGAATCCGGGATAGAAATTGAAAATTGGGTGAAACCATGACTGACAACTTAAAAAATATTGAGCTGCGCTATCAGGAGTTGGAGGCCCGGCTGGCCGCCAACGAGACCTACAGCGACCCGGAGCTGGTGTCCAGGCTGAACCGGGAGCAGAGGGAGCTGGAGCCCCTGGTTACCGCATACCGGGCGCTGTGCAGGGCACGGAACGATCTGGCTGGGGCCGAAGAACTGCTCGGCGACCCGGAGATGAAGGAGCTTGCCCAGCAGGAGCTGGCCCAGGCCAAGGAGGACATCGAACGTCTGGAGCGTGAGATCAAGGTGCTTCTCCTGCCCCGGGACCCCAACGACGGCAAAAACGTCATCATGGAGATCCGGGCCGGGGTGGGCGGGGAAGAGTCCGCCCTGTTTGCCCACTCCCTCACCCGCATGTACACCATGTACGCGGAAAAGCGGGGCTGGCGGGTGGAGGTCAACTCCGCCAGTGAGACCGAATTAGGTGGTGTGAAGGAGATCTCCTTTACCATTGAGGGGGACGGGGCCTGGTCCCGGATGAAGTTTGAGAGCGGCGTTCACCGGGTCCAGCGGGTGCCCGAAACCGAGTCAGGCGGCCGGGTGCACACATCCACCGCCACTGTGGCGGTGCTCCCCGAGATGGAGACGGTGGACGTGCAGCTGGACCCCGCCGATGTGGAGATGCAGGTGTTCCGCTCCTCCGGGGCGGGGGGCCAGCACATCAACAAGACCTCCTCCGCCGTGCGGCTGATCCATAAGCCCACGGGGACGGTGGTGGAGTGCCAGCAGGAGCGCTCCCAGTTCCAGAACCGGGAAAAGGCCATGCGCCTGCTGGCCTCTATCCTCTACGACCGGGAGCAGGAGCGCATTGAATCGGAGTACGGCGAGAACCGCCGCAGTCAGGTAGGGTCCGGCATGCGTAACGAGCGCATCCGCACCTATAACTTTCCACAAGGGCGGCTCACCGACCACCGGGTGGGGCTGACGCTGTACAAGCTGGACGCGGTGATGGACGGAGATCTGGACGAGATCATCGACGCGCTGACCACAGCCCGGCAGGCGGAACAGCTGGCAGGTCAAGACCCTTCTTTTTCTTGAAAGAAAAAGAAGCAAAAAGAACTTTAGACCGTTACCAACGGTATCTGAAACCACAAAATCTGCGTTGGAAGCGAAACGAAGGAAAAGAGCGTTACGTATGTTTACTCATATTATTTTCGATTTGGACGGCACCCTGCTGAACACCATCGACGATCTGGCGGACGCGGGCAACCACGTGTGCGCAGCCCACGGCTGGCCCACCCACACGGCGGACCAGTTCAAGTACATGGTGGGCAATGGGATACCCAATCTGGTGTTCAGGTTCACCCCCTGCGGGCTGGGGGAGGAGGAGCTGGCCCAGGCGCTGGCGGAGTTTTCCGCCTATTATGACGCGCACAAGGAGGACAAGACCGCACCTTATCCCGGCATCCCAGAGCTTCTGGCGGCGCTGAAGGGGGCGGGGGTGGGTCTGGCGGTGCTGTCCAACAAGGCCCACGCCCTGGCGGGGCCGGTGGTGGAACACTACTTCCCCGGCCTGTTTGAGTACGTCCAGGGGGCGCTGCCCGACGCGCCGCTGAAGCCTGACCCCACTCTGCTCCACGCGCTGATGGAGAAAACCGGCGCGGTGCCCGAGACCACCCTCTTCGTGGGGGACAGCGATGTGGATGTGCTCACGGGGAAAAACGGCGGGCTGACGGTGTGCGGCGTGCTGTGGGGCTTCCGGGGGCGGGAAGAGCTGAAGGATGCCGGAGCGGACTGGATCATCCACAGCCCAGACCAGCTGTCCGCCATTGCCACCGGCACCGCCCTGCTCTCCCGGGGACAGGGGGCTCTGGCGGCGGAGCTGCTGCGGATGGGCCGGCTGGCGGCAGTGCCCACCGAGACGGTGTACGGGCTGGCCGCCGACGCCGCCCAGGAGGGCGCCGTTCAGGCGGTCTACGAGGCCAAAGGCCGCCCTGAGACCAAGCCCCTGAACGTGTTGGTGGACGGAATGGACATGGTGGAGACCGTCTGTCGGGATATCCCGGAGGAGGCGTACAAGCTGGCGGAGGCCTTCTGGCCTGGGCCGCTGACCATGATTTTGCGGGGGAACGGGACCCTGCCCCCCGTCGTTACCGCCGGGGGAGACACCCAGGGAGTGCGCTGCCCCGATCACCCCGACACGCTGGATGTGATTCGGGCGCTGGGCCGTCCGCTGGCCTGCCCCTCTGCCAATCTGTCGGGCAGGCCCAGCCCCAAGTCCGCCGGAGACGTGCTGGGCCAGCTGGTCGGCAAAATCGACGCGGTGCTGGACGGCGGGTCCTGCGGCGTGGGGGTGGAGTCTACCATTTTGGACTTGACCAGCCTGCCCTATCGTGTTCTGCGCCAGGGGGGGCTGAGCCGGGAGAGGCTGGCGGCCGTGCTGGGCCCCGGCAGGCTTGAGAATAATTGAAAGGAACTTGAGTGAAAATGAACATAGAGCTTAAAAACCAGACCGCTATTGTACGGGAGGCGGGGGTGCTTGTGACCGACGGCTCCTCCGCCATGGAGCTGCTGGCCACGGCCCGGTACGAGACGGGCTGTTCTGCCATTGTCCTCTTTAAAGAGCAGCTGGACGAGTCCTTTTTCCGTCTGTCCACCGGGCTGGCGGGGGAGGTGCTGCAAAAATTTGTGAATTACCAGATGAAGCTGGCCATTGTGGGGGACTTTGACGGCTATACCAGCAAGCCCCTCCAGGATTTCATCCGGGAGAGTAATGAGGGCCGCCAGATCTGCTTCCAGCCCGACGAGGGCGCGGCCCTGGCCTGGCTGGAGCGGGTTGGAGCATGATCGTCATCGGCATCACCGGCCCCACCGGGGCGGGCAAAACCACCGTGCTGAACGTGCTGCGGGATATGGGCGGGGCAGTGGTGGACTGCGACGCCTTGTACCACGAGCTGCTCCGCAGGGACATCTCCATGCAAAATGAGCTGAAAGCCCGGTTCGGTCAAGATATTTTTGATGAAAATGACGGCTTGCGCCGAAAGGCCCTTGGTGTTATTGTATTTGAGGATCAATCCGCGCTGGAGGATCTGAACGCCATCACCCACCGGCACGTTGTGGCCGAGGCGGAGCGGCGTATTGACCAGGCCGGCGCTGAGGGCCGCCCCGCCATCGCCCTGGACGCCATCGCCCTGCTGGAGAGCGGGGCGGGGGAGTTGTGCGGCGCGACCATCGCCGTCACCGCCCGCCCGGAGGTCCGGGTGAGGCGCATTATGGCCCGGGAGGGCATCTCGGAGGAGTACGCCCGCCGCCGGGTGGCCGCCCAGAAGCCGGAGGCCTGGTTTGAGGAACACTGTACCTATACCCTGCGCAACGATGGGACCCAGGCTGAACTGGAAGCCGGGGCCCGCAGGTTGCTGACACAAATGATCAACAAGGAGGATATCTGACATGGAAGAAAAGACCAGAGGCCAGCAGCTGCGGGAAGCGCTGCTGACCCAGAAAAAGAACGGCTGGGATGTGGTGGACGAGGCCACAGAGCGGGCAATTTTCGAGTACTGTGAGGGCTATAAGACCTTTTTGGACCGTGGAAAGACGGAGCGCGGCTGCGTGGAGTACGCGGTGGAGCTGGCTGAGACGGCGGGCTTTGTTCCCCTGGAGCGGGGGATGGAGCTTCACCCCGGCTCCAAGGTGTACCGTGTGAATCGAAACCGGGCCGTCAATCTGGCCGTCATCGGCTCCACCCCCCTGGACCAGGGCGTGTCCATCTCCGCCTCCCACATCGACAGCCCCCGGCTGGACCTGAAGCCCACCCCGCTGTATGAGGACAGCGAGCTGGCCTTCTTCAAGACCCATTATTATGGCGGCATCCGTAAGTACCAGTGGGTGACCATCCCCCTGGAGCTGCGGGGCGTGGTGGCCATGAAGGACGGGTCCATTGTCAATGTGTTGGTGGGCTCCCACCCCGGCGACCCCCTGTTTACCATCGACGACCTGTTGCCCCACCTGGGGGCGGAGCAGTCCAAGAAGCCCTTGGGGGAGGCCATTCCCGCCGAAAGCCTGAACATCCTGGTGGGCAGCCGTCCCCTGAAGGATGACGACGGCAAGGACCGGGTGAAGCTGGCGGTGATGAAGATGCTGAACGACCACTACGGCATCCGGGAGGACGACTTCATCTCCGCAGAGATTGAGGCGGTCCCCGCCTTCAACGCCGCCGATATCGGCTTCGACCGCTCCCTGATCGGGGCCTACGGCCACGACGACCGGGTGTGCGGCTACGCCGGGCTGAAGGCCCTTCTGGACCTGGAGGGGGTTCCCATGCGCACCGCCGTGTGCGTGCTGGCGGATAAGGAGGAGATCGGTTCCGAGGGCGTGTCCGGGATGCAGTCCGCCTTTTTCGACACCTTTGTGGGCGACCTGTGCGCCACCCAGAAGGTGCCCCTGCGGGTGTGCCTGGAGAAATCCTTCTGCCTGTCCACCGACGTGACGGCTGCCTTTGACCCCAACTTTGCCGACGTGTACGAGAAGAACAACTCTGCCCGGGTGAACTATGGTGTGGGTCTGTGCAAGTACACCGGCGCCCGGGGCAAGAGCGGCGCCTCCGACGCTGGGGCCGAGGTGGTGGCCTATGTCCGCCGCCTGCTGGACGACAAGGGCATTTTGTGGCAGATGGCCGAGCTGGGCGCGGCGGATAAGGGCGGCGGCGGCACCGTGGCCTGCTACATGGCCAACCGCAATATCGACACGCTGGACGCGGGCGTGCCCGTATTGAGCATGCACGCCCCCTTTGAGACGGTGTCCAAGCTGGACTGCTATATGACTTACGCCGCCTGCAAGGCGGTGTATCAGAGCTGAGCGTGGTCCGGCTGGTGTCTGTGGGCCCGGACAATTGGCGGGAACCGCTGACCGTCCGGGAGGACCAGCGGTGGTTCGTGTCCGACACCAACCGCCTTCTGGCCAGGGCGTACGCCTATCGTGAGCTGAACAGCCAGGCCAAATTGATCTTGAATGGTGAGACCCCTGTGGGTATGTTGCTGTGGTACGACTGGCCGGAGGCGGAGCGGTACGTGTTCAGCCAGCTGTTCATTGACCGGCGGTATCAGCGCCGGGGCTTTGGCCTTCAGGCGGCGCGTCTGGCCCTGGATATAATGCGTGCTGACGGGCGTTATCCCAAGGTGTGCCTGTGTTATGTGGAGGAGGACGAGCCCGCCCGGCAGCTGTACGAGAAGCTGGGCTTTTCCCCCACCGGCGAGGCGGAGCGAAGCGAGATCCTTATGGAATTGACGCTGTGACGGATAGAGGCCCCCTTTTGCGGAAATGCTACCGCAAAAGGGGGTTTTTCCATGACTGAGGACACCAGACCGACGGAGAACAATGAAAACGAGGAGCAGCCGGAGCTGCAGCAGCAGATTGTGGATATGGGAGCCAGCGCTGTCAAAACGAAGGATGGCGATATTCACACACTGACCATCGTGGGCGCCATTGAGGGCCACCAGGAGGAGCGCTCCGGGGCCAAAACCACCAAATATGAACACATACTGCCCTTTCTGGCCAGCCTGGAGGAGAGCGACGAGGCGGACGGCCTGCTGATCCTGCTCAACACCATGGGAGGCGATATCGAGGCGGGGCTGGCCATCGCGGAGATGATTGCCGGGATGCGCAAGCCTACCGTGTCCCTGGTGCTGGGGGGCGGGCACTCCATTGGAGTGCCCCTGGCGGTGGCGGCCAAGGAGTCCTTCATTGTCCCCTCCGGGGCCATGACCATCCACCCGGTGCGGCTCAACGGGCTGGTTATCGGGGTGAGCCAGACCTTCCACTACTTTGAGCGCATCCAGGACCGGATCTGCGACTTTGTCACCCGGAACAGCCGGATCAGCCGGGAGGACTTCGAGCATTTGATGCTGAACACAGGGGAGATGGCCGCCGACGTGGGCAGCGTCATCTACGGCCAGGAGGCGGTGGAGCTGGGGCTCATCGACCACCTGGGTGGGCTGTCCGACGCGCTGGCCTGCCTCCACCGGCGGATGCGGGAGGAGCGGGCGCGGCAGGAGCCGGAGGCCACTTGAAAAAAACGGGGCGTTGTGCTATGCTGAGCGTATCTTTTTCAGGCGAGGTGGTATGCGTGAAGCGGTGTATTGCCTTTTGCGGGATCGTCACAAAATAAATGACGCTCAGGAGGTTATCAGATGATCCCGCAATGGAAAATTTATCCCCGCTCCCAGGGTCACAGCACCGTTTACCTGCAAAACGTGGTGACCGACCCCTCCATCACCGTGGGGGAGTACACCACCTATGACGACTTTGTCCGTGACCCCAGGGACTTTCAGCGCAGCAATGTGCTCTACCACTACCCCATCAATCAGGAGAGGCTGACCATCGGCAAATTCTGTTCCATCGCCTGCGGCGCGAAATTTCTCTTCAACAGCGCCAACCACGCCCTGGGCAGCCTGTCCACTTATCCCTTCCCCATTTTCTTTGAAGAGTGGGGCCTGCCGGTGGAGGATATCCCCCGGGCCTGGGACAACAAAGGGGACATCGTGGTGGGAAACGACGTTTGGATCGGCTATGAGGCCGTCATTCTGGCGGGCGTGACCATCGGCGACGGAGCCGTCGTCGGTGCCCGGGCGGTGGTGACCAAGGACGTGCCCCCTTACGCCATCGTGGGCGGCGTCCCGGCCAAGCCCATCCGCAAGCGGTTCAGCGGCGGCGTGATCCAGCGCCTGCTGGCCCTGAAGTGGTGGGACTGGCCCGTAGAACGGATCGCCGCCAATCGAGAGGCCATTCAGTCCGGCGATATCCAGGGCCTGACGTAAATAAAAAGGGGGCGCGGCACAGACCGCGCTCCCTTGCCTTTTCCTATGTTTTCTGCTACAATGTCCAAGAATCTGCATTTTTGGAGGATACGCCCGCCATGAAGGAATTCACCATCGGACCCAACGACGCGGGCCAGCGGCTGGACCGCTGGCTGGCCAAAACCATGCCCCTCCTCCCGGCGCCCCTGGCCCAGAAATATATCCGCCTCAAGCGGGTGAAGGTGAACGGCAAGGGCTCCAAGCGGGACGTGCGCCTCCAGAAGGGGGACCTGCTCCAGCTGTACATCAACGACGAGTTCTTTGACCGCCCCACCCCGGAAAACGCCTTTTTGTCCGTGTTCAAGCCCCAGCTGGACATCCTGTATGAGGACGAGCACCTTCTTCTGCTGAACAAGCGCCCAGGCATGGTGGTCCATCCCGACGACAAGGAACGGGTGAACACCCTCATCACCCACATACAGGCGTACCTGTACCAGAAAAAGGAGTGGTCCCCGTACTGGGAGAACTCCTTTGCCCCCGCCCTGTGCAACCGCATCGACCGCAACACCGGCGGCATCGTCATCGCCGCCAAGACCGCCGAGGCCCTGCGGGTGATGAACCAGAAGATCCGGGACCGGGAGCTGCAAAAGCTGTACCTGTGCGTGGTCCACGGGGTGATGAAGCCCCGGGAGGGACAGCTGAAGGGGTACATCCTGAAAGACGAGGAAAGGGCCCAGGTGAAGGTGTACGGCCACCCAGTCCCGGGAGGAAAGACGGCGGTGACGCTGTACCGCACGCTGGAGGTGCGAAACGGCCTGTCCCTGGTGGAGTGCGACCTCATCACCGGGCGGACCCACCAGATCCGGGCCCAGTTTGCCGCCGCGGGCTGTCCTCTGCTGGGGGACGGAAAGTACGGCCGGGAGCGTGACGGCAAGCGCTATGACCGCAGGTTTCAGGCGCTGTACTCCTACAAGCTGCGGTTTGACTTTACCACGGACGCGGGACCGCTGGACAGCCTCAACGGCAGGGAGTGGACGGTGGAGGACGTGGATTTTGTCCAGGAGTATTTTCCAAAGGAGAGAGCGGATTGAGCTGTGCGGTTTGGAAAATCAGAGAGCATCCCCAGATGACGGACCGGGCGGCGGAGTGGTTCCATGAAAAGTGGAGCGTCCCGCTGGAGGCGTATCGGGAGAGCATGGCGGATTGCCTCGCGAACAGCGGGGCAGTACCCCAGTGGTATGTGGCCGTGGATGGAGATGAAATTGTAGGCGGGCTGGGAGTCATTGAGAACGACTTCCATCCCCGAAGGGACCTGACCCCCAACGTGTGCGCGGTCTATGTGGAGGAGACACACCGCTGTCAGGGGATAGCGGGGGCGCTGCTGGGGCTGGTCTGCGCGGACATGGCGGGACTGGGGGTGGACTCCCTCTATCTGCTCACCGGTCACACTTCTTTTTATGAGCGGTACGGCTGGCGGTTTCTGTGCATGGTCCAAGGGGACGGGGAGGCGGAGTGCTCCCGGATATACGTCCACGCCCAGGATGGGGAGGCTGGACAAGCGGGGGCGGCTGTGGTATGATGGAGCGAACTGCGGTATCAGGAGGAACAAGAATGGATCAACAATGGAAGAAATATCTGCCCCCGGTGTGCGCCGGGGCCGGCGGGGCGCTGCTGGTGTTCACCGCCGTGGCGTGTATGGGGTTGGACCAGGGCGGCTGGCTGGACCGGGCGGGCATCGCGGCGGTGCTCATCGCCCTGGCAGGGCTGTCCCTGCTTCTGCTGCGGATGGAGGGCGTCAGGGGAGACGCGCTGCTGATCCTGCTGCTGCCCATCGGGGCGGCCATGGTGCTCCGGGCCCTGAGCCTGGACTATATCAGCGGGGATTACGTCTCCTTCTTGAAGCACTGGGCAGAGTTTTTCCGAACCTACGGCGGCTTCAGCACCCTGGCCAGCAACGTGGGCAACTACAACGTGCCCTACCTCTATTATATCGCCTTTATGTCCTACATCGGCGTGCCCGACCTGTATATGTACAAGCTGCTGTCCATCCTGTTTGACGTGGTGCTGGCCTGGGGCTGCTTCCGGTTGGTGCGGTCCCTGACCAGGGACCGTCAGGGGAGCGCCGCTCCCCTGACCGCCTTTGCCGCCGCCCTGCTGCTGCCTGTGGTGGTGCTCAACGGGGCCTACTGGGGACAGTGCGACGTGATCTACGGGGCCTTGGCTATCCACGCCGCCGCTCTGGTGCTGGAGGGAAAAAATAAAACCTCGGTGGCGCTGATGGCGGTGGCCTTCTCCTTCAAGCTTCAGGCCGTCTTTATCCTCCCCTTGTGGGGGGTGCTGTGGCTGGCGAAAAAGGTGAGGTTCTGGGAGCTGTGGGTGTTTCCCGTCACCTACCTGGCCACCATTCTGCCCGCCGTATTTTTGGGCAAGCCCCTGGCCGATATACTGGGCATCTATTTCAACCAGATGACCGAGGTGCCCCATCTGGTGCTCAACGCGGCCAGCGTGTACCAGTTTATCCCAAGGGCCCTCCACGAAGGGCTGGCGGAGGGAAAGCTGGCCTCCGTTCTAGGGATCGCTGCGGCGGCGGCGCTGGTGCTGATTCTGCTGGGGCTGGGCTTCTGGCTGAAGGACCGGCTGGACCGGGATATCACCATGACCATGGCGGTTATCTTGTGCATCGGGGTGCCCTTCTTCCTGCCCCACATGCACGAGCGGTATTTCTTTCTGGCCGACGTGTTCACCTTGTGCTGGGCCTGCGCCAATGTGCGCCGCCTGCCGGTGGCGGTGCTGGCGGGAGGGGCGTCCCTGGCCAGCTATGTGGTCTACCTGCGGCAGAAGTACAACTTTATCGTCACCATTGGAAGCGCTCAGTTTGGCATGGCCCTGGAGGCTCTGGCCATGCTGGGGGCTCTGGCCGTCTCGGTGTGGGTGCTGGTCCGGCAGCTGCGCCAGGTGAACAGACAGGGGGAATTGACATGAAATTCGTGTCTTGGAATGTGAACGGTCTGCGGGCCTGCCTGAAAAAGGGCTTTGTGGACTCAGTGCTGGGGCTGGATGCCGACTTCATCTGTCTCCAGGAGACCAAGATGGAGCGGGGGCAGGCGGAGGTGGAGCTGTCCGGCTACCATGAATATTGGAACTCGGCGGACAAGAAGGGCTATTCCGGCACCGCCATCTTCGCCCGGGAGGAGCCGCTGTCAGTCTCCTACGGGATGGACCTGGACAAGCACGACCATGAGGGGCGGCTCATCACCTTGGAGTATCCGGAGTTCTGGCTGGTTGACTGCTACACCCCCAACGCCCAGAGCGAGCTGGCCCGGCTGGGCTACCGCCTGGAGTGGGAAGAGGACCTGTTGGATTATCTCAGGAGCCTGGATAAGACAAAGCCGGTGGTGTACTGCGGGGACTTGAACGTGGCGCACCAGGAGATTGACTTGAAAAACCCCAAGACCAACCGGGGAAACGCCGGTTTCTCCGATGAGGAACGCGCCGCCATGACCCGCCTGCTCTCCTCCGGCTTCACTGACAGCTTCCGCCTGCTGTACCCGGACAGGGAGGGGGCCTATTCCTGGTGGAGTTATCGCTTCAAGGCCAGGGAGAAGAACGCCGGCTGGCGTATTGACTATTTTATCGTGTCCGACCGGCTGGGGGAGCGGGTGGGGGAGGCGGCCATCCACCCCGACATCCAGGGCAGCGACCACTGCCCGGTGTCGCTGATTTTGAAATAGTTTCCAGCTGAAAATCTCACTCTTTCCCGGAAAATGGGGCAAGCTAGCAGGGCGAAGGAGTGATGAGTCATGAGAATGGACAAAAAAGCCATGCTGCCCATCGCCGGGGCTACCATGGCGGCGGCCGGGGCCATCGGCCTGATGATGATGCCCAAGAAGAAAAAGCACTCCGCCCAGAAGGCGGCGGGGAGGGCAATCAAGGCCGTGGGCGAGGTCGTGGAGCACTTCAACGGCTCGTTCAAAATGTGAGGGAAAGACCCCGCCGGACAGTCCGGCGGGGTCTTTCATAGGATGAATTGGGCGGCGGCCCGGTCCGGCTGGGCGGGATCCAGCAGGAGAATTTCCCGCTTTTTGTCCATGGCGTAGTTCAGGGTGTACTGGGTCCCTCCCGGGGCGCCGTCGAACACCGCAAGCACGGCGGCGGAGCGGTCTACGATGTAGCGGTCCCGGCGGAGCATGCACCAGCGGTCGTAATTTTGCTGCACCACCGTCTCCAGGTCGCAGGTGTCCAGGATAGCCCGCCATCGGCGGCGGAGGGTCTCCGGCCATTTTTGCGCCTGGGTGGGGCAGGGGACCGCCCCCTCCACCGTTACGCCGTGGCAGCGCTCCCGCAGGGCCAGCGCGGCTTCGGCAAAGTACAGGTCGCAGCCCATGGCCATGCCGGAGATGAAGTGGCGGAACCCCCGGCGGTACAGCCCGTCCAGCTCCCGGTCCAGGCTGGCCTTCAGCGCGGCGCAGCGGGGGTCGTCCTCGTCCAGGCCCCAGGGAAGCTTGTCCGGCCGGTGGCCGGTGAAACAGCAGGTGCGGCTTTCGTCGGTTGACACGGTGGTTCCTCCTCTCGATGTTTGATACAATTGTACTACATGTGCGGGAAGTCGTCAAGGGGAAATGAAACGTTAGTTTTAAAAAATGTCGGGCAAATTCGACAAAAAAGACTTGCATTTTTGGAGGGTGAGGCTTATAATCTGGAACGGAACAATGGAATGATTGTCTTCAGGGCGGGGTGAGATTCCCCACTGGCGGTATAGTCCGCGACCCGCGTGAGCGGTTGACCCGGTGAAACTCCGGGACCAACGGTATAGTCCGGATGGAAGAAGACGCGTGACCCCTCTTGAGGTAGTGTCGCGCCTGGAAGACAGTGCTTTCAGGCGTTTCAGACTATCTTAGGAGGTATTTTTATGTTCAACGATCCTGGAAAGCTTTTTGCGGCGGTGGCGGACAACGCCATGTTTCTGCTGGTGTGCTTGGCGGTGTTCGCGGGTATTTTCGCGGTGGCCGTGCTGCTGGAGCGGCTGTGGCTCAAGCCGGAGAAGCAGTCTCCCGCCCGGAGGACGGCTTACGTGGGCATTTTCGCCGCCATCGCCGCCGTGCTGATGTACTTTGAATTCCCCCTGCCCTTTGCCCCCGGTTTCTACGAGCTGGACTTCAGTGAGATCCCGGTGCTTATCTGCTCCTTTTCCATGGGCCCGGTGGCCGGGGTGGTGTGCGAGTTTCTGAAGGTGGTGATGAAACTGCTGCTGAAAGGGACCTCCACCGCCTTTGTGGGCGACCTGGCCAACTTCGCGGTGGGCTGCGCCTTGATTCTGCCCGCCTCGGTGGTGTACTTCGCCAATAAGACCAAGAAAGGCGCCATCCTCGGTATGGTAGTGGGCACCGCGTGCATTACGGTGGTGGGCAGCCTATTCAATGCGGTCTACCTGATCCCCGCTTTCTCCGTTCTATTCGGCCAGCCGCTGGAGGTCATCATCGGCATGGGCACCGCCATCAATCCCGCCATCGTCAGTGTCAACACCTTAGTGTTGTGTGCCGTGGCTCCCTTCAATCTGCTCAAGGGCGTGGCGGACTCGGTTATCACGTTTGTCCTCTACAAACACATTGAGCGCCTCCTGCGCATGAAATAGCTTCTAATGAGTTCCCTCAGAAAAAGCTGGTTCTGCACGGTGGTCTCCAGCAGACCGCAGAGCGCTCGTTGACGTTTAGAACGTCCTCTGCGGCGACGGGTCCGATGAGCCCGGGCAGCGCCCAAGGATATATTGCATCTTCTTGCCCTTGGTCCGCAGGGGAAAGTAAAATAAGCTTTTGTAATAGAAAGCCGCAGAAAACGTGGGAGGGTTCATTTTTATAAAGAGCGGGAGCGTTTTGACAGCTTTTGGGGCTGTTCAAAATACTCCCGCTCTTTATTAGATATTTTTGTTTCTCTTCATTTAGAGCTCCACCACATCCATGGAAGCCCGCTCCACGCACAAGGCATTCCGGGTATCCAGCACCAGGGACAATTCCGCCGGGCCGGTTACATTTGCACAGGGATAGATCACAGCGGCGTATTGCAGCGTCTGGAGGCTGCCTGCCATTCGCTCCAAGGAAAATCGCAAAGGCGGTGCATCCGTAAACGACCCGCAAGGGGTCTGTCTAAGGCAGATGTACCCCTCTCCTTTTGCCGGGGGCATGGCATATACGCTCAGTGTGCACCGAATTGCGTAGGCCGCCCGCAGATCCAGCCGGATTTGGGTGGGATTACACTCGTTCCAGCGGATATACTCACCGCACTGGGCCTGCTGCCGCCAGGGCAGACGGCAGCCAGGACTCCACAGAAACCCTGGCTGGCGCTCTACCAGGTGGAGGGCACGTTTCCCCTCTTTTCCCAGGCAGCCGGACGGCGGGCATATCTCTGGGCCGTAAGTGGGGGGAGGCGGACAAGGCCCGCATATAGGAGGTTCGGGCGGGCATGGTTTTGGTGGAGGGCAAGGGGGCGTTAGGGGCGGACATGCCCCCAGCACCTTTTCGAGCTTGCTTTTCAGCAGCATCTGATTCTGCGCTACCACATCCAGCAGGGAAGCCACGCTTTTATTTACCTCCAATACATCCTGAGGCGTGGCGCAGGTCTTTGCCCCCGGCAGAGTACCCAGGATGTATTGCAGCTTTTCGCCCTCGGCGTTGATGATGTGGCTGAGAGCCAGCTCCTCCATGGCGATGGAGGCAATAATCATGGTTAGGGCCTCTTCCCGCGTCAAGTCTGCCCCGTGGGGGGGAAAAGAAGGCATAGACATAGTAAGATACTCCATTGTACCGCCCGGCTCGGCGCAGGGACGGGTTGTACGGCTGGGAAAGTCCAGCCGCCGTTCCATCTTATGCGGCTGAAACCGCCTTGCCCCGTCGAACACACCGGCAGGCGGGGGCATAGAATGACGTGGGCGCATTGCCGGGGAGGGCTTTCTGCCTGCACCGCTGCTTTGGTGTCTCTCGGACTGCGTGTAGGCTCGAAAGGGGATACATTTTTTATGTCTGTTCCAAGTTTTCCCAACGTTGATCCTCCCATCCAGCGGGAGGACGCGGTCAACCAGATTCTCTCCTCCATCACCATGGAGGAGCTGGGGGCTGAGCCACATCCTCAACGCCAAGGGAGAGAAGCTGCAATATATTTTGGGCACCATTCCGGGTCTCAGCGGCCCTCCTCGCTACGGTAAGCGATGTGCTGGCCGCCAACACCCAGGGCAGTACCATCCTGGTGGCGCTGGGCGGCGGCCTGGTGCCCTTGCCCAATGCCCAGGTGCTGTCCCCGGACATCACCGTCAACGCCGGAAACACGGTATTTACCATGGCTGCGGCGGGTACCTATGAAATCTCTTACCATGTGAATACCACCTTGTCCCTGCTGATGGGAACACGGCTGGTCATTAATGGCTCCAATAACATCGCATCTACCATCGCCCAAATCGTGTCCACCTCCCGATTTGAGAATCAAATCAAGGTCGCTCTGCCCGCCAACTCCACTATCACCCTTCAGATGCACCCCGCTGTCCTGGCCGGGACAGCCATCTTGGTGGGCGGCGGCGCGGGGGCATCCCTGACCATCAAACGGCTGGCATGACGCCATCCGGGCACAGAAAAAGGGGAGGCGCTCTTCGGAGCGCCTCCCTGCAAAAACAACCATGAAAAGGAGGCCCCTCATGATAAGCGTCAGCCTATGCATGATTGTCAAAAATGAAGAGGATGTTCTGGAACGGTGTTTGACGAGTGCGGCCGCTTTGGCAGATGAGATCATCATCGTGGACACCGGCTCCACCGACCGCACGAAAGAAATCGCCGCTCGGTTTACCAGCCTGATCTTCGATTTCCCCTGGCGAGACGACTTTGCCGCAGCCCGCAATGAGTCTTTTGCCCACGCTTCTATGGACTACTGTATGTGGCTGGATGCGGACGATGTGCTTTTGGAGGCGGATCAGGCCGCGTTCATGGCGCTGAAGGAGACCTTGGACCCGGCCGTATCGGTGGTCATGGCCCCTTATCATACCGGCTTTGATGAGGGTGGGCGGGTAACCTTCTCCTACTACAGGGAGCGGCTTATCAAAAACCGGGCGGGGATGCGCTGGGAGGGAGCTGTTCATGAGGCGGTTACTCCAGTGGGACAAATTTTTTATGGAGATTTCGCCGTCACCCACCGCAAAACACGCCCCAGCGATCCAGATCGCAACCTGCGGATCTACCAGGCCCAGCTGAACGCGGGAATAATTCTGGAGCCCCGCCAGCAGTTCTACTATGGCCGGGAGCTCTACTACCACCGCCGGTGGGAAGAAGCCCTGACGGTCTTTGAGGCGTTTCTGGAAGATGGCCGGGGATGGGTAGAAAACAACATCGACGCCTGCTGCCACTGTGCCTACTGTCAAGAGCAGATGGGACAGCCCGAGGCAGCGCTGGCGGCTCTTTTGCGCACCTTTGTTTATGACCGTCCCCGGGCAGAGGTGTGCTGTGAGCTGGGGCGGTGGTTTTTTCAGCGGGAGCGGTATGGACAAGCGGCTTATTGGTACGCTCTGGCCCTGATCTGCCCTCGGGACGACCGCCGGGGCGGGTTCGTCTGCCCAGACTGCTACGGTTACCTGCCCTATATCCAGCTGTGCGTCTGCTACAGCCGCATGGGCGATCAAGAGCGGGCGGAGAGGTTCAATGAATTGGCCGCGGCCTGCAAGCCGAACGACCCGGCGGTGACTCACAACCGGGCGTATTTTCAGGCATTGGAGTGAGCCGCTTCTTAAAACAAGTTCTGCTGGGGTCAGAGTAAGTTAGGAACTGTTTAAAATTGGAAATATGCCCAGCGGTGAGAGATTTTTCGCCAGACGAAGCCGATTCGACGCAGGAATACTTGGTGTATTCCAAGGAAATTGGAAAAATATTCCGTGGGAAGCGGCCATTTCGATGAGAAACGGCCGCTTCCCTTTGCTTTTTTGAATAAATCAATTTTCATAAATTTTCATCTCCATGCAACAATCTGCCCCGCTGATGCGTCAGTATAGGTGAAGGGGGGTGGTCCGTATGTCCCAGAAATCCAACCGGCCGGTGGATTGGGAAACGCTGGTCACGCAGAATGAGAACCGCTTGTACCGGGCGGCTTTGGCTATTTTAGGGGACCCTCAGGAGGCGGAGGACGCTGTCCAAGACGCGTTTGTCCGTTTCCTGGAGCGCAGGCCCGAAAACTTGGAAAATCCCGGCGCATGGCTGACGCGGGTGCTGGTGAACGGCTGTAAAAGCCGCCTGCGCCTGGCCTGGCGGAGGGTGGGCCCGCTGCCGGACACGCTGGCTACACCCGGCCCAGAAGAGCGGGAGGAATTGGAGGAGCTGTTCTCCCTTCCGCCGGAGGACCGGGCGGTGATTCACCTGCACTATTATGAGGGCTGGTCCACCGATGAGATTGCCCAAATGCTGGGCCAGAGGCCGGGATCGGTGCGCTCCCGACTCTCCCGCGCCAGGGAGAAGCTGCGGAAGCTGCTGGAGCAAGAATTGCAAGGAGGATTATTATGAAAAATTACCGTTCTTACATGGAGCGGCAGGAACTGTCCGCCGCGGCCCATGATAGGTTGATAAGCCTGGATGTTCCATCCAAGGCGGCCCGCCGCCCTTGGGCGAAATATGGGGCGCTGGCGGCCTGTGCTGTCCTGATTGCGGGCATTGGGGCGTGGAGGCTGGCTCCCGGCTCCGCGCCGGAGCCGGAGACTGACCCTGTGGCAGACGCAGCCGTGTCCACGCCCGTCCAGAACGAGGGGATGGCTGGGCTTCAGCCTGATGAAGCCCAGCCGGTGGAGCCTTCCGATGGCTTTGTGGTGCGCAGTTGGGCTGAGAGCGATAAGCTGACGTTTCCTATGGCGCCTGCGATTGTTTATCAGGATGTGGACAACATCCCTGAACTGGCGGCCTCCCGGGCCTTTGCCCCCGGCGCCTTTACGGTGGAGTTGACTAAAGAGGATATTCAGGGCATTTTCTGGGGACTCGAGGGCAAGCCGGAGGCGGATCACCCCAAAACAGAACAGGGTGACCTGCCCTGGACCCTTTTCTGGGACGGCTATACCGTCCACGGCATCGCTTGGTATGACGGCCAAGGCCAGTTCACTGAACTGTCTATTTGGGGTGAGAAGGACCGCGCCAGCTTCTCTCTGGAGCTGCGCTTAGGTGCGCTCCCTTTTACCTGTCTGGCAGAACCAGACCGCGGGGACGAAATCAGCCAGTTTAACGGCGTGGAGATCACCGGCTGGAGCAAGGTCTACGACCGGGACGGCGATGGCTTGACCGACTATATCTGCGGCAGCGAATTTATGACGGAAAACCACATCGGCGTCCGCTTTAAAAATCAGAACAGCTCTATGGAAGCGGAATATGGCGGCGGTTCAGATATGAATCTGGGCGGGAGCTGTACCTTTAACGCCCTCTTTGTCCGTCAGGCTCTGACCGGCGGCTTGCATTTGGATCACCTGATGACTGCTGGTCACATTCCCGCATGGCGCGATGTCACCTTTGACACCCTGGAGCAGGCCCGGCTGGAGTCCGAGTTTGCCCCCTACCTGCCTGTATCGGAGCCGGAGGGCTACGGCGATTACACCGGGAACAAGGAATTCTTTGGCCGCCTCAGCTATCAGGAGGGAGTCCAAAATATGCTGTTTGTCCGCTGGAGCCGGGAATACGACACAGTGGAAATTGACGTGAGCTTTCCCGAGGGGGGTGGCGTCAGCCGTGAGACGGTGGATATCAACGTACCCGAGAGCTATGATACCCGCCTCTATGAGAGTCCCTGGTGCGACAGCGTTCCGGCTGAATATCAGAGCGGCTTTTACAGCGTCACTTTCCGGGCGGAGGACCTGACCCTGGACGCAGTAATGGCCCGGGAGGTTCCCCACGACACCGGAGGGATAAGCTTCCACTTTAATGTCCTACATTCCAACGGCGTGGTGGTCAGCTACTCCTGCGACGGCATGACCGCCCAGCAGGTGTGGGAGCTGGTGGAGAACACGCTGACGTAAAACCGGCCCAGCCAGCGCATTACCGCTTGAATTTGACCTTTGAAGCCGTAAAGACAGCTGTTTCATATGGAAACGGCTGTCTTTTCTATTTTGATGATATGTTAGAAACCCATGGGCTGGAGTTCCGGCGCTGCGTAAAACGGCGCGCGGTCTGTTCTTGCCCCGTCGAATTAGACAATATTGCGTAAGTTTTACTGTAACAATCGCAGAAATTTGTAAAAGGTGTTGTATTTGGAAAATAAATACTGTATACTATAATTGTCAGTTCAACTGACAATTTTGCGTGGAGGTCATTAGCATGGCGGATCGTTCAGTCGCCCAAAAGCGCTCCAGAAGAGAGACAAACAAAGAACGGGTGATCGCTCAGGCCCTGCAATGCTTTGTGGAGCAGGGGATTGAGGCGGCGAAGGTGTCGGAGATCGCCCGGCGGGCCGGACTGACGGAGCGCAGCGTATACCGCTACTTTGCCACCAAGGCGGATCTGGTGCTGGAGACGGCGCTGCTGTTCTGGTCCCAGGCCATGGGGCAGGTGGACGCCCAGGCCCAGAAAGACCTGACCCAGGATATGTGCGGAGTGGAGCGGATCAGCCGGATTCTGCGGGGGTACGCGCAATTGTACTTCACCCACCGGCAGATGCTTGTGTTTGTCCATGAGGCCGAGGCCTATTTGAACAGGTGCGGCAAGGCGCTGCTGGTGGAGAACAAGCCACCGGCTGCCTTTGAGGCCTGCGTGGGGCCGCTGTCCGCCGCCATCCACAGAGGGCTGGAGGACGGCAGCGTCCGCAGGGACATTGATATGGCCAGCCTCTACTACAACACCTACGACGCCCTGCTTGGATTGATCCAGAAACTGGCCATTGGCGGGCGGAACGACGCCGGCGGCGATGAGAGTGCCAGGGTCCGGCTGGAGCAGTTTTGCGCGATGATGGAGGGGTTTTACCGAAAACAGTAATTTCAAAATCAGGCGGAAGAAAGGATGAGCGGGATGGCTTTGAGACCTAAGATCGTGAAGCTCGCCAAAATGGTGGGCGGCCTCACCGGCATGGTGAACCACATCGACGAGAACGCCCCGGAATACTATGCGCTGGAGTGCGTGGTCTCCGACGAGCAGGCGGATGTGGCGTTGCAGCTGGGACTGCGCAAGGAGCGGACGGCGCGGTATGTGGCGGAAAAATGCGGCAAGTCCCTGGAGGAGACCCAGAAAATCCTGATGGAGCTGGCACAGATCGGCGTGTGCAAGGTGTACCACAACGAGGAGGGCCAGGAGGTGTTTCTGGTCCAGATCTTCGCGCCGGGCATCCTGGAGATGATGGTGAACAACGACGAGCAGGTGAAGGCCCACCCTCAGATCGGCAGGGCCTTTGAGGAGTACACCCGTCTGCGGATTGCCAGCATTGCTCCCAACCTGCCCATGGGCACCGGCATGATGCGGGTGATTCCCATTGAAACCGCCATCTCCGCCGACACCCAGAGCGTTCCCTATGAGCGGCTGTCCTACTATCTGGACAAGTACGACACCTTTTCCGTGTCTGACTGCTCCTGCCGGAAGTCCCGGCGGGTACTGGGCCAGGGCTGCGGGCACCTTGAGCACGAGATGTGTATTCAGATGGGCACCGGCGCCGAATATTACATCCGCACCGGCCGTTTTCCTCCGCCTTTCGCAGAATCTCTTCCGCCTCCTGGCGGGTGATCTG
>ERZ779621.391-NODE-391-length-19768-cov-12.997768_pt1 | contig 19768 bp, 20 predicted proteins | sample MGYA00514215_ERZ779621 | MGnify/ENA primary metagenome ERZ779621 (study PRJEB29562, sample SAMEA4376715) | mouse gut metagenome | isolation source: Cecum | study: EMG produced TPA metagenomics assembly of the A DSS colitis mouse model was used to assess the...
TTTTTTATCGGAATGTGCCGCAGGGCTGTTTCCGCTGTTGGCTGTCGTTCGCCGCCTATCCAATCTGGATTTTTACATTTTCAAAAATTCGGATTGGAGGAAAATACGGTGAAATATGCACCAAGAAAAGTATATATCAAAAAGGATGGCGGCTATGTGGAGTTGCCCTATATAGATTTCTGTCGCCGCAGGCAAGCCGACCAGAGTTATATGGACAAGCTCTTTATCCCCGTGCAGGGTTGTCTGCTTGAAGTCGTGCGGAAACAGTATGCAGATTTCTACAAGGACAAAGAGAGGTGGCGTTATCTGAAAAAACTGGATACAAACCACAAACTGCTATCATTGGATGGATTTACGGACAGTGAGGGAAATGTGCTTGACTTTGTTGTGGATGAAGCAGTGGACGTTGCGGAAACCGCTGTCCATGCGGTGATGGTGGACAGGTTGAAAACTGCTTTGCTCTTATTGTCGGACAGTGAGCGGGTATTGGTAAACGCAATCTTCTTTGAAGGACTTTCCGAGAGGGAAGTTGGTTTAAGGTTAGGCATAACGCAGAGTGTTGTCAATAAACGCAAAGCCAAAATCCTTGCGAAGCTGAGAAAGATAATCGAAAACAAAATTTAAGGCGTTCAACCCCCTTGTTTTTTCCTTTGGGAAAATGAGGGGGCTTTTCCTGCCCCCTCAATCAAATTCGATTGGAGGAAATAAGGATGGCATACAACCACGGACGTGAGGATAGGAAATGGTGCATTTGGAAAGAAGCCGAGGAAAAGGTTCTGCGTGAGTGCGGCGTTGATGAAGCGGTCATTGAACAAATCCGCACAGACGACAGGGCAGATTTTAATTCCAACAGGAGGTTTTACCGATGGACGAGCGACTTCGGGGAATGCCTTGAGGAAATAGCGGGCAGGGAGAAACAGGCAGAGATAAGGTCGGTAATGGATTTGCTGGATGAGATTGAAAGCGAGACTCTGTATTTTGCGTTAGTCACAGTGGACAGACGCACGTTACAAATCGTCCTGCTGAAAATGCAGGGTTACTCCACAAAAGAAATTGCTCCGCTTGTGCATTTGACGGCAGGGGCTGTTTATGCGAGATTGGCTCATTTGCGTAAAAAGCTGCGTAAAATTTTATAATTATGAGATCTGCTTTTCTGTGAGATGTTGGGTGAGAGGTCAAAGGCTTCTCACTCATTCTTTATATATGGTATCTCTCTATATGTTCTCTAATGGAATTATACAGAGGCTGTTTTGCCAGAGGAATTATGCTGGGACTGGTGACCATGCCTGTGGGGTTAATCGTGGGCGGCCTGCTTGCCGGTCTTTCCGTGGGGGCCTGTATCTGGCAGAATCTGCCCGTGTTTGTGCTGGCGGTGCTGCTGCTTCTTGGGTTGTGGAAGATACCCGGACAGATGATACGTGGGTTTTGTACTTTTGCAAGAGGCATCCGCTTGGTCATCACCGTCGGCCTGGTGCTTGGCACGGTGGAATATCTGTGCGGTTTAAAACTGGTGCCGGGGATGGCGCCCCTTCCGGAGGCGATGGAAGTGGTCTCGGCCATCGGGATTGTGATGCTGGGGAGCCTTCCGGTGACAGCGTTTTTGCAGCGGATATTAAAGACCCCTTTCCGGATGCTGGGGAAGAAAGTGGGGATTAATTCTGCAGGGATGACAGGACTGCTGGTGGGAGCGGTAAGCGCCATTCCTGCTCTTTCCATGTATCAGGAGATGGACGAGCAGGGAAAGACAGCCAATGCGGCTTTTCTGGTGAGTGCGGCCAGTCTGCTGGCGGCCCATGTAGGCTTTGCTTTCAGTACGGAGCCTCAGCTTCTGGGGGCTTTGATCGGCGCAAAGGTAAGCGGCGGGATTGCGGCAGTTGCCGCAGTGGTTTTTGTGTACGCAAAAAAAGCCAAGAATGCAGATTGTGCTTTGTAAATGTATGTGCTATGATTGAGGCGGACAGTATCCAAAGGAACTGTACCAGCGCATATATGATTCAGTTTCATATCCCGCTTGCGGGAATATAAGAAGACTCTGCCGGTAATGGCTGTACCTGTGATTGGGGCGGCACGTTTGTAGGCGGGGGTTTTATATGTGTGTCTGGGCAGTTTATGTCCGGGCATTTTTCTATTTTAGGAGGAGCAGAATCATGGAAATTACAGGTGCGATCGAAGAGGTAAGAAGACAGGTAAAGGAATGGAGAAAGCAGGGGCTTAGCGTTGGTCTGGTGCCTACCATGGGCTATCTGCATGAGGGGCATAAGAGCCTGATTGTCAAAGCGGCGGCGGAGAACGACAAAGTGGTGGTCAGTGATTTCGTCAATCCCATCCAGTTTGGCGTCAATGAAGATCTGGATGCCTACCCGAGAGATATTGAAGCGGATAAGAAAGTGTGTGAAGAGGCAGGCGCAGATTTGATCTTCCATCCGGAAGTTACGGAAATGTATGCGCCGGATTTCTCCACTTATGTGGAGATGAGCAAAGTCAGCGAGGGCTTGTGCGGCAAGACAAGGCCCACCCATTTTCGCGGCGTGTGTACGGTGGTCAGCAAGCTGTTTCATATCGTCATGCCGGACCGGGCTTATTTTGGACAGAAGGATGCCCAGCAGCTGGCGGTAATCCGCCGGATGGTGCGGGATTTGAATATGGACATTCAGATTGTGGCCTGCCCTATCGTGAGAGAGGCGGACGGTCTGGCAAAGAGTTCCAGAAATACGTACTTAAATGAGGCGGAGAGAAGGGCGGCGCTTGTATTGTCTAAGGCTGTTTTTCATGGCGAGGACCTGATGAAAAAGGGAGAGCGGGATGCCGAGACTATCCTGACAGCCATGCGGGAGATCATCGAGAAAGAACCTATGGCTAAGATAGACTATGTGGAGATGGTGGATGCGGATACCATAGAGCCGCTTGCAAAGGCGGAGGGCAGAGTGCTTACGGCCATGGCGGTTTATATCGGAAAGACGCGGCTTATCGATAACTTTATTGCGGAGTTATAATTGGAAACAATCGGTTGGTATATGTAAATGAAAATGTGAAAAACGCATAGAAATGAGGAGTCATATGATACTGGAAATGTTAAAAAGTAAGATTCACCGGGCCACTGTGACCCAGGCACAACTGCATTATGTGGGAAGCATCACCATAGACGAGCGCCTGATGGAGGCGGCGGGAATTTATGAGTATGAAAAGGTACAGATCGCGGATGTGGACAATGGAGCCAGATTTGAGACCTATGTGATTGCGGGAGAGGCCGGAAGCGGCATTATCTGCTTAAACGGGGCGGCGGCCCGGATGGTTTCCACAGGGGATAAGGTGATCATTATGTGCTATGCGCAGATGTCGCCGGAGGAGATTTCCAAGAATCCGCCTAAAGTGGTCTTTGTGGACGACCAGAATCAAATCACATCTGTTGCCAGATACGAGAAACATGGGAGGTTGGGAGAGGGGGATGAAAATGAAGCAGATTAAGAGAGTATGCGACTTTATGTCCTCGAATATCGCCCTATTGATTATCATTTTTTCGGTAATTGCTTTCTGTTATCCGAAGGGATTTTCCTGGGCGACGAACTATACGACCCTGTTCTTGGGAGCGGCCATGTTTGGGATGGGATTGACGATCAAGACCCAGGACTTCAAGATTGTTTTCACCAGGCCTAAAGAGTTATGCATCGGGTTTATCCTGCAGTATACGGTTATGCCGGTCACAGCCTTTGTGCTGGCTAAGGCGTTCGGGCTGTCCGCAGATCTGGCGCTGGGCGTTATCCTGGTAGGGTGCTGTCCGGGAGGCACGGCGAGCAATGTGATCACTTACGTGGCGGGCGGGGATGTGCCTTTGTCCGTGGGCATGACGATTGTTTCCACCATATTGGCGCCTGTCTTTACGCCTGTGCTGGTCTATCTGCTGGCGGGTTCCTGGGTGCAGGTGTCGCTTCTTACGATGATGCTGTCGGTTGTCAAAGTCGTATTGCTGCCTGTACTCTTGGGAATTTTGATTTATCGGCTTTTTCCCAGGCAGATTGATGCGGTCAGGGATTTGCTGCCTCTGATTTCCGTAGCTGCCATCGTGATGATCATTTCCGGAATCGTGGGAAGCAATGCAGAGAAGATTGTATCCTGCGGGGTGCTTGTTATGGTGGTGGTAGCCATACATAATGTGGTGGGCTTATGTCTTGGCACAGGTGTTGCCAAGCTGCTTAAGCTGGAGGAGAAGAAAGTGACCGCCATAGGCATTGAGGTGGGTATGCAGAACAGCGGACTTGCTATTTCCCTTGCCACAGCTAATTTTGCGGCCAATCCGCTGGCAACACTGCCGGGGGCAGTTTTCTCCGTATGGCATAATATTTCCGGGACAATTTATGCGAATATCAGACGCAATGCCGAATCGGAGGGCGCTTTTTTATGGGGGCTCCGGCAGCCATAGAGTCGGCGCTTGTTGTCACGGGACAGATTATATCACCAAAGATACGCCTGCTGCACTCTTTTGGGCCAAGGTGGAGACCCGCATTAAGATTGCCCGGTCTGAGCGTACCAAGTTGTGTTTCTGGCCGCTTATTTTGGACTTGAAAAAGCGGCTTTTGCTGCTCAATGGAGAAGAAGTAAATCTGTCACCCGTCGAGTTTGACATTTTATGGCGTTTGTCGAAGCGGCCGGAGCATGTTTATACGCCGGAAGAGATTTTTGATATGATCTGGGGCGGTCAGCTTTGGGATGGCGGACAAATGGTGCAGACACATATGTCCAGACTGCGCCGCAAACTGGAAAAAGCATTGCAGAGGACCTTAACGAGGCAATGCGGCTTATTCTGGAAGGACTTGCGGAAGTTGCCAAATCATTAGGTTAAGTATCACAAGGGCTCTTGGATTGCCAGAGTAAAACAAAAGCAATATTGATTACGTTTTTTCTTGGCGGATTAGGAGTACATAGATTTATGACAGGAAAGATCGGTACGGGCATCATATGGCTTCTCACAGGAGGATGCTTTGGAATCGGCTGGCTGGTCGATCTGATCAAAGTCTGCACAGGTAAGTTTACTGATAAAGACGGCCAGGTATGGGGAGAGGATAACCCGGCGGAATAATTGTAGTGTTTTAAAGGGCTGTTGCCGTGTGGCAGCAGCTCTTTTCTTAGGGGTATTTCGGGAGCGGAAGGTATAAAAATAATTCAAAAATACTGTTTTCAATCTTGAGTTCCATGTGACCGTGATATCTGTTCACAATTTCCTGTATACTTTTCAGACCGAAACCATGGTTTGCCTTGTCTGCTTTGGAAGTTGTGGGAAGCAGTCTGTATCCTGACGGTATCTTGGTATTGGCGGCTTTTGGTCTGCTTTCGGCTTTGTGCAATGTGTTTGGCGGCTGTGAGAGGTTCAGTGTTTTGTCAATATCTGAAATTGGGTTACGGACTTCCAGACAGAACAGGCCTTTACCGGACTTGCTTATGACAGAGATTTTTCTGCTTTTTTCCTCCAGCTTCATACATGCTTCCATGGCATTGTCCAGGGCGTTGGCGTACAGGGCGCAGATATCGGTCTTATCGTAGGGAAGCGTCAATGGGATTTCCAAGTCCATTTCCATAGAGATATGATATCGCTCTATGACACTTTTTTTGACTGTCAACACCGCATTGACCGTGGAATCTCCACAGTAGGAGAAGGACTGTGAAAAGGCAGTTTTTCCGGCCAGCCCTCCAAGGTAGTCGGCCCGCCTGTCATCCGGCAGGGCGGATAATACCTGCAGGTGATTGGCCAGATCGTGTTTCAGGCGGCGGACCTCAAAATGCTGCTGTTCCATGGCTTCATAATATTTGCGGTTGATTTCTGTGAACATGCTCTGTTGTTCCAGTTTCTGCTGTCTGGCTAACACGGTGATGCACCAGAGCAGGCTGATGAAGGCAAGCAGGGCGATGAACAGTAAAAAGGCGTATTCCTGATGAGAGTGTATGTCAACGGAAGAGTCGGAAAGATGAAATAAGGAAACTACACTCAATACAATACCGAATGGGGTTATGGCGAGCAAAAGCAATAAGCGCCACAGACTGTCTGAAAGAGTATATTCCTGATCGGGTGCAAATTTCCTGGTACAAAGATACAACATGAGTGCAAAGGGCAGGCTGAACAGGCAGGAAATGGTGTATCCATGCTCCACCTGACAGAGTGCTTCGGGAAGGGCATCATGGATATAATTGTCCCGCAGCGCGTTGAAGGAGAAAATCGTGCTGGAAAACATCAGGCCGATTGTCACCTTTTTCCAGAAACTCCCTTCACATGTAAAAAGGACAAGAACCACAAAAACCGGGGTAGTAATCAGTATATTAATGGGGTCTCCAATAAAAATGATGGTGCCGCACAACAGACTGCAGCCGGCAAACAACAGAAGACGACAGAAGTTCTTCCGGGGAATCCCGACCAGATAGGACATGGTATGCATCAGCAGCAAACCGGAGGAAAAGATTGCTCCCGCGTGAAGGATTTTTAATAGGGCGATCATGTGAAATTACCTCCCATCATGGCTTTGGCAATTTTGTGAGGCGCAGTTTCTTTATACTTTCTACTGCAGGGGAGTTCCTGTCCCTTAATGGTGACAGATTCACTGCCAAGATAATCTACATGGGCCGGGTTGATCAGATAGCGCTGATGAATCCGCACGAAGTGAAAAGACAGCCGGGCTTCTATCTCATCCAGCCTGGCATAGAAGGGGTACTGTCCTTTGGAAGTTACCAGGTTTACTTTGCGCTTGTCAGAGTAGAAATAGAGAATTTCCGACAGATAGAAACGAAAGGTGCCGTCTATGGTTTTGATCGTATAAGTCTGGGCCGCCTCTTTCGCGGCTTTTGCGCGCATCCGCCCCAACAATTGCCGCAGTTTCTCTTCTGAGGCAGGTTTCATTAGATAATCCAGGGCGCCTACATGGTAGCCGTCAAAAACATAATCAGAATAGCCGGTCACAAAGACGATGGACAGTTTGTCATCAAAGGCTCTGATGTTCCTGGCAGTTTCCATGCCGTTTATTCCTTTCATTTCCACATCCAGAAAAAGCAGGTCCACTTCGCCCGGGTGTTTCTGAAGCCATGAGGCAGCGTTTGTCCCTGAGGAGAATTCGTAGATGATTTCCTCAGAGTCTTCGATTAACAGCTTTTCCAGCTGGATGCGCAGTGCATCTCTGGCATCTGCTTCATCATCACAAATGGCGATTCGTAACATGTTAGACGGCTCCTTTTCCTGTTGTGTGATACGGTTGTTCTTGCGGCGCAGATTACTTAGTCTGCGTCAAATATATCTTATCATATTTTTAGTGTGTTGTTTAAGATGCAATCTCATGCCATGATGTCAAACTTTACATTCCAGCCGTCCAAATTTTACATTTCACGCAGAAACCTTCCAAACATTACACCCAGGCTGTCAGAAATGACAGCCTCTCTTTTTGGAGCAAAAATATATGCTATGGTCATAGCAGATGAAATTTTAAGGAGCGCCGGGAGAGAAGACGGACTTTTTATTCCGGCAGTAAAAGGAGGAAGCAGACGTGTTGTATGTGAAGGAGCTCTACAAATCTTATGAGGCAGGTAAGAATAAATACGAAGTACTAAAGGGGATTGATTTCCATGTGGCGCAGGGAGAGTTTGTGGCAGTCATGGGGCCTTCCGGCTCCGGAAAGACTACTTTGTTAAACTGTATATCCTGTTACATTCCTTTTGATCAGGGAAATATCAAGCTGGGCGGCATGGAACTTTCCGGGATGAACGAGGATACCCTTGCCGGTGTCAGAAACACCAAGATTGGTTTCGTATTTCAGGATTTTATGCTCTTAGACGGACTTACCATACGGGAAAATATTCTGGTGCCCCGCATCGTGCAGGGAAACGTGGAAAAGGAGGCCGAGGAGCGGGCGGAGCAGTTGGCGTCCATGTTTGGAATCGGGCACATCTTAGATAAGTATCCGGCAGAGATATCCGGCGGTGAGAAGCAGCGTGCGGCGGTGGCCCGCAGTCTGATCAACAATCCGCTGATCATTCTGGCGGATGAACCCACCGGGAATCTGGATTCCAAATCAAGCCGCGCGGTGATAGAATCCTTTCACAATGCCAAGGAACAGATGAAAGCCACAATCTTTATGGTGACACACGACAGCTTCGCGGCGTCATTTTGTGACAGAGTTATTTTACTAAAAGACGGCGCCATATACCGGCAGCTGGAAAAGTGGGAGAACCGCAGCGTGTTCCAGGATCAGTTATTGGATGCAATTAAGGAAATGTCCGCATTGAGGGCGTTATCGGAATGAAAAGGGCAGGAGGTTATGTGATGAGTCAGGTAATGAATTTAAGGCAGATGGAGCGGAAACTGCAGGCGGCTGACAGGAAGCAGTCGCGGCTTTATCTGTTTTGCAATTTTATGGCATTGATGATTATTTCGGCGTATGCCGCATTGATGCTCTCGCCGACGGTGCAGGAGGTATTCCCCGAGGGCGGTGACAGCCGGAAACAGATGTATATGATTTTTGTGATGACCCTGGCGGGGTGTGTGGTCTTTACCATCTACGCGCTGGGATTGTTTTTCAGGCATAAATCCGGACAGCTTGGCATTTTGATGGCCCTTGGCGCTTCTAAAAGACGGCTGGCGCCGGGACTGTTTCGGGAAGTGATTGTTTTAAGCGGGGTATCCGCCGCTGCGGGTACAGTTGCCGGATTTCCCTTCGTGTGGATAATCTGGCACGCCTTTCGGCTGCTTCTGGTGGACAGCGCAGATATGGTGCTGACTTTTGATTTCGGGTGTCTGTTTATCAGCCTGCTGTTTCTGCTTTTGGTGGTGGGATTTGCCTGTCTCACAGCGTGGCGGTATTTGAAGAGAACAAACATTATGGAAGTGATTCGGGAGGAACATATCAATGAGCCGGTAAAGGAACTTGGCAGATGGTGCGGTCCGGTGGGGTTTCTGGTGCTCCTTGCAGGCGCCGTGCTGGGATATGGGGCGCCGATTTTGTGTTTCAAATGGTTTCATACTTATCCGCCGGCATGGCTGAATGTGTTTTATGCGCCTGTCTTTGCAGGGCTCTATATGGTCATGCTGCATACTGTGGTACATGGCTGGAAGAGCCATAAGAAGAATCCCTATAAGAATATCATTTCCAGAAGCATGATGAAGTTCCAGGGGAAACAGACAGTCAATAATATGCTGGTGATCACACTGTTAATTGCCGGGGGATGTTTTGCCATCTTTTATCTGCCTGCCAATGGTGTTTCGGCCATGTTTCGCTATGCATCCCAGCCCTATGATTATTTCTATAAATATCAGCTGGACCAGGATGTACCTGACAGGGAGGCGGTGGAAGCCCTTGGCAGGGAATACGGTCTTACGTTTCAGGAGTGGAAGGAGTGCGATTATGTCACTTTGGGAATCGGCGGGGACTCTATGATTGAAGATGGGAAAAGTTACCATATGGAATACGTGCCCATGAAGAGTGAAGCAAAGGTGCTTTCTGAGGATGCCTACAGGCTGCTTACCGGGCAGGAGGTTGACGTGAAGCCCGGCACCTATTTCAATCTCACGAATCAGGAAGAGACTGCATTGGTTACCGACGAATCGGCAAGGGAATTCACCAATATGGTAACACGCAGGCAGCTTGCCACGGAATTTGCCGGATATCTGCACTATGATCTGCTTGTGGAGGGAGATATTACGTGCTGTGTTCTTGACAATGAGGAGTATGCCCTGATTTCTCAGGGCCTGACAGATGAATGGCGGGGGCGCTTCACAGCCTTTAATGTGGAGGGGGAGGATTCCTATCCCTTTGCCAATGCTTTTTACCATCTCTTCGTGTCGTCCTTTGACGAGACTTGCGAGCGGCTTTCTTACTATGACAGAGTACAGAAGATCAGAGAGAACGAGGCCGGAATAGAATATTGGGTGGATACGGATGATTTTGTGGTCATCGATTATGATATGGCAGATTCCTTTACGTTCAGATCTTTTTGGGTGTATCAGCCGGATTTTCGAATTTTGAATCAGAATGATTACCTGCGGAATATGGCAGTTATGTTTATGATGTTCCTTTTTATCTTTATTGTGTGTATGATTACGGCGATGGTGGTGTGCTATACCCGCTGTCAGAGTATTGCGCTGAATAACAGCTATATCTTCGATGATTTAAAGAAACTTGGGGCGTCGCCTGCCTTTCTGGATAAGGAAGTACGCAGCCAGTGCAGCAACGTCTTTAAAGTACCTTCCCTGGTGGGCACAACTGCCATGTTCCTTCTTTTTGCCATGATTTTGTATGCCAATGACGGCAGGATGGTCATGACAGAATGGGCGGCTATGGGGATATGCCTGTGCATTATCGCACTGGTTGGCGGTGCCATATATGCCGTATATCGGTCCGCCGTAAAAGGAATCAAGAGACAGCTGCAGGTGTAGACAGACATGGCCTGGTCTTGAAAACGCCATGGAATGCCGGCTTTTATGTAAGGTAAATGTAAGCCGGACGCAAGGTACATGCAAGGCGGGCGTGCTATCCTATTCTGTAAAGAGGCAAAGACGCTGAGGAAGCGGACTGCGCCTAGATTATGGAATGGAGGATACGAGTATGAAGAAAAATGTGTTTGTGGGAATCGGAGCAGTTGCAGTGGTGGTTATCATTTCTTTGGGGATATGGCTTCTTACGGGAAGCGGCAGTACTTACTATACGCAGATTGATAACAGCAAGCTGGCAGAAGGGGAGCCAAGGGATGGGGTGGTGGACCTGCAGGGAGGTATGCGCTATTCTTATACACTGACGGCTTATAATGAAAAAGGCGCCGGAAAAGACATTACCTTTGGGGCCTCGCGGGAACTTAGGGAAGGCGCCTTTTTGAAGCTAACGGTCAGCCCTGTCCGCGGTGTAATGGAATGGAGTGAGGTGCAGTATGAGGAACTGCCTATTGGGGTACAGGAGCGGTATGAAGAAGGGCGGTAGGCCCTGCATGGTGTTCCCAGTCCAACAGATGAGAATCAATCACTTTTTAACTAGGATTTCGTTGCTTTTCATATGGGAAAAGGATATACTAGAAGCAGGTAAGACAGGGTATGGAATTTTTGCATTTTGGGCAGGAAAGGAATAGTGATTATGGCAAAAAAAGTTGGAATCGGGCACCAGGATTTTGAGAAGATTCAAAAAGAGGGCTGTTTCTATATAGATAAAACAAAATTCATACGTGAATGGTGGGAGAGTGGGGACAGTGTCACGTTGATTACCCGTCCGCGGCGTTTTGGCAAGACGTTGAATATGAGTATGATGGAGAAGTTCTTTTCTGTTAAATATGCGGACAGAAGCGATTTGTTTGAAAGGTTTTCTATCTGGGAAGATGAAAAGTATCATCAGTTACAGGGCACCTATCCGGTCATCAGTCTGTCCTTTGCCAATGTGAAAGCATGTGATTACAGGGGAACGAATCATTCTATGAACCGGATTATAGAGGATATCTATAATAAAAATATATTCTTGCTTGAGAGCGGACTTTTGACGGAAAATGAGAAATCATATTATCGAAGCGTAACCTATGACATGGAGGAGGAAACGGCTGCCTGGGCGCTCCACAGGATGTCGGATTTCCTTTCCAGATATTATAAGAAGAATGTGATTATTCTTCTGGATGAATATGATACGCCTATGCAGGAAGCGTATATGAATGGATATTGGGATAAGATAGTATCGTTTATCAGAAATCTGTTTAATTCAACCTTCAAGACGAATCCCTATCTGGAACGTGCCATTTTGACAGGGATTACCAGAGTCAGTAAGGAATCCATTTTTTCGGATTTAAATAATCTGGAGGTGGTATCGACAACTTCTGATAAATATGCGGACATTTTTGGCTTTACGGAGGAAGAAGTATTTCATGCGCTGGATGAATATGATATGTCTGAACGGAAACAGGATGTAAAAGACTGGTATGACGGTTTTTCTTTTGGAAATATGACAGATATTTACAATCCGTGGTCAATCATTAATTTTTTGGACAAAAGAGAGATAGGAACTTATTGGGCGAACACCAGCAGTAATGGTCTGGTGGGAAAATTGATTCGTGAGGGAAGCACGGGAATCAAGATGACCATGGAACGGTTACTACGGGGAGAAAGCTTTCGTGCCGAACTTGATGAACAGATTGTATTTAACCAGCTTGATCAAGGGGATGATGCGGTTTGGAGCCTGCTTCTCGCAAGCGGATATCTGAAAATGGTACATTATGAATTTAATATCATGCGCGGAAAAGCAGAGCTTGCGTTAACATTGACGAACAGGGAAGTTCATGTGATGTTTGAGCGGATGATTGAGGGATGGTTTGAGAGGTGCCGCAGAGTCAACAACGCTTTTCATCAGGCGCTGCTGACAGGTGATGTAAAGGGGATGAATACCTTTATGAATAAAGTTGCCCTGCAGACTTTCAGCTATTTTGATATAGGAAGTAATCCGTCGGAGGAAGAGCCGGAACGGTTTTATCATGGATTTGTGCTGGGATTGATGGTGGAACTTGCAGACCGGTATGTAATCACCTCCAACAGAGAGAGCGGCTTCGGACGGTATGACGTGATGCTGGCGCCAAGGAACCAGAGGGATGACGCAATTATCATTGAGTTTAAAGTGCAGAGTGCAGAGGAAAAGGATCTGCATGATACCGTGGAAGAGGCGCTGCGGCAGATAGAAGAAAAGGGTTATCGGGCGAATCTGACAGCGAAGGGGATTCCGGAAGAAAAGATAAGGCAGTACGGGTTCGCTTTTTGCGGGAAAAAGGTGCTGATTGGATGAGATTGTTTTCTGTCACACAGGCGGGGAAGCGTTGTCTAATTCAATAGGAGGTAGAAGTCTATGAATAGAAAAACAAACGAAGAATTACAGCCTTTAATTGATCAGGCCACGTCAGGGGATAAAAAAGCCCTTGAAACCCTTATCGCAGGTGTGCAGGACATTGTATTCAACTTATCGCTGCGGATGCTGGGTACATTTGCGGATGCAGAGGATGCCACACAAGACATTCTGTTGAAAATGATCACCCATTTATCCTCTTTCAGGGGAGACAGTTCCTTTACCACATGGGTATTTCGCATTGCCGTCAATCATCTGAAAAACTATAAAAAGCATATGTTCGCCCACTATCCACTAAGCTTTGAGTATTATGCGGATGATATAGAAAACAGCAAAATACAGGATATACCGGATTTGACGCAGAATGTAGAAAAGGATATTCTGGCAGAGGAGCTGAAACTGTCTTGCACCAATGTGATGCTGCAATGCCTTGATACCGAGAGCAGATGCATCTTTATCCTGGGGACAATGTTTAAAGTTGACAGCCGCATTGCAGGGGACATTTTGAATATCACCCCGGAGGCATATCGACAGAGGCTTTCCAGAGTGCGAAAGAAGATGGCGGATTTCCTGGGACAATATTGTGGAGAATATGGCAGCGGCAGATGTCACTGTAAAGACAGAGTGAATTATGCAATACAAAGCCATAGGATAAACCCGTCACAGCTGGATTTTATGACTGCTTCGGAAGTTTCCATGGAGACCATGATGGATGTGAAAAATGCGATGGAAGAGATTGACGACTTGTCGCAGGATTTTTCATTTTGTAAGCCTTATGAGTCTCCGGAACGCACGAAACATCTGCTGCAGGAATTTTTAGACTCCACACAGTTTTCTATTATTCAGGAATCATAGAGGAAAGGACAGCTTATGGACACACAGATTATCATAGAATATTTATCAAAATTAAGTGAAAATAATAACCGCGAATGGTATCATGCCAACAAGGATGACTATAAGAAAGCGAATGCTGAATTTGAAGAGCTATTGCAGGCGCTGATGCTGGAAATCGGAAAGTTTGACAACAGTATCTTACACAACAATCCCAAGGACCTTACCTTCAAGTTGGTGAGGGATACGCGTTTTAGTCATGATAAATCGCCTTATAATCCTGCATTTCGCGCGCATATCTCTTCGAAAGGCAAGCTGCCTGTTCCTGTGGGATATTATCTGATGATAAAGCCCGGCAATCAATCCTTTTTGGGCGGCGGACTGTTCGCAGATATGTTTAAAGATGCCACTACAATGGTACGGGATTATATTGCACAAAACGGTGAGGCTTGGGAAAAAGTGATACATGAGCCGGAATTCGAGAAAATTTTCGCGGTACAGGGGACAGCATTAAAGAATGTTCCCGCGGGCTATGAAAAGGAACATCCCCAGGCACAATATCTGAAATTTAAGAGCTGGTATCTGGAATATCCCATAAAGGATGAGGAAGTGAAGGATGGGGAGGCTTTCCTTACAAAGGCGGCAGAGATTTTCCGGGTTATGAAACCCTTTAATGAGTATTTGAACAGGGCGCTTGCAGGGTTCCAGATGCCTGCAAGGTAGAGAAGATATGAAATTGCGTAATAATAGGGGTAAGGGTATAATGAATGCAAGAGTTGATTGCAGAAAATTAACGGAGGAACGATGGGAAATTATTTAAATCCTGGCAACAGTGGATTCGCCGGAATCAGAAATGATATTTATATTGACAAGTCAGGTCTAATCGGACTGATTAATCAGACGATTGACACGCCCAGGCGTATGACTTGTGTCAGCAGACCCCGCCGTTTCGGGAAATCATTTGCGGCACAGATGCTGTGTGCCTATTATGATAAGACTTGTGATTCAGCCGGGCTTTTTGATGGTCTGGAGATTGCCGATGATGCGCAGTTTCGGGATTATCTTAACCAATATGATGTGATTTATCTGGATATGACAGGCGTGATTGGAGAGACATCCATTGAGGATATGATACCATATATCCAAAGGAATGTAGTATATGAGTTGACGGAGCAGTATCCGGAAATGAAGAAAGCCGAAGGATTTACGGCAGTGTTGGCCAATGCAGCGGAGGCGGCGGGTAATAAATTTATTATGATCATCGACGAATGGGATGCGCCGATCAGAGAGGCAAAGAATCGCCCTGATCTACAGAGAAAATATTTGGAATTCCTGCGTTCCTTGTTTAAGAACAGTGGGATGACAAGTAAAATATTTGCGGCAGCATATATGACTGGCATATTACCCATTAAAAAGGACGGTTCACAGTCAGCGATATCGGATTTTCAGGAGTACTCCATGCTCAAGCCCAGACAGTTTGCAGAATATGTGGGGTTCACGGAAGATGAGGTTAGGAAATTGTGCCGTAACTATGACCGTGATTTTGAGAAGATGAAACGGTGGTACGATGGATACTTTTTCCGGGAACTGGCGACTGTTTATAATCCCAATTCGGTTATGAAAGCAATCCGCAATGACGATTTCGATTCCTATTGGACACAGACTTCTGCGGCGGAGAGTCTTATGGGATATATCAGCCTTGATTATGACGGACTTAGCAGGACGGTGGCGGAGTTGATTGGCGGAGCTGAAACAAAAGTAGATACAAAAGGTTTTGCCAACGATCTGGTGACTTTTCGAGATAGGAACGATGTGTTGACGCTGTTGATTCATCTGGGATATCTGGCCTATGATGAGGAGGCGCAGAAGGTTCGTATTCCCAATGAAGAGATTCGTCTGGAATTTGCAAGAGCAATACGACAAGTAAAGCGGGATGAAACCATTCGGCGGGTGCGGGAGAGCGAACAGCTCATCATGGCTACCGTGCGTCGGGACGAAGAGGCGGTAGCCAGACAGATAGAGAAAATCCATGAGGAAGAATCGCCGCTGTATTACAACAATGAACAGGCGCTGCGCAGCGTGATTAAACGTGCCTATTTCAGTTATGGGGACGAATATGTCATGCTTGAAGAGCTTCCGGCGGGTGTGGGGTATGCGGATATTGTGTATTTGCCAAAGAGGGATTCCGTATTACCGGTATTGATTGTCGAATTGAAGTGGAATCAGTCGGCGGAAAGCGCTTTGGAACAGATTAGAGACAGGCAGTATCCGGAGGCATTTAAGCGTTATGGAAGTGATATTCTGTTGGTGGGGGTTAGCTATGACAGAGAGGCACCGGCAGGGAAAAGAAAACATCAATGCAGGATAGAAAAATACAGAGAACCGTTGCCGGACTGAGAGGTCGATAAAAAAAGTTACAGGTACTATTGACAAAATAGAATAGTACCTGTATTATATTAAATGCATAAAGATACAGGTACAGGTATAAAATGAGAGAGGAATGATATGGATGATGTGTATACCGTTATTTATGAAAAGCTTTCTACACTGCAATGGCTCATGAAACGCCGCCAGATGTCCAGCCAGGCGCAGTCCGGGCCATTTGCCGATCCGACCAGGGGGCAGGGAAGAATCCTTGCCATGTTGAAAATCCAGCCGGAAATTAAGACGAGAGAGCTGGCGTATCTATTGGGCATTCGGCAGCAATCGCTGAACGAGCTGTTAAATAAGCTGGAAAAAAGTGGTCATGTGGAACGTAAGCCCTCTGATAAGGACAAACGGGTCATGGTTGTTCATTTGACGGAAAAAGGGAGACAGATTCAACAGCCTGAAACAGATTATCAGGAAATTCTCGACTGCCTGTCACCGGAGGAATTGCAGCAGTTTGGGGAATATTTAGACAGGATTATTGCAACGTTTGGAATACAGGAGATTGATGACAGAGAGGAGGATACGATAACAGCCTGGATGAATCAGGCAAGGGAGCGCATGGGCGGGGAACAGTTTGAACAGCTGATGTCTATGCGGGAGCGGGCCTTCGGTTCTTTTGGCAGAGGGAGAAGTCTGGCAGACATACCGGGAGCGGAACGCTTTTCGCCGGATTACGATGGTTTCATCCCGGATAGGGACGGATTTGGCGCATTTGGCGGCAGACCGGACAAATAAATAACTGAAAGGCACTATAGAAATTATAGCGATAAGTCCTATGGAAATAAATCCATAGGGCTTAATTTTTTTGAACAGGGAGGAAAAGCAATGAATCCAATCATTGAAGTAGAACATTTTTCAAAAGCATACGGAGATTTCAAGGCAGTAGATGATATTTCATTTACGGTAGAGGAGGGAAGCATCTTTGCGTTTCTCGGACCCAAAGGTGCATAGATTTATAGACAACTTTGCCTAAAGATTTGATACCAACACGCCGCTAATCATTACACGGCGTTGTTGGACTTTATCAGTTCAAGGTTATGTTGGTTGTTTTCGATAAACTCAACAATACGCTTGTGTTGGTCGGCAAAGTTAAACTGAATTGTAATCTCGTTGTTTTCGTGGACGTATATGGTATCAATCAATTCTACCAAAAGCCCACGGTCAAGGCTTTTCACATTCTCATGTTTCAAGAATGTTGTCAGATAAGGGTTGTCGTTTCCTACGCCCTTTTCTGATAGCTGAATTTCCGTTTGCAGGTTGGCGATTATGCCTTTTACCTGCTCTGCCTGCTGTTCAAACTTGGCTTTCATTCTAACGTATTCAGCACGGGTTATGTCCCCACATTTCCAGTCCATGTAAAGGTTATCTGTAACGCAGGTAAGTTTTTCAAGCTCCTTGCTGCGGTCTTTCAAAAGCTGCTGTAACCGCTTTGATTGGGTGCAGACGGTAGAAGTGTTGTTGATCTCCTTTACTACCTCTGCCATATCCCCCACAAGGGAGATTTGCGCTTGTACGGCTTTCAATACTGCTTCGTGTAAGACTTCTTCCTTTATGACGTGCCGGGTGCATTTGTCCTTTGACTTAAAGACGTATGTACTGCAAACATAATAAACATAGGTCTTGTTTGGCTTGTGGCACGTCTTTCTTGTCATGGAGCGTTGACAGTCAGCGCACTTTATCAGCCCGGAGAAAAGATAAAGCTGTTTCCTGCCCGGTGCGGTGCGTGTGTCCCGTTCCTGTAACCGCTGTGCCTTGTCGAATGTTTCCCGGTCAATGATTGCTTCGTGGGTGTTCTCCACAATGAACCATTCTTCTTTAGGCGGTGCAATCTTCTCATGCACTTTGTAACAGGAGAACACATAGATACAGATAATGAGTATATGTATTATTATTCGGTTGTGTTTGTAAAATAAGAATAGCAAAAAGAGAGAAGAGGATGCCATGGAATCGTTGATTTGATGATTCCGTGGCATCCTCTTTTGGAGGGGAAACTGGATTTATGATATTGTGGATTTTAGAACTTGTTTCTTATCTTTCGGTACTCTCTTGGGGAATATCCTTTCAGCTTGTGGAAAAGCCGGCTGAAATAAAGCTGATTATCATACCCGACGATTTTAGAAATTTCATTGATGGAATAGGTTGTTGTTTCAAGTAACATCTGGGCATTGTTAATTCGGATTCCCACAATAAACTGCATTGGTGTAGAACCTGTGTATTTTTTGAAGTTTCGGATAAACCAGCTGACACTCATTCCACGTGAGGCAGCATAATCATCTATGCTAATATTCTGGTTATAATTTTCACTGAAAAAGGTAACTGCGTTATCCATCTCGTGATCCAGGTATTCATTTTTCGAGATATGTTCCCTGGTCAGTTCCCGATGAAAGATGATAAGAAGATGACGGAGCAGAAGGACAAGCATTTCCTCATAATTATCTTGGCAACGCTGAAGCTCGATGATAATACGCTTGAAAATCTGTTCGTATTCCATAGAGGTTCCGACCTGAAATACACGCTCTTTATCCGGGAATCCATATTGCCGTAGGATATTTTTTACATTGTTGCCTGTAAAATGAATCCAGTATACTTCTGTCTTATCTTTTCCATAATATTCATATTTCTGAAGTTCCTTCGGTCTGTACAGTACAATATTACCGGCGGGGACAATCGTTTCGTTATCCACATTGTCAAAATGAAAATGCCCACAACCAGCAGTGATATAGATAATCTGATAATCCAGGCGTCCCCTTGGACGGTAGGTTGGTAACTTTGGATGGCTGGAAAGGCGGTAAGTACCGCAACTTCCTACAACCAGTGGGCGACTTTTGTCTTTGAAATCCATATGGGAGTGGTTTAAATAACCGGTATTCATATTCATATGGTAGCACCTCTTTTCCTTTTTTTGTTATTGTATCATTTAGTGCATATTTTGTCTAATCCAATTCATAGACATGTTTTGCAGACTAGGATAAGATATATATAGCAAAACAGAGAAGCGTAAACATAAAAGTAAAAGACAAGGTTTGCTGTGGAAAAACAAAGTGCAAAAAAATGTATATGTATTAAAGGAGAGTTATTTATGATTGTACCACGTTATTATGAGGATTTAAGCGTACTGCATGAAAATACAATGCCAGTCAGAGCCTATTTTATTCCGGCATCCAAAAGAATGGATAACCTGGTGGAGCACAGGGAAGAGTCAGACCGAATGCAGTTATTGAACGGAACTTGGAAGTTCCAGTATTTTAACAGTATCTATGATGTTCAGGAACCCTTCTTTGAGAAAGATTATGATACAGAAAATTTTGATGAGATTCAGGTTCCGAGTGTATGGCAGATGGCAGGATATGACACACATCAGTATACAAACATCAGGTATCCGTTCCCATTTGATCCACCGTATGTACCACAGGATATTCCATGTGGAACATATGCACATACCTTTGTTTATCACAAAGATGAAAATGCACCAAAAGCTTTCTTGAATTTTGAAGGAGTAGACAGTTGCTTTTATGTATGGATCAATGGCTCTTATGTAGGGTATAGCCAGGTTTCTCATATGACCAGTGAGTTTGATATCACCGACCTCCTTCGGGACGGAGAGAACAGCATAGCGGTTCTGGTCATGAAGTGGTGTGATGGTTCCTATTTGGAAGATCAGGACAAATTCCGTATGAGTG
>ERZ779621.392-NODE-392-length-19748-cov-13.249683_pt1 | contig 19748 bp, 21 predicted proteins | sample MGYA00514215_ERZ779621 | MGnify/ENA primary metagenome ERZ779621 (study PRJEB29562, sample SAMEA4376715) | mouse gut metagenome | isolation source: Cecum | study: EMG produced TPA metagenomics assembly of the A DSS colitis mouse model was used to assess the...
GCCGGCAGCTCCTCCGTCCCCGCTCACGTGGAGATGATGGGCTTCCTGGGCATGGGCAACAACCCCATGGTGGGCGCTACCGTCGCCGTAGCCGTAGCGGTTGCCGAGAGCCTGAAGTAAAAAACGTTTCTGGGTCCCTGGAGCCAAGGCTCCGGGGACCTTCTGTATGTCAAAAAAGCGGCCGTCATTCGGCTGATGCCGAATGGCCGCCCCGCCCCCCTCTGAATATATAGTCGAAGCAGTTGAAAATCGGTAAAGTTCGGCGGTCAAAACAGGGCGTGGACTTCGTTGTCGTCCTTGGCGGGCGTTAGCCCGCCTGCGTCCTCCGCCTCGCCACACCCAGTTTTCCCTCGCCTCCTTTTTACCGATTCTCAACTGCTTCGACTATATCCCTCATTTCCTCAGAGTTTCCCTTCTCACTGTAACGTTTCCCTCTTTTGTGTGACAATATCTACATCACACAAAGGAGGGCTTCTTTTTGTCCATTTCGCAGAGTGAATTTAGAGGCTTCGTCGCCTATCTGAAAAGCGAAGACCGGCCCCCCCTCCGGCACCACCAGCAAATACCTGCACAACAGCGCGGAATTCGCCGCCTGGCTGGAAAATCGGAAGCTGACCCGTAAAACCGCCGCCGGGCGGCGGGACTTCCTAGGCCAGAAGCTCTATATCCCCGCCACCATTAACTCTGTTCTGTCCGCTGTCAACTGCCTGCTGAAATTTCTTGGCCAGGAGAACTGCAAGATCAGATTTCTGCGCATTCAACGGAAAGCCTTCCAGGACCAGAACTGGGAACTGATACGCACCGAATACCAGCGGCTCCTCGATACTGCGGCAGGCCAAGGTCAGGAATGCCTCGGCTTGCTTGCGGAAACCATCTGCGCTAAGGCAACATTATATTGTTAATACACTTGGAAAAGCGCAAATTGCGCTTTTCCACCCATCAAGCCAAAGGCTTGATGGCGTGTTTCGCACATTGTTTGTTGACCATGAATTCTTCAGCAGAGGCCGTTATACGGCCTCCTGCGGCGCAAAACGCCGCAGACTCAATTGATTCTTTTCAAATGCTCCGACTATAATGCTTGCCCTCAGACCTCTTCCTGGCAAGATAAGCAAAAGCAGGGTCCCAATGGCAAACGCATTTAGCAGCATTGTGGAGGGCGTAGCGCAGATATTGTGAGCCACGTTTCTCCACATGAAAGTAGCATTTTTCAAGCTGCCCAGACAGATAGGCGGAAGGAGGCATCAATATGCGGAAAAGAAGATTAACCGGTTTCCGTTGCTTTGAACAGCAGGTCCGCCGGCAGCAAGACCGACGGACCTACTAATATTTTCAGGATAATTTACCATCCTTGCTGCAAGTCAAGGTAATGATTTTTGAAACAGGTGCAACCCCCTTTTTAAAAGTCCCGTTGGCGACTGCGGAAGCACCGGAACAATACGCACTGGCAGAAACAAAAGACCAAAACGACACATGAACGGATTGCGAGTAATCTGCATCAATGGCTTCTACACTATTACCATCATATTCAAAACTCCCGGGAACCCGAAATGTCCATAGGGGCTGGTCTGTATTGTTGTAGTAAATATACTCTTTTGCTCCGCCCGTCTTTTTTGCCGCATACCTTCTACTGTATTATTCAAAGTCATATTGTACAATCCTAACTTCGGCATGGTCAACTTCGTACTGAGCTGCATAAAAGTAATACGCAATTATAATAGCAGCCAATGCCGCTAGACCCGTAATCAATAATCTAGCCAGCCGCTTTTGCCGAGACCAGCACTGAGTCCGCACCCTCTCATCTACACAATCCATCAACGCAACCGCAGATTCTTCCGGAGACCCTGCATCTTTACAGAGAGTTTCCAGCGTCAGTCCTGACTTATCCGAAAAATGTTCCTCCAATTCTCGTTTTAAACCGTCTAGCAAACAGCGCTTATGCTTTCTTGGCAGGTTTAAAGCTTTGCCAACCTGCCGACAATATGCACGGATTACAAAATCATGAGACATCGTCTATCCCTCCCCCATCAGTTTCTCAAAGACTTTTGAAATTTCCTGGTATTCTTTCCAAGTCTCCTCCAAATAGGTCCGTCCCGCTGGTGTAATGCCGTAGTAACTGCGGGCACGGCCATCCGCAACTTCATTTCGCACAACAGTGACAAAACCTTGTTCCTCCAGCCGGTAGATTACGGGATATAGGACGGAGATTGTATATGCGCTCCCACTGCGTTGCTTCATAGTTTGGGTCAACTCATAGCCATACATGGGTTTTTCCGTCAGCAGCCGGAGAACCACCAATTGACTGGTCGCCCGTTTGAAATAGGCAAGGAAAGAATGTCCGGATTGATCTGTTCCCGTTTTCATACGCGCCTCCACTTCTGATGTATTAGAATATATACCACATAAGTCAACAAGTCAATATATAGCATTGACAAATATGGGTCGATCTGTTATAATGTCTTTGTTCGACAGACCTATTATCGCTTAGGAAAGGATGCGAGGCCTATGCGCTGAACTTAGTTTCCAGACCATTTCTGGGAGCGGATAAAGCGATCCCGCTTAAAACAGATCGCAAATCGTTAAGTATGACAAGATTTTGTTTCACGAAATGTGAAACCGGGAGTGGTAAAAAATTATAAGTTGACATTGACTTGTTTGACCAATGAAGCAGCAGTGTTATCTGAGCCTGTTGCAGGAATCTGTTCACGATTCAGTGAAAAGCAGGACCTCTCCCCATATTTTCGCTACAAATACTTAACAAAGAATAAAAGATCGGAACTCTTGCGGACGAGGACGGCTTTTTGCTTGAGTATGCTGGTGCCAGAGCGAGCGGGCTACCTTTCACAACCAAGTCGGAACAGTATCTGGAACATTAAACTTTTCTGTTTCAACAGACCCATTTCCCATTAACAATTAAAATTTAATACGGCAAATAGATTGGCCCTGCACTCTATGAGGAGCGGGGCTAATCTCATATAAGGAGGTTTCCATTTTGAAAAAGAGAAGAATTTTACTTCCAATCTTACTTTGTGGTATTTTAATCATATGTATAGCCATTATTGGAAGTATACAACAACACCGGAATAATACAGATGTCCCTGAGGAAGCATATGCAGTCTTCGAGAAGTATATGGATGCATACAAAAATGGGCCAGAAGAAGCTGTTGTATTTGCTCATTTTGAAAGTGAATTCATCCGGACAGCATATATTAGCGCTGATGACAAACTGTTGGATTATGAAATTGAAAGCATGGAAATGATAAACGATAGATTGGTTGCCTTAACCGTCTTAATAAAAACAGTGCAAACTGTCCGTTATTCAGGGGACACTTTCGACCGTGTCTACAATTTTTTAGTCAAAATTGAAGATAGCTGGTATTATGTGAACGGTGTTTCAAACATCCCACCAAGCATCCAAGATGGACTGGATGCAAATAAATATGCCTACGATGACGAAAACGTGATAGCCCATAGTGATGTTATAGGTATAGAGATCAGATGAACTAATATTGTTTCAAACAGGATCAGTAATTGCATAAGCCTATTAAATACCAGGCCATGTTTGCGCAAAAATAGCAGACGCCCCGGAGCATCCGCTCCGGGGCGCTTTTGGTCGTATTCCCTTACCTGGGCACCGGCATCGAAATGCCGTTGACCGACACATAGGACACATTGGCATTGGAGAAGTCCTTCAGGCGTGCCTCCAGAGCGCTGAAGCGCTGCCGGGCCTGATCTCTCTTCTCGCGCAGCAGGGCAGCGGCCTCGTTGCGGCGGCGGGTGGTGCTGATGGTCTCCGGCTTGCCGGAGACGTTGATATTACGGTTGTTCATCATGATAAATTCTCCTCATTTAGAAGGGTTAATTTCCAAAGCAGCAACTCATCTTGCCGCTGCGGCCAGCTTCCGCCGTCCGGCATTGGGCTGAGCCAGCCGCCGGTAACAGTAGAAGTAGGCAGGTACCAGGAACGCATCCGCCATGAGCCACGCCACCGGAGAGGCGAAGCAGGCCGCCGTGAACCCGAACACCGGCACCAGGCAGGCCAACCCAGCCCGCGCGGCCATCTCCAGCACGCCGGCCAGGGTTGCCAACGGCGAGAAGCCCATGCCCTGAATCAGGAAACGGAAAATGTTGATGAGGGCCAGCAGGAAATAGCAGGAAGCGGTGGTCAGCAGATTCTGCCGCGCCAGAGGCAGCAGTTCCACACTGCCCTCGTCCAGGAACAGCATAGTCAGGGGATCGGAGAACAGCAGCAGAATTACCAGCGCAATGCCGGAGTATACCGCCCCCAGGGTCACACAGGCCCGTACGCCCTGGTGCAGGCGCTCCCACTTGGCCGCGCCCACGTTCTGTCCGCCGTAGGTAGCCATGGTGCAGCCCATGGCGTCAAAGGGACAGCACAGGAACAGGGATACCTTGCTGGCAGCGGTCACGACGGTCACATAGACCGTCCCCAGACCGTTGACAGCGGTCTGCAGCATGACGCTGCCGATGGCGGTAATGGAGTACTGCAAGCCCATGGGCAGGCCCATCAGGCACAGCTCCCCCAGCCTGCCGCGATCCGGATACCAGTCCTCCCGGTCCATCTTCAGCACAGGATATCCCCGCACCAGCCGGATGAGGCACCCCACACCCGCCAGGGCCTGAGACAGGACGGTAGCCAGCGCCGCGCCGAACACGTCCATCCGGAACGTCAGGATGAATACGATATCCAGCACAATGTTCGTCAGGGATGCAGCCACCAGCCAGATCACCGGCGTGCGGCTGTCTCCCAGGGAGCGAAGCACCCCCGCGCAGAAGTTGTAGAGTACATAGGCGGGCAGGCCGATAAAGATGGTCTGGATATAGGCGTAAGCCTGCCGGTAAATGTCCGCCGGCGTATTCATAGCGGTCAGGACCGTATCACAGGAAACCGCCATTGCAGCCGTCATCGCCAGCGCAATGGCCGCGGACAGCCACACGCCGCCGGTCACATACCGGCGCAGCTCCTGGTTGTTGCCCGCGCCGAACTGCTGGGCCACGGGTATGGCGAACCCGGCGCATACGCCGCAGCAGAAGCCCACCACCAGAAAATTGATGGACCCAGTGGAACCCACTGCCGCCAGGGCCGCGCCTCCCAGCGTTTTCCCCACAATGGCGGTATCCACCACACTGTACAGTTGTTGGAACAGGTACCCAAACAGGACCGGTATCCCGAAGCTGAGAATCTGGGGCATGGGACGGCCCTTTGTCAGGTCTTTTGTCATTGTGAATCACCTCACAGATAGAAATTGTCGTACGTTTATCCTCAGGCTTCCAGCCGAGGCACCCTCTGGAAGCTTGAGCTGATTATAGTTGATTTCCATAAAAAAGCAAGCGTCAATTTGTGCAATCTTACAGACAGCGGTAGGAGATACCTTGTGCAAAGTGATGCTTAAGTCCGGAAATTTCCGGTCGAAAAACAAAGTCGCGGCAAGGCCGGAAAGCCTTGCCGCCGTATGGTTATGACGATTCTGATATTTTTAGTCAAATATGAAGATTGCCTCAATAGGGGCCTCCACGGCCCTGGAAATGTCCACCGCCAGCTTCAGGGAGGGGTTGTACTGGGCTTTCTCCAATCGCATGATGGTCTCCCGCCGGACCCCCACGATGTCCGCCAGCTCTCCCTGGGTCATCCCCTTGAGTACCCGGTAGGTTTTCAGGTTACAGGTAAAGCCGTCCATCACCCGTCCTCCTCCATCGCCGCGGCGTCGTCGTGGTCGTAGCGGTAGAGCAGGTACTCCGAGAGGAATATGGTCAGCGCCACGTCCAGCGCAATACCGGCAATCAGGATAGGCGCCACCAGCTCCGCCGTGAGCCGCCTGGCCTGCCCCGCAAAGAGCAGCAGGGCAAAAATGATGCCAAACCCGATCCGCAGGGCCTTCAGCTGCGCCCTGACGGCATTCTCCTTATACCGCTCGTCCATGAGGGTGTTGGACATCTTCCCCTCAAAGAAGAATCCAAAGAAGCCGAAGAAGGCAAAGAATATAAACCCCGTCAGATCCCCCATGGCTCCATAGGTCCAGAACCCGGCAAATCCCAGGAACCCGCAAAAGCCCAAAAAGCCGAGCTTCGGACTCAAACGCCGGGTGCGGCCTGTCTTTGCCACATGCTCCTTCTGCGCCCTGATCCCCCGCACCAGCAGGAACGCCAGATACAGCGCATACAGAACGTCCAGCAGCACCGCCGCCAGCATAGGAATATCCGTGGGACGGAACGCATAAGAATGCATCGGGTAGACGAGCTTTCCCTCATTATACGTCAAATCGAACCACACCGCCGCCCCTGTCAGCGCCCCGCAGGCCACGCCGCCTGATACCAGCCTCAGCCAGCGGGGAAATCTTGAAGCTGTTTTCTTTTCGGTATCCATGGTAAATTCCTCCTAAGATGTTGAAGTGATTTATTTGTCACTCATTGAGATAAATATATCACTATCGCTTTTGCTTGTCAAGAGGAAATATGACAAATATATCTCTTTTTTCATAGCATCGCCCACGGCACACATCAAAACGCCCCTCTCTCCCCTTCCGCGCCCCGGAGAGCCAGGCAGGGACCACCAATCACCACGCCAAAACAGGCGCAGAAGGTCCGGGAGCGGGAAATCCACGGGCCTTCGACAAGAATCGACAGATATCGAAGCCAACCAGGGTCGCCTCCTGCCGCAATTTGCAGAAAACCATCGTTTTCACCCTTGACGGAAGTCCCGACAATGTGTATGATATATAGATGTAGCATTTTGTCCATTTATGGAAGACACAGGATCACGGCCTCCCGGTCGGAAAGGGTACGCGAAATAGCATGATACGACTGACAGATGTAATAAAGGAATACCCCAACGGCACCCACGCGCTCAACGGCCTGTCCATGGAGATCCAGGACGGGGAGTTTGTCTTCATGGTGGGTCCCTCGGGCAGCGGGAAATCCACGGTCATCAAGCTGCTGATCGGGGAGATCGAGCCCACCGAGGGCCGGGTGATGGTCAACGGCTTCTCCCTGCGGAACATCAGGGAGTGGCAGGTCCCCCACCTGCGCCGGACGGTAGGAGTCATTTTTCAGGATTTCCGGCTGATTGAACACAAATCTGTATATGATAATATGGTGTTCGCCATGCGGGCGGTGGGCGCGGGCCCCAAGGAGATCAAAAAGCGCATTCCCTACTGCCTGAACCTGGTGGGTCTGGAAAACAAGGGCCGCCGCCTGCCCTCGGAGCTTTCCGGCGGCGAGCAGCAGCGCGTAGCCATTGCCCGGGCTCTGCTGAACAACCCCAGCACCATCATCGCCGATGAACCTACCGGCAACCTGGACCCTGCCCGCTCCCTGGAGATCATGCGGCTGCTGGAGCGGATCAACGCCCTGGGGACCACGGTGCTGGTGGTAACCCACGAGAAGGATCTGGTCAACCGCTTCGACAAGCGCGTGGTCATGCTGGAGCGAGGCCGGGTGGTCAGCGATGGCCATGGGTACTACGGGAGGAAAACACTGTGAACAAGCACAACTTTTTCTACTTTATCAAAGAGGGCGCTTTCAACATGTTCAGCCACGGCTTCATGTCCTTTGCCGCCGTGGGCATCACGGTAGCCTGTCTGCTGATTATGGGCACCTTCACTCTGGTGGCGGTGAACGCCAACGCCATGCTGGCGGAGATGGAATCCCAGAATCAGATGCTGGCCTTTGTGGACAAGTCCCTCTCGGAGGGCGAGGCCCGGGCCATGGAGCAGGTTATCCTGTCGCTGGACAACGTGGCAAAAGCCACCTTTATCTCCAACGAAGAGGCCGCCGCCGCTTTCCGGGGCCGGTATGAGGATGACGAGCTGTTTCAGGGGCTGCCCGACGACAACTTCCGCCACCGCTACGCCATTGACCTGAAGGACATTGGCTATATGCGCCAGACCAAGGAAGCCCTGGAGGCGGTGCCCGGCATCGGCAGGGGCAATGTCAGCGCCTACGAGGACGAGGCGGCGGGATTCATCACCATCCGCAATGTGGCGGGCGTAGTGTGCGTGGTCCTCATCGCGGTGCTGTTCCTGGTATCGGTGTTCATTATCGCCAATACCATCAAGCTGACCACCTTCGACCGCCGGGACGAGATCGCCATCATGAAGATGGTAGGCGCAACAAACGGCTTCATCCGCTGGCCCTTTGTCTACGAGGGCTTCCTGCTGGGCCTGTTCTCGGCAGTGATCGGCTTCTTTCTCCAGTGGGGCCTCTACGAAGCGGTGGCCCGGTCGGTGGCCAGCAACGACACCATCAACCTCATCAGCGTGGTCCCCTTCCAGAGTATGTGGACCTATGTAGCCGTCATCTTTGCGGTCGCCGGGATGCTCATCGGTGTCGGCGGCAGCCTCAGCGCCATAAGAAAGTTTTTGCAGGTGTAAAAAACGCAGCAGGGCGGGAATCTTACAGGATTGTAAGTTTCCCGCCCGTTTTGTAAGGTAAATCGATGGAACGCAGCGCGCCCGTGCAATATAATAGCCTCATCACCCATGCAAGGAGGCTTTTCTGTGAAAAAAGGCAAAACCGTTCTTCTCGTCACCGGCGCACTGGCGCTGATCTTGGTAGCAGGGATCTGTTCCATGGGACTTCTTTTCCAGTCCACGACGGACAACGCGGAGAACCTGTACAGTCAGATCGACAACGAAAAGATCGCCCCTATCACACCCCACGGAGGGATGAACTACCGCTATACCCTCCAGGCCTACACCGAGAGCGGTGCGGGCAAAAATCTGGATCTGGACACCTCCCGGGAGCTGAGGGACGGCGCCTACGTCCTTGTCCGCGTCGCGCCCCTCCGGGGCGTCATCTCCTGGGAAGAAGTGAGCTTCGATGAGCTCCCCGCCAGCGTGCGGATCCACTACAAAAAATAAAGCAGGATCCTCCCTCTCTGGCTGTCCAGGCAGAGCCCCCTCTCCGGATTTTCGTCCGGAGAGGGGGCTCTGGTCTTGTCATATCGGTCTATTCGTCCCTATACTATTCCTCAATCAAACCCTTCATTTCATCACCGGGCAAAAATGCAGGAATAGCAGCGCTTCCAGGCCCGCATTAAAGATCTTTTTGATACTTTTGAAAGTATCACTGCCGGACGATCGTCCCCGTCTTCCCGGCGATACCGTCCCTTGCCTTTTCCAGCAGGGTGATGAGGGCCTCCCGGCCCGGCTTGGACTCAGCGAACTTCACCGCGGCCTCCACCTTGGGCAGCATGGAGCCGGGCGCGAACTGCCCCTCGGCGGCATAGGCCCCGGCCTCCTCCGGCGTCAGGGTATCCAGCCACCGCTCGTTTTCCTTGCGGAAGTTGACGGCCACCTTCTCCACAGCGGTGAGGATGATGAGCATATCCGCGTCCAGCTGCTCGGCCAGCAGCTCGGAGGCGAAATCCTTGTCGATGACCGCCGCCGCGCCCTTGAGATGGTTCTTCTCTGTGCGGTAGACGGGGATGCCGCCGCCGCCGCAGCAGATGACCAGATGCCCATCCTCGGTCAGCGCCCGGATAGCCCCGGCCTCGATGATGTGCTTGGGCTTGGGGGAAGCCACATACCGCCGCCAGCCCCGGCCCGCGTCCTCCTTGACAGGATTCCCGGTGGATTCCTGGTACGCCTTCGCCTCAGCCTCAGTCATGAACTTTCCGATGGGCTTGGTGGGGTTCTCAAAGGCGGGGTCCGCCGGGTCCACCTCCACCTGGGTCACGATGGAGCAGACGGGCATGTTGGTGATCCCCCGGTCCAGCAGCTCCTCCCGGAAGGCGTTTTGCAGGTCGTACCCGATATACGCCTGGCTCATGGCTCCGCAGACGGACAGGGGGGTGTACCCCTGGGAGGGGTCCTCCTTCTGGAGGGCGGACATGGCGTTATTGATGATGCCCACCTGGGGCCCGTTGCCATGGGCCACGACAACCTGATTGCCATCCTCGATGAGGTCCACGATAGCCCGGGCGGTGATCTTCACCGCCTCCGCCTGCTCGGGAAGGGTGCTGCCCAGGGCATTGCCGCCCAGGGCGATGACGATACGTTTACTCATGGTTCATTCCTCGCTATCCTCGATCTTTTTTATGGTTCTGTATCAATGATTATTTTTTGCATGTATGGCAGTAATATGCCGCCACAGCCGCAGAAGTCAATCAATAATATTTTGCAGGAACAATACTATTTGTGTTTTTTGCCTACAGGATACCGCCCCTTGCTTCCTCGTCTTCCGGAATCCATTACGGCAGCTTTTCTGCCTCTATCCGCCCTGCGGCCGTACGCTTTCTGCAATATGGGCAATCCATTTTTCCATCCTCCTGATTGGGAAAGGGAGTACCCGGGGTACTCCCTTTCCTGCCTGACAGAATGAATTAAAACTCCTTGCGCTTCTCGCCCCGCTTTTCCAGATCCCGCAGCGCGGCCACAGGGTCCTTGACCTTGCTGAGGAAGATCATGGCGGCGATGATATAAGGCTTGAAGGACGCCTCCTTGTACAGCGGCTCAATGTACCGGTCGAACACGCTGTTGTCCACCTCGCCCTCGGTGCAGCTCAGGCCCGAGATGTCGGCGGGCAGGCAGTGCATGTAGAGGGCTTTGCCGTCCCTGGTGAGCTTCATCATATCCTCGGTGCAGGACCAGTCCTTATGCTCGGCGTTCTGGGCCAGCAGCTCCTTCTCCAGGGCGTCGATCCCGGCCTTATCGCCCTCCCGGTACAGCTGGGTGCGCTTCTCCATCGCCTTGAAGGGCGCCCAAGACTTAGGATACACGATATCCGCGTCCTTGAATGCCTCCTCCATGGAGTTGACCTTCTTAAAGGAGCCGCCGGAGGCCTCCGCGTTTTTGGCGGCAATCTCCTCCACCTCGGGCAGGATCCCATATCCCTCCGGGTGGGCCAGGGTCACGTCCATGCCAAAGCGGGTAAAGAGCCCGATGATTCCCTGGGGCACGCTCAGGGGCTTGCCGTAGCTGGGAGAGTACGCCCAAGTCATCGCCACCTTCTTGCCCTTCAGGTTCTCCACGCCGCCCATCTCATGAATGACGTGCAGCAGGTCCGCCATGGCCTGGGTGGGATGGTCCACGTCGCACTGGAGGTTTACCAGCGTGGGACGCTGCTCCAGGATCCCCTTCTCATAGCCCTCGTCCAGCGCGTCCATAAAGGTCTTCTGATACTTGTGGCCCTCCTCAATGAACATGTCGTCCCGGATGCCGATGACGTCGGCCATAAAGGACACCATGTTGGCGGTCTCACGGACAGTCTCGCCGTGGGCGATCTGGCTGGTCTTCTCGTCCAGATCCTTGATGTCCAGGCCCAGCAGGTTGCAGGCGGAGGCAAAGGAGAACCGTGTTCTGGTGGAGTTGTCCCGGAAGATGGAGATGCCCAGACCGGAGTCAAAGATCTTGGTGGAGATGTTCCGCTCTCTCAGGTCGCGCAGGGCGTCCGCCACGGTGAAGATAGCGTCCAGCTCATCGTCGGTCTTGTCCCAGGTCCAGTAGAAGTCATTCTTGTACATGTTGTTGATATGCAGCTTCTCAAGATGCTGGGCGAGGTTCTCAGTCTTGCTCATCGCAATATTCTCCTTAAAAATAGATTTTATTCTCTGCCGGACCGGCTGTCCAGACACCGGAAGCGGCCGAACGGCGGTCCTTGAGGCAGTTGGTTCAGATTACGCTTACCGGCAGCCCTGATTACTGAATCTCGTTATCGGTCAGGCTCTGCCGGAACTGGGTCACGTCAGCGGATTTGTTCTCCTCCTTGTACAGCCCCGGGACGGCGGCGTACACGGCGGCACAGGTGACCAGATCCTGCTTCCAGGTGATCTCATTGGGTGCATGTGCCTGGCTCTCCGCTCCGGGACCGAAACCCACACAGGGGATTCCGTACCGGCCCTGGATGGAAACGCCGTTGGTGGAGAAGGTCCACTTGTCGGTCAGGGGACGCTCCCGCAGGCGCATGGCGTCCAGCTTGGGATCGGCGTCCTTGTGGCCGATGCGCCTGTCGCCCCACAGGGCATGGTGGGCGTCAATGAGGGCCTGGACGTGGGCGGCGGTCTCCTTGTTGATCCAGGTGGGGAAGAAGCACTCGGTCTCATACACGGTGCCGGTCCACGCGGGGCGGTCGTACATATACATGCTGACCTTCACGTCCTCGCCGTACTTCTTCACGGCGGGCAGGTCCTCGATCTCCTTCAGGCAGCTGTCCCAGGTCTCACCGGCGGTCATGCGGCGGTCGATGGAGATGGCGCAGCTGTCCGCCACGGCGCAGCGGCTGGGGGAGGTGTAGAAAATCTGGCTGACGGTACAGGTGCCCCGGCCCAGGAAGCGGGCGTCCTCCCAATGCTCGGGATTGTACTTGGGATTGAGGCGCTTCACCAGGCCCTTGATCTCGGTGCCGTCGGCATCGTCGTTCTCGTTCAGCGCCCGGACATCCTGGAGGATGTCGGCCATCTTATAGATGGCGTTGTCGCCGCGCTCGGGAGCGGAACCGTGACAACTGATGCCCTTCACGTCCACCCGGATCTCCATGCGGCCCCGGTGGCCCCGGTAGATGCCGCCGTCGGTGGGCTCGGTGGAGATGACGAACTCGATCTGCTTCTGGGCCTCCTCCTTGCTGGGGAAATACTTGTTGACGATGTACTGCCAGCACATGCCGTCGCAGTCCTCTTCCTGGACGGAGCCCACCACCATGATCTTGTAGCCCTCGGGGATCAGCCCCAGGTCCTTCATGATCTTGGCGCCGTACACGGCGGAGGCCATGCCGCCCTCCTGGTCGGAGCCGCCCCGGCCATAGATGATGGCGTCGTCCTCCCAGCCCTCATAGGGGTCGGCGGTCCAGTTGTCCCGGTTGCCGATGCCCACGGTGTCGATGTGGGAGTCGATGGCGATGATCTTATCGCCCTGGCCCATCCAGCCGATGACGTTGCCCAGGCCGTCGATCTCCACCTTGTCATAGCCCAGCTTTTCCATCTCGGCCTTGATGCACATGACCACTTCCTTCTCCTCGCAGCTCTCGCTGGGATGAGAGATCATGTCCCGCAGGAACCGGCTCATATCCGCCTGATAGCCCTGAGCAGCTTTTTTGATCGCTTCAAAGTCCATGATAAATATCCTCCATCAAAAATATATGTCCGGTGGGTAATTGCTTCTCTACCTCCTATCATAGCACAGAAAGCGCCGTTGTCAAACAAAATTTTTGAAAACCTAAAAAAATTTTTGAGAACCTCTTGCATTCCGTCTGGAATGCTGTTATGATAGGCTTTAGAAACATGCTGGGATATTGTTTGCATCGGCAGATATCCACAATCATTCCCCGGGAGGTGATAGCGTATTGGACGCAAAACGTCTGGAAATGCTCAAGCAGATTGCCAACGCTCTGGCAGCGCAGTTCGGCCCCAGCTGTGAAGTGGTGGTTCACGATCTGACGGCCAAAGACCCGGAGCGCTCTATCGTCTGTATCGTCAACGGCCATGTAACCGGGCGCAGGCTGGGAGACGGCCCGTCCACCGTGGTCATGGAGCAGATTCTGCACGCCCAGGAAAATCCCCCAGACCATCTGGGCTATCTGACCCGCACGCCGGACGGAAAAATCCTGAAATCCTCCACCGTGTACATTCGGGACAGCCGGGGGCGGGTGACGGCCATTCTTTCGATCAACTACGACATCTCCTCTCTTCTGATGGTGGAAAACGCCATCAGCGGACTGATCCACACCACGGAGGAGGAAGCCCGCGGCAAGGAGGAGCGCATCACCGTACTGAATGTCAGCGACCTGCTGGACGACCTCATTGAGCAGAGCGTCGCCCTGGTGGGCAGGCCGGTTGCCCTTATGAACAAGGACGACAAGGTCCGGGCCATCCGGTTTTTGAATCAGCACGGCGCATTCCTGATTACCAAGTCCGGCGACAAGGTTGCCAAATACTTTGGGATTTCCAAGTACACACTTTATTCCTATATCGACCTGAAACAGGAGGAAAAACGACATGAGCAGAATTGACCTCACCATCAACAGGGAAACCCTTGCCAAGAACGTCCGGAAGGCCAGGGAAAACAACGTCATCATCCCCACCTTCCACCAGATGCAGAACCCGGAGACCATCCCTGCCGCCATCCAGGAGAAGCTGAAAGCGGTGGGCCTGTGGGATGTGAATCCCCTGAATCTGTTCCGCATCACCTGGAAGAACGAGGCCAAGGAGTCCGGCGGCCTGTTCCAGGCGGTGCCCAACTATGTGGAGATCCCCTCCAAGCTCTCCGGCGTGCCCTGCCGGATCATCGCCATGGCCGGCAAGTGGTTCCCCACCGGATGTCACAAGGTGGGCGCTTCCTTCGGCTGCCTGGCCCCCCGGCTGGTCACCGGTCAGTTCGACGCCACCTGGCACAAGGCCGTATGGCCCTCCACCGGCAACTACTGCCGGGGCGGCGCTTTCAACTCCAAGCTGCTGGCCTGCGAGAGCGTGGCCATCCTCCCCGCCGAGATGAGCCAGGAGCGGTTCAACTGGCTCAAGACCATCGCCGGTGAGGTCATTGCCACCCCGGGCTGCGAGAGCAACGTCAAGGAGATTTTCGACAAGACATGGGAGCTCAAGCAGGACCCCCAGTACATGATCTTCAACCAGTTTGAGGAGATGGGCAACCCCCTGTGGCACTATAACGTCACCGGTTACGCCCTCAAGGACCTGTATGAGGCCGTGAAGCGCCCCGGCGACCGGTTCGCGGGAGCCTGCTTCACCTCCGGCTCCGCCGGGACCATGAGCGCGGGCGACTACCTGAAGGAGCAGTACCCCGGCCTGAAGCTGGCGGTAGGCGAAGCCCTCCAGTGCCCCACCATCCTGAACAACGGCTTCGGCGGCCACCGGATTGAGGGCATCGGCGACAAGCACATCCCCTGGATTCATAACGTGAAGAACACCGACATGGCCATCGCCATTGACGACGAGGACAGCCAGCGGCTGCTGCGCCTGTTCAATACGCCTGACGGCCACGCCTATCTGAAAAATGAGCTGGGCCTGGACGATGAGCTGATCGAAAAGCTGAGCTGGCTGGGCATCTCCGGCATCGCCAACGTGCTGTGCTGCATCAAGATGGCGAAATATTATGAGCTTACCGAGCGTGACGTGGTGGGCACAGTCCTCACCGACTCCGCCGCCATGTACCAGAGCCGGATCACAGAGCTGGACCAGATGCACGGAGCCTACAACGCCACCGAGGCGGCCATCGACCACAACCTGCATATCCTTGGTCTCAAGACGGACAACATGCTGGAGCTGACCTATGTGGAACGCAAGAGGGTCCACAACCTCAAGTATTACACCTGGGTAGAGCAGCAGGCGCGGGACGTCCAGGATCTCAACGACCTGTGGTACGATACCGAGGGCACGTGGGACGCCGTCCACCGGCAGGCGGCTGAGCTGGATGAACTCATCAATGAATTTAACGAAGCCACCGGGCTTTTGAAGAATCTGTAAAGTACCGCAAACCGGGCGGGGCTGACCGCCCCGCCCGGTTTTTTATTTGCCTTCGTCACCGTCTGCCAGGTACATTTCTTCCGCGTCCTGCTGGGCGCGGATCAAGATCAGTTGCGCCCGTTCATATTTCTGCTTCCGCAACGCCTCAATTGCATCTGTGATACCATTGAACAAGCGGGTGTAGTATTTCGGGAAATCTTCCATTATATTATCCACCTTTATCAAGATAATGGTATGGTAACACATTGCACTTCTTTTTGCAAGACTTTTGCAATGTTTATATGGCGCACATATTGCAATACATTTGTCGTATACTTATATGACGAGGTGCAATATGCGAAAATTTCAGATTCCCAAAATGTATACTACGACGAACAAAACTATCCGATTTCCTGATGATGTGATTGCGGAAGTTGAAGAGGCGATTCGCGGTACAAATTGCAACTTTTCCGCCTTTGTCATTGAGGCAACCCGGGTTGCCCTGGAGAATTTGAAGGAAGACGAAGCGGAAGCCCAAAAGGAATAGAACGGAAATCCCACCCCCAGGCACCCCGGGAGTTTGCCCCGCCAGACGGTAGGGGGTACCAGCAAACACGTTAAAACAGACGCAGAAGCCCCCCGAAGCGGACAGCAGTAAGATTTAGACCAAACCAGGCCATGCCTCGGGCGCAAAATGAACCCCCCCGTCATTCAGGAAGGTTCTCAGGAAACGTAGTTTCCTGAGCCCGCTTTTGCCTACTTTTCGCGGGTGCGAAAAGTAGGCGAGGGGTCCGGGGGCGAGAAGCCACCGGGCCAATTCAAGAAAAAATGATCTCTCGCGCCCAAAGGGCGCGAAGAAGGAGACTGCCATGAAAAACGTCATCCACGCCAAATGTGTAAAATGCGGAAAGATCTACGAGTCAACCCCCGATCTGACCAACTGCACCTGCGGGGGCATCCTAGATATCATCTATGACTACGACTACATCAAAACCCAGCTGACCAAAGAAAAACTGGCCGTCCGCCGGGACAACTCCATGTGGCGCTACCGGGAGCTGCTCCCTGTAGAGGAGTCCACCCCCGCGCCTCCCCTGCGGGTGGGCTGGAGCCCGCTCTACGAGGCCGAACGGCTGGCGGAACAGCTGGGCATCGCCCATCTGTACGTGAAGGACGACGGCGTAAACCCTACCGCCTCCCTCAAAGACCGTGCCAGCTCCATGGCTGTCGCCAAAGCAACGGAAGCAGGTGCAAAGGTCATCGCCTGCTCCTCCACCGGAAACGCCGCCTCCTCTCTGGCGGGCAACGCCGCGGCAGCAGGGATGCAAACATATATTTTCGTACCCAGCAGAGCCCCCAAGGGGAAGGTCGCCCAGCTGATGACCTTCGGGGCCACCGTCATTTCCGTACAGGGCAGCTATGAAGAGACCTTCGAGCTGAGCAAGCAGGCCATTGAGAAGTGGGGCTGGTACAACCGCAACGCCGCCATCAACCCCTACCTCTCCGAGGGCAAGAAGACCGCCGGGCTGGAGATCATGGAGCAGCTTGACTGGAAGGTCCCCGATTACATCGCCATTTCCGTAGGCGACGGCTGCACCATCGCAGGGCTCTGGAAGGGCCTGAAGGACCTCCACGCCATCGGGTTCATCGACAGGCTTCCCCGGCTCATCTCCGCCCAGGCGGAGGGCTGCTGCCCGCTGAACCGGTCCATCGAGACCGGCGAACCGTGGCATCCCATGGAGGAGAACACGCTGGCTGACTCCATCGCCGTTGGCGTGCCCCGGAACGCGGACAAGGCGCTGATGGCCATCCGGGAATCCAACGGCCTGGTGGTAAATGTGTCCGACGAAGAAATCATGGCGGCACAGAAGCTGCTGGGCCGTACCTGCGGCGTGTTCGGCGAACCTGCCGGCGTCACGGGAGCGGCGGGGCTGAAAAAGCTCTGCGAGCAGGGAAAGATCGCCCCCGATGCAACCGTGGTTGCCGTGGTCACAGGCAACGGGCTCAAGGACGTTGCCAACGCCATCGCCGCCTGCGGCGAGCCGATCTCCATCCCCAGCGACATGGAGCGCCTGCTGACAGCATTTGAGGGGAATGGGATGTCAGCGCCAGTGATAAAATGTAAAAAAACGCCGAGGAAAAAATGTAGTTTTGTGGCGGAGGTGAAGGGAAAAAGATAGACTCCCAATCAGGGCGAGAAAGAGCCCGGAAAGGGAGTCAGAAAAAGTGCAATTTGTCTATGCGTGGAAGTTAGTACCTACGGACAAGACCCCAGCCGGGAAGCGTGACGACATATCTTCAACATCAAATTTAAGTTTACTTTTTATATCCAATCTTTCGCTCATGATTGCCCCTCCCGTATTTGGAAAACAATAGGTAGATGATCGCTATACTTTATGTCTGGATATCCTTTTATATCCAACAAGTCTTTTTCTCCCGCTTTTGATATGATTTCCAAACTCTTGATTGACATCCAAGCGAAAATGCAGCAGGTCAGCTCACCCGGATTCGAGCGGTGGGCGAAAATTTTCAATCTCAAGGAGATGGCAAGGACGGTCATTTACTTGCAGGAAAACGGATTGACAGACCTCGGAGAATTGGAAAGAGCCTGTGATGCGGCAGTCCAGAAATTTAACGATTTGGGCGATCAGATGAAAGCCGCTGAACGGAGAATGAAAGACATTTCCGAACTGCAAAGGCAGATCGGCACCTACGGAAAAACGCAGGAGATTTACGCGCAATATCGGAAATTGACGGACAGGAAAAAGGAGAAATTTTATGAACAACATAGCAGTGAAATCACGGCTTGTCAAGCGGCGAAGCGGTACTTCAATTCACTTGGTTTGAAAAAGCTGCCCTCCATGCAATCGCTGAAACAGGAGTATGCCGTGTTGCAGGCTGAGAAGAAAAAACGGTATCCAGAGTACAGGCAGGCGAAGGAAAAAATGATAGAACTGCTCACGGCCAAAAACAACGTGGAGCGGATTTTGGGCCTGATGGAGAAAGAGAAAAATCGTGACCGCCAGCAGGGGGCGCGGTGATGATTTCTTCTCTCCCTGCGGGTAACAGCAGACGCCGAAGGCGGCTTAAAAGGACCGGCGCAACTGCGCCGGTCCTTACGGGGGCTTGGGGGCGTCAGCCACCAACAAGCGAGTGCCGGTATATACCGGCGCATTGCTTGCCACTACCACTACGCCACTACCACTACGATCAATTTTACACTAACTTTACAATACTTGTCTTTTGACTTTTACACAGCGGCAGTATTCTTCTCTCGTACCCAAAAGTCGAAAGGAGATATTTGAACATGAAAAAATTCGCAACTTTTATACTGACCACTGCACTGGCCCTGTCAATTATAGCCGGATGCGCCCAGAAAACGTCCGGCACCGTCACCACCGACGGTTCCACCTCCATGGAAAAGGTAATCGGTGCGTTGGGTGAGGCGTTTGAGGCGCAGAACGACCGTGTGACCTTCACCTACAACCCCACCGGCTCCGGCTCTGGCATCCAGGCGGTTTTGGAGGGGCGCTGTGACATTGGCCTCAGCAGCCGCGACCTGAAGGCGGAGGAATCCGCCCAGGGGCTGACCGGGACGGTGCTGGCCTATGACGGTATCGCGGTGATCGTCAACCCTGATAGCCCTATCTCCGACCTTGACGTGGATACCATCGCCAAAATATATACCGGCGAGATCACCAACTGGAAGGATGTCGGCGGGCAGGACGCAGAGATCGTTCTCATTGGCCGGGAAGCGGGCAGCGGAACAAGGGACGGCTTTGAATCCATCACCGGCACATCGGACAACTGTCAGTACCGCCAGGAATTGACCTCCACCGGCGATGTAATCACCGCCGTGTCCCAAAACCCGGACGCCATCGGCTATGCCTCCCTTGCCTCTGTCAAGGACACGGTGCGGGCTGTCACGGTGGGCGGTGTAGCTCCCATGGAGGATACGGTGAAGGACGGCAGCTATGTCATCCAGCGGCCCTTCGTACTGGTCACAAAGACGGACACGCCTCTTTCGGAACCGGCGCAGAAGTTTTTCGACTTCGCTATCTCCCCTGACGCGGCAGAACTGATTTCCAATGCGGGCGCTGTGGCGGCAAATTGACGATGCGTAGCAGAAAACAATTGGCGGAAAACGCCGTCCACGGGATATTTCTGATGCTCGGACTGGTCACAGTGGGCTGTGTCCTGCTGATTACGGCCTATCTGGTGGCCTCCGGCATCCCTGCCATCCGGCAGATCGGGCTTGCGTCCTTTCTGCTGGGTGACACCTGGGAATCCACCGCCGCACAGCCCTCATACGGCATCCTCCCGTTCATTCTCACCAGCATTTACG
>ERZ779621.394-NODE-394-length-19716-cov-15.833528_pt1 | contig 19716 bp, 14 predicted proteins | sample MGYA00514215_ERZ779621 | MGnify/ENA primary metagenome ERZ779621 (study PRJEB29562, sample SAMEA4376715) | mouse gut metagenome | isolation source: Cecum | study: EMG produced TPA metagenomics assembly of the A DSS colitis mouse model was used to assess the...
TGCCTTGCCTGTATCCTTGTCTGGTTACTTTGACGGTTTTCAAACAGTCTCTAATAGTCCGGCAAAGGTTTCTCCTTTAAACCAGGCGAATATAATTTCGGCGGCGTATGCTGCGTTCCATCCTTCTGAAGAAATTTTGCAGAAGCTTAATAGCACATTACAAAAATGTCAAGCCAGCGGTAAACTTACACCAGAGAAATGTTATTTTTTGAAGACCAATGCCGTTGCGTTAAAAATCTTGTCTCAGAAGACCCAAAATGATGATCTAAATTATTCAGAGCAAACCCCGTTTGAAATATTAAGAGAACTTCAAGCGGAGGGATATGAAGCAGGAATTCTCGAAAAGCAGGAAGAAATGGATCATATCCTTTATGAAAAGCAACAGGAAACTCAGCAGTTGCTTTCTCAAAAGCAAAGCGAATTAGAGGATTTGAGTGCTAGCCAGGAAGAACTAAATACAGAATTAGCCATTGCTAAGCAGACGGCCAAAATTAAGGTTTTAGAATCAAAAATACGAGAAATAGAAATCTCAATTCAAAGTGCAGAGCGGCATTTAGACAGTTTAAAAGAATATCAAAATTTCATCAAAAGCATTCAAATTCAAGTAGAACAGGAAATTACTCATAAATGCAGGATATTTATAATAGTCTTCATTAGTTTTTGTGCTATTTACATCATAGCACTTTGCAGTATTGCGGTTGAAATGAGTTGGCTTGTATCTTTACTGGGAGCAATAATTCCTGCACTTGCATGGGTGTTAAGGCTGATTACAAAGCATGAATGGTCACCTAAAAGTCTTATTGAACTCTACCGAAACCATGTTTCGTTAAAAGTTAAAGAAAAGTACCACTACAGTTCAGAGCAACACAATCAATTAAATGCTGACTATGCTAAAACATTATCTGAGCTTGAAACGCTGAATAGGGAGCGTACTCCTATGGTTGACGAGTTAAAGGCGGAATCAGCGAAGGTTGACCAGCATTCTATTGATATTAGTTTAGTTCACTGACAAATTTGAACAATGTATGAGATTTTTACCATCACATCAGTGTACCATGCCTCTAGTAGATATCGTTTTGCAGCACAATAGTAACAGAAACTTTTGTCTCGTCCTAATGATAGATTAAAAAAGAGCTTTATCTCAACGGTTTCAATAAAAAATCGATTTTAACCGCTTATTGCAGACTCATGTAATCCGAACCCGTTTCTGATAGGAGATGGGTTCGGATTACTGGTTTTCTTTGACCGGTACGAAAGCACCTGTTTCCGAAACGGGGTAGAGCGGAAGCCAACCTCGAAGCCGAGAGGCCCCCGAAAGAAGAAGCAAACCCCATAAACGCAAAAAGGGCGGGCGCAGCCGTTTCCACGGTGCGCCCGCCCTTGCCGTTTTTATTCCGTTTTTTCCTCCTGCTCAGGTGTACATCCTTGCTCCATATTTCATTTTCCAGCCCCTGTTCTCCTGGGCCGGATAGTCAATGATAGACTGTACTTCCGCACCTGTCCCGGCTACTGTTCCAGCCAAGCGAAGTACGGCCCCGCCATTTCCGGAACCTCGTCCCGCGTCTTCCCGGCGTTCAGTATCAGAACATCTCAATATAAGCATCCCGCTCCGCGCCTACGGAGACGTACTTGATGGGACAGTTCACCGCCTTCTCCAGGTAGGCGATGTAATCCAGCGCCGTCTGGGGCAGTTCCTCCTTTTTCCGGCACTTGGACACGTCGCCAAAACCCGGGAGATACTCGTAAACGGGCTTGGCCCGGTCCAGACGGGCCCCGGTGGGGAAGTCCTCCACCCGCTTGCCGTCCACCTCGTAGGCTACGCATACAGGGACCTTCTCCATACCGGAGAGTACATCCAGCTTGGTCAGAGCGATTTCGGTTGCGCCCTGGACCATTACGCCGTAGCGGCTGGCCACCACATCGAAGCCTCCCACCCGGCGGGGGCGGCCCGTGGCTGCGCCATACTCCCCTCCGGCCTCACGCAGAGCGCGGGCCTCGCCGCCGAAGAATTCGCAGGTAAAGGGGCCCTCGCCCACGCAGCTGGAGTAAGCCTTCATGATGCCGATGGAGCGGTCCAGATGGCGGCCCGGGATGCCTGCGCCCACGGGGGCGTAGGCCGCAATGGAGGAGGAGCTGGAGGTGTAGGGGAAAATGCCGAAATCGATGTCCCGGAGGGCTCCCAGCTGGGCCTCAAAGATGATGTCCTTCCCCTGATCGATGGCCCCGTTCAGGTAACCGGTGACGTCGCAGATATAATCCCTCCAGGGCAGGCCGAACTCCCGCAGCCAGGCCATCATATCCTCCGCCCGGATGGGGGCGTGGCCGTAGCCCCGCTCCACCGTCAGGTTCTTCCATTCCACGATGTCAGCCAGATGCTCCCCCTGGGCCTCCAGGTCCAGAAGGTCCCCCATGCGCAGGGTCTTCTTCATATATTTGTCCGCATAGACGGGGGCGATGCCCCGGCGGGTGGAGCCGAACTTTTTGCCCGCCAGGCGGTCCTCCTCCAGCTCGTCCAGCAGCTTGTGGTAGGGCATACAGATGGTGGCCCGATCGCTGATTTTCAGGTTTTCCGGCGTGACGGAGATGCCGCCCTCCCGAAGGCGGGCAGCCTCGCCGCAGAGGTGTTCCAGGTCGATGACCATGCCGGGGCCCAGCACGTTGACGGTGCCCTCCCGGAGGATGCCGGAGGGCATCAGGTTCAGGATGAAGCGGCCCCGGTCGTTGACTACGGTGTGGCCGGCATTGTTGCCGCCCTGGTAGCGGACCACCACGTCGCAGCGCTCACTGAGCAGGTCCACCATACGGCCTTTGCCCTCGTCGCCCCAGTTGACGCCCACAATTGCAGTTAGCATGTTGTTTTGTCCCCCAAATCGTCTTTCGTATAACGGCGGGGAGGTTTTGCGCTCCGCACCGTAGGACAGCATATCACATAACGGGGGGAAAAACAATCCCTTTGGGGGGATTTCTGCGTGTCAAAAAAGTCGCCGCGCCACTTTTTTGAGTGCAGGCCGCCCCGCTTTCCCGGGCGCGGCCTGCACCGGTCCGGTTACTTCGATAACCCCAGCTTCTTTTCTGCCTCTTCCCGCATTTTGTATTTCAGGATCTTTCCCGCCGCATTCATCGGAAAGGCATCCACGAAATCAATATACCGGGGGACCTTATGCTTGGCCATGTGGGACAGCACAAACGCCCTGATCTCTTCCACAGAGGACTCCTCCCCCTCCTTGAGAATGATGCAGGCCATGATTTCCTCCCCATACTGCTCGTCGGGGACGCCGATGACCTGGACATCCTTCACCTTGGGGTGGGTATACAAAAACTCCTCGATCTCCCGGGGATAGATATTTTCTCCGCCCCGGATAATCATGTCCTTCAGCCGTCCTGTCACCTTGAAGTTGCCGTTTTCATCTTCACAGCAGAGATCACCGCTGTGGAGCCAGCCCTCCGCGTCGATGGCGGCGGCGGTGGCGGCGGGCATCTTGTAGTACCCCTTCATAATATTATAGCCCCGGGCCACGAATTCGCCGCTGACCCCCTTGGGGCACTCCTCCCCGGTGTCCGGGTCGATGATCCTGCACTCCACGTTGGCGAACCGGCTGCCCACCGTCTCCGTGCGCACGTCCAGGGGATCGTCGAAACTGCTCATGGTGCAGCCGGGAGACGCCTCCGTCTGGCCGAACACAGAGATGATCTGTTTCATGTTCATCACGTCCGCCGCCTTCCGCATCAGCTCCGGGGGGCAGTTGGCTCCGGCCATGATGCCGGTGCGGATGTGGGAGAAGTCGGTGGAGGCGAAATCCGGGTGGTTCATCATGGCGATGAACATGGTGGGCACGCCGTTGAAGGTGGTGATCCGCTCCTGGTTGATACAGGCCAGGGCGGGCTTGGGGGAGAAGTAGGGCAGGGGGCACATGGTTGCGCCGTGGGTCATGGAGGCCGTCATGGACAGCACCATGCCGAAGCAGTGGAACATGGGCACCTGAATCATCATCCTGTCGGCGGTGGAGAGGTCCATGTGGTCCCCGATATACTTGCCGTTGTTCACCACGTTGTAGTGGGTGAGCATGACCCCCTTGGGGAAGCCGGTGGTGCCGGAGGTGTACTGCATATTGGCTACGTCGTGAGGGCGCACGGCGGCGGCGCGGCGGCGGACCTCCTGGGGAGAAGTCTTTCCCGCCAGAGCGGAGGCCTCCTCCCAGGTAAGGCACCCGGCCTGCCGGTAGCCCACGGTGATGATGTTGCGCAGGAAGGGCAGACGCTTGCAGTGGAGCGGCTTGCCGGGCTGGGCGGTCTCCAGCTCAGGGCACAGTTCGGCAATGATCCCGGCATAGTTGCTGTCCCGGTAGCTGTCGATCATCACCAGCGTGTGCGTGTCGGACTGGCGGAGGAGATACTCCGCTTCATGGATTTTATAGGCGGTGTTTACCGTCACCAGCACCGCGCCGATTTTTGTGGCGGCCCAGAAGGTGATGAACCAGGCGGGCACGTTTGTGGCCCAGACGGCCACCTTGTCTCCGCTTTTGACCCCCAGTGCGATGAGGGACCGGGCAAACTGGTCCACATCGTCCCGGAACTGGGCGTAGGTCCGGGTGTAGTCCAGAGTAGTGTACTTGAACGCGTACTGATCCGGGAACTCCTCCGCCATTTTGTCCAGCACCTGCGGGAAAGTGCAGTCAATGACGATGTCCTTTTTCCACACGTACCGTCCCGTTCCGGCGGTGTTGTAGTAGAGGTGGCTCTTCCGGCCCTCCCTCTCGAAGCGGGACATATAGACGGCGTAGTGGGTCAGAATCATCTCCGCGTCGTCCAGTCCCTCCATCCATGCGGGGTCCCAGATCAGGGAGATGAAGCCGTCATAGTTGACGCTGCCCAGGGCGTTCATCAGCTCCCGCATGGGCAGCGCGCCCTCGCCCACCAGCTCCGGGGAACCCAGGTCCGCGCCGTCGGTAAGGCGCACATGGCGGACGTAGGCCCCCAGGTTGGTGATGGTCTGCTCGGGGGTCTCCTTCTGCATCAGACAGGTGCTGTGGGCGTTCCAGCAGGCGGCAAGATGGTCGCAGGCGAAGTAATCCAGCACCTCCACCAGTTTTTTCGTGTCGGCCATGGCGCCGGTACTCTCCAGCAGAAGGGTGACGTTGTTTTTTTCCGCCAGGGCAACGGCGGGGGAGAGCTTTTCGATGACCTTCCGGCTATCGCCGCATACGGTGTGGATCACCACATAGGGGACCAGGAGGTTTGCTGCCGTCTCCACAGCGGAGGAAAGCTCGTCCTCCGCCTCGGGAGCGGTCAGGTCGGCGGCCGTCCCCACGCAGGGGACAGTCAGGTCCTTCGCCGCCAGCCGGCGGCGGGCCGCCGCGGCCAGCTCCGGATTCGTGGGGCTGTTTCTCACGGTCAGGAGGGGGTTCTTCACGCTGTCGATCTCCAGGCCGCTGAGCTTGGCGTCAGAAGCGGCCTGACAGGCTGCGGACCAGTCCAATTTGGTCCAGTATTTCATGGAAAAAGATAGTTTCATATAGTGATACCTCTTTCTTCGCCGCCTCCGGCGGCGAGGGGGAGATTTTTCTTCAATCGGCCCGTGGGCTATCCGCCCCCGGACCCCGGACCTACTTTTGGCCCGCGCCAAAAGTAGGCAAAAACGCGCCAGAACCAGATGGTTCTGGACTCCTTTGATTACGGGGGTGTTTTGTTTTGCGCCCGAGGCACAGTCGGTTTGGTCTAAACTTACTGCCGTCCGCTCTGCCGGTCTTCTGCGGCTATTTCAGCGTGGTTGTCGGTGGCCCCTACCGTGTGGCGTGGCAAACTCACCGGGGTGCGAATTTGCGGGATGTCCCGTTAAACCACGTGCCCCTTGCAGGCAGTACCCCTTTGAAAGGCCGGCAGCTGTGCGGCGGCCTGCGGCCGCCAGCAAGCCTGGGGCCGCCTTTGGCGGCCTAACGGCCGGAGTTCTACAAGTACCAGAGCGGCAGAAGAAGAACTGCAAATTCGGAGGCTTCGCCTAACCCGGCAACCGCCGCACAGCCCTTTGGCCCCCGCCTCGGATTTGCCGGACAGGCAAAGCCGAGAAAGGGATTCTTAAACCGCAGGTTTAAGCCCGCTTTTGCCTACTTTTCGCGGGCGCGAAAAGTAGGTCCGGGGGCCGGGGGCGGACAGCCCACGGGGTGCGTAAAGAAGTCGCCTCCGGCATCCTGCCGGCTCCCCTGCCAATCAATTCCCCTCGTAAACGATCTTATTAAGCGCGCTGATATAAGCGCGAATACTCGCGCCAATAACATCGGTAGAGATCCCGTTGCCGGAATAGAGCTTCCCGTTGGAGCGCAGCTTCACCAGGGCGGAGCCCATCGCCTCCCGTCCCTCGGTGACGGTCTGAATCTGATAATCCGCCAGCTCGTAGTGGTGGCCGATGATCTGCTCAATGGCCAAAAATGCCGCGTCAATGGGGCCGTCCCCCGCGCACACGCCCTGCTGCCGCTCTCCGTCCTTTTCCAGCGTCAAGCTGGCCATAGCGGAGGTCATGTTCCCGCAGGTAATCACATAATTGATGATCCGGTAGGTAGAGGGCACCTGCATGGCTGAGCTGGCCACAATGGCGTCCAGCTCCCTTGTATTGACAAAATGCTTCTTGGCGGCGATGCGCTGGAAGGACTCATAGACCCTGGCGTTGTCCTCCTCAGTGAGGTCGTAGCCCAGGTGGCGCACCACCTTGACCACCTCCTCCACGCCGTCCCCTGCGGTAAGGCATACGGTGGGCGCGCCCTCGTCCACCCCGCTGTCAAAGGGAGACCCCCCGCTGCGCTGGGTCTGGATCAGCCACTGGAGCTGTCCCGCCGCGCGGTTCAGCTCCGTGGTCCGCAGATTCCACCGCAGCTCCTTCTCCTCCCCCCGGGCGGACAGATAGGCCGCCAGATCCGGTATGGCGGGGACGCCCATGGGCGTCAGGGATGCCTTGACGGTCTCTGCCCCTGCGTCCACGGCGGCGGCGGCGCAGGCGGCGGCCATTTTCATCCCGTCGCTCAGCTCCACCCCCAGGTGGACCTTTTGCAGAGCGGGGGCCTGCTCCCGCAGAGAACGAATGAACCGGGCGCACTCGCCGGGGGTCATGATCCCCGCGGAGTCGCATACCGTCACCGCCTCCGCCCCGGCCTCTGCGGCGGCAGCGATCAGCTGGCAGAGAAACGCCGGGTCCGCCCGGGTGGCGTCTATGGCGGAAAAGGCCACATGCTCGGTATAGTACCGGGCCTTGGCGGTCAGCTCCCTGGCCAGCTCCAGAATGGCGGGCGCTTTTTTGTGGCACAGATATTCCATCTGAACGGAGGATGCGGGCAGCATGATGTGCAGGACCGCCTGCCGGGCGGCCTTCACGCTCTCCCAGGTCTCCGTCACGCTCTCCTCCGTTGTCCCCACGGCGGCGGAAAGCCGGGCCGAGGACACCACGGAGGCGATGGTCTTGTTGCTGAGTACCCCGGCCTTGCCGTCCCGGAGGGCAGGCAGTTCGATCTCGTCCACTCCCAGGCGGTCCAGAGTGCGGGCGATCTCCACCCGCTCCTTGAAGCTCAGGGCGGAGGCTTCCTCCATGCGCAGGGTGACGTCGGAAATTTGAATGGTTTTCATAAGCTCGGTCTCCTTTTGGTTGTCTTCTTTTTGCTCCGCTGGGGCAAAACAAAACGTCCCGGGAGCAGAATCCTGCTCCCGGGACGATAATTTCTTACCGCGGTACCACCCGGCTTCGCGCCCCGCGGGGCGCGCTCTCGAAAAGCTCCAACAAGCTCCTGCCCGGATAACGGAGGCAAACCCGTGGCGCCCTACCGGAGAAAACGGCTTTCTCTTTGGGGAACCCCGCTCCGGCGCCAGCCGCCGATCCAGCCCGCCCCGGCTCGCACCACCCGCCGGTTCTCTGAGAGGGTCCTGTATCGGCTGAACGCCTTCTACGCATTTCGCAAAATTGCTTGAGTAAAATTGTAGCACGGGGCGGGGACGGTGTCAAGGGCATTTATTGGCTTTCGGCAGTTTCTCCAAAAATCTCAACGATCCGCCCGCTTTCCCCGCCGGTTTCGGAGGAAATGTACATTTCTTCCGCAGCGCACTGGGCTTCGGTCAGGATGCGCTGCGCTTCCCAGATGTTCCGGACCTCCAGGGCGCGCAGCGCGTCCGTGCAGGCGTTGAACAGGTGAAGATACATTGCTTTATACATCGCGGCTGTCCTTTTTATTGATATGATTTTTCATTATAATAAACAGAATATCATTTGTCAAGCGAGAATCTTGCTTACAGATGGTTTTTGAAAAGGAGCTTTTCTCCTTATGATAAGAACATAAGGAGGCGTTGCTATGGCTCTTGACTATACGCAGATTGGGAAGCGGATCGCCAAGCGAAGAAAGGAACTGAAGCTGACCCAGGCAAAGGTTGCGGAACTGGCTGATATCGGGGAAAAATATCTATCCAGTATTGAACGCGCGTATTCCATTCCCTCCACTGAGGTAGTTATGCGGATTGCCATTGCCCTGGAGACGACGCCGGATGAATTTCTGGTCGGCACGGCCCGGTATGAGGACGGCGGATGGAAGAATGTGGCGGAGATGCTGCGTGGGATGAACGAAAAGCAGCTGGGACTGGCGCGGAGCTTTCTCAGCTGGCTGTCGGAGCAGGAGATGTAATCAGAAAGGGCCCCTCCTATAGAGGCAGCCTGAAAAACCAGACGGTTTCTGACCGTCAAAAAAGCCCTCTGCAAGAGTTTGCCGCCCGCAGGCGGCAAATACAATCCAATCGTTTTTCCAAGGACATGCGCCTTGGAAAAACACTTTGCGCGGAGCGAGCGTCGAATTGTGCGCCAAAGGCGCACAACCGAGGCGCAGAGCAAAGCGGGGCGGCCCTTCACTCAAAAAAGTGGCGCAGCCACTTTTTTGACATAAAGAGAGCGCCGCCGGACTGTCCGGCGGCGCTCTCTTTGAACCTCCTTTTCCCGGGAAAAAGGTTCAGTTTGTTCTGGCGGGAAGTGTGTCGTCGTCCTCAATCCATTCCCGGACTTCCGTAACGGTATAGGTTCCGGGACCGGTGCGGGCGATGACCTTGGCGAGGCCGGCGTTGATAATCAGGCGGCGGCACATGGAGCAGGAAGAGGTATCGTGAAGAAGCCGTCCGGTGGACGCGTCCTTTCCCGCCAGATAGAGGGTGCCGCCCACCATATCCCGCCGGGCGGCGGAAATGATGGCGTTGGCCTCGGCGTGAACGGAGCGGCACAGCTCATAGCGCTGGCCCTGGGGGACGTTCATCTCCGCCCGGGTGCAGCAGCCCATGTCCACGCAGTTTTTGCGTCCCCGGGGCGCGCCGTTATAACCGGTGGAGATGATCTCGTCATTTTTGACAATGATCGCGCCGTAACAGCGGCGCAGGCAGGTGGCCCGGCCGATGACCGTTTCCGCGATGTCCAGATAATAATTTTCCTTGCTGACGCGCTCCATATGTTCGTCCTCCTGACAGATATGTGTTTTCCTACAGACAGTATAAAGGGGCCGGCGGAAAAAGGCAAGGAAAAAATGGCGGAAAAGAGGGAATGGTGGCAGCGCGGGGAGAGAAGTGCCGCAGATGGAGGCGGGGCAGAGGAATATACTGGGAAATTTCTCCCATTTTTCGCCCTTTTTCTTGTCTGCAAACGGCATCTATGATATCATAAGGAAAATACCCCGCCCGGCGGCAAGGGCGCAGAACGGCGGGCTTCATGGAGAAGGTTCTGAACGGACCTTTCATTCTGATTGAGAGAGGACGGGAAGCGGCATGGGTGTTACCGAAGAAGCACTGTGGAAAGTCTTGGAGCAGAAAGCGGAAGAGGAGGACGAACACTCGGCGTCCGGCCAGAAGATCGCGCACGAATATCTGGCTGGTATCAAGGCTGTCTGTACATTCGGTGTTGACCGGTCCAAGATGATTCGTGACCAATTTCCGATGTATACGCTCCATGATGAGGTTCATATCTGCAATGTTCTCCGCATCATGGCCAATCTTCTGGGCGATCAAACCGGCAGCCTTTCCCGTGACGAGGCCGCCATGCTGATCCTGGCCGCCTGCTGTCATGATGTGGGGATGAGCTGCAGCGAAGAGGAAAAAGCGGAGCTGCTTGACAACACGGACCGCCTCGCCCGGTACTTGGAGAGAAATCACAGCGAATACATCAAAGCCTACGCGGAAAACCCGGATGAACCGAAGCTTACAGACGGGATGCTGCAAAGATATCTGCGCAGCATCCACCACGAGCGGTCGCAGGAGCTGCTTGAAGGCATAGAATGGCCGCAGGTATTGGTGGGCAAGGTGGATGTGGATGATCTGTGCCGGGTGTGCCGGAGTCACGGCGAGTCTGTTTTTGATCTGAACGGTCTGGAAAGCACGCCGTCGGCAGACCTCCGTTTTTGCGCCGTCCTGCTCCGTCTGGCGGATATTCTGGATTTTGATACCAGCCGCGCGCCCAAAGCGGTCTATGATTACAGCGGGCTGGACCGTCCGGAGGGAAGCGAAGCCAAAATCAGCAGGGAGGAATGGCAAAAGCATATCGACTCACAGGGGTTTGATTTTGCGCACATACCCGACCGGCAGGTTCCCTATGACCTGCCTTATCATGCGAAGTGCGCCTCCATGCAGATCGAGCAGACAGTCAACAGCTACCTGGATTGGGCAGACCGTGAGCTGAGTGAATGCAGCAGGCTGCTCCGCTCCTATGGTGAGAAGAAGTGGAAGGATTTTGTTTTGCCCGGCAAGATCAAGCGCACGATCAAAGCCGACGGGTACGTGTCGGGGCAATACCATCTGACCATGGACCAGGATCAGATCATGGAGCTTCTGGTGGGGGAGGAGCTGTACAGCGACCCGTCGGTGTTCGTCCGGGAGCTGATTCAGAACGCTATTGACGCCGTTCGCACCAGGCAGCAGCTGGACAGGAATCTCCCGGGGAACTGGAAACCCCAGGTGAATATCCGTTCCTGGATGGATGAGGAGGGCTATCACTGGTTCCGCATTGAGGACAACGGCACCGGCATGACAAAGGAGATTATCGAAAATCATTTTCTGAAGATCGGCAGCTCCTACTACGCCTCAGACACTTTTGAAAAAGAGAAGATCCGCTGCAAAGCCGACCCGGATTATACGCCGATCAGCCGGTTTGGCATCGGGATCCTGTCCTGCTTCATGGGCGGCGAGGACTCCAACCGGGTAGAGGTCAGCACCAAGCGGTTCCGTACGGACGGGAATTATCCCCCGGCGCTGCGGCTGAGTATGCACGGGATGAGCGGCTATTACTATCTGGCAAGCCAGGAGGAGGGACATCGCCCCGCTCCCATGAAGGGGATAACGGATGCAGAGAAAAGGAAGTACCTGCAAAAACCGGGTACTGCCATCGCCGTGCGGACCAACCTCTATCAGACCGGGAAGTACACGGGCTTTAAGGAGATTGTAGACCGCTATGTAATCTATCCCTCTGTTCCCATCCATTACGACGGCGCGGAGGGCTCCTTCGACTATGCGACGAAGGATGAGTTCATGGAAGCAGTCCATGCCATCCATCCATCGGACAACCTGGCGGAACAGGGCGTCCTGGAGTTCCCCATGACAGAGGAGCAGTGCCGGCAGGTCGCTCAGGAGCTGCCGGGAGTGGTCTTCGACGTGCCGCCGAAGGTTGTTTTGAAATGCGCCCCGCTGGACCGGTATACGGAGTCGCCGTATCTTTCGGGAGCGGTGCTGTTGGCTCGGGTTGAGGGGAAATGTGATGCGCTTAAGTTGAAAGTCGGGAATGAAACTGTAAAGGCAGGGGTTAGGATAAGCCTAGACACAAATGACACGAAGGATGCCCTTTCCATTAAAATTTCTCTGAACTTTTCATCGGAATTTCAACAGACAATGGATGTGCTTAAAAGAAAATTCGAATATAGAAAAGGATTTTCTTTGGACATGTACAAAAAATTGATTGGATTGTGTGAAGGAGATCGGCAGCAGGAGAAAATCCAAGAGGAAATTATACGCGCAATAGAATATCAGTATATCATCAACTCTCGCTGGAAGCGGCATATGTGCCGCAAATGGTCCACTCTTTCTATGGAAAGTCTGAATAAGAAAATAGCGGAAATTGGTCAAAAATATCAGGAAATTACAGGAGAGACACTCCCCAACGAAAACGAGCAGAAAAAGTACCAGGAATATACGAAATATAACAAATACATTGAATTCACGGTTTGCAAATTATATGAACGCCCCTGGTATTATAAATATTTCGGCCAACTCTTTGACAGAACCCAGTTACATTGCATTGCGGCACATAACGGAATTCTATGCGGAGATAGTGAGTTTTTTCATACACCCACTTGGCGTGAACTCGAGTTGGGAACAGTTGTTCTCCTGCAAGACAAGTACCGCCCAGGCGTAGATGTGGCGCGACTTGGAATTCGAGAACTCTCATTGGAAATGGCCTGTGATCTTGAGTTGATACGAGGATGTTTCGTCCGGGAAAGATTTACATATCTGCGTGCAGAGAGCGCTCTTCTAAAGGACAAACCACAGATGCTTCCAGAGGCCATGTATAGCTCGCTGCTGATAAAACGCCCTGATTTAGAGCAACAGTTGATTTTTGACACGGATAAAGGAGATTGTGGATGTGATGCACTTGAAAAGCTTATTGCAGAACATAAGCAGCTCACCTTACAAAATACTCCCCCCCACACTGATGAGTGCGGTCAACTTTTATATCAGCTGCAAATTACGTATCTAAAGCAAAATTATGGCTTATGTATGACACGTGATTCCTTTTTCAGCAACATTTGTATTAGGAAAAAGGGAAAGGAGCCAATTGAGAAAACAGCTCATATATTTCCCCCTGCTTTATTCCTGCATACAAATAAAAAATACAAATATCTTAGGCGAAAATCTTCTTATGTGCATTCTTCCTGCAACGCAGAGCATAGCTTATCTCAATTTATGCTGAAAAACGGGGAACTGCTGCACCAGAAGGTCCCCGGAATCCTGAAAGAGCTGATCCGCATCTTACAGGAAGAAGATGGCGATGAGGTGGTGCAGAAGGTAAACAATCTGCTGGCGTGCCTGCGCAATCTCCCGGGCCAGCCAATTACCGTGCCGGATGATGTCTTTCTTACAGAAGACGACTTGTTTTGATAAATTCTGTTGGTACCGTCCAGGGAACAGCGCTCCGGCTGCCGTTTTTACCTCCGCATTCCTGTCCCTCTTGCTAAATACGGCAATATGGTATAAAATGGGCAAAAGCGGAAAGCCGCGCCTGCCGGTCTTTCTCCGAATACGAAAGCCCGGGCGCTTGGGGAGGTTTCTATGAAAATCGTGATACTGGACGGCCGCAGCCTGAATCCCGGAGATCTGGACTGGTCCGCCTTTTCGAACATGGGCGAGACAACCATCCATGACCGCACGCCGGTGGACGATCAGGAGGAGATTATCCGCCGCATCGGAGACAGTCAGATCGTCCTCACCAACAAAACGCCCATTACCCGCGCCATTCTGGACCGCTGCCCGGCGGTGCGGTACGTGGGACTGCTGTCCACCGGGTACAACGTGGTGGACGTGGAGGCCGCCAGGGAGAAGGGGATTCCCGTGTGCAATGTCCCCGGCTACAGCACCGCCTCCGTGGCCCAGCTGACCATCGGCCTGCTGCTGGAGATCTGCCACCGGGTCGGCCACCACAACCAGGCTGTCCACGCCGGGCGGTGGAGCGAGAGCATCGACTACTGCTTCTGGGACGGCTCCCTCATCGAGCTGGCGGGAAAAACCATGGGCATCGTGGGCTTCGGCAGCATCGGACAGGCGGTAGGACGGATTGCGGGGGCCCTGGGCATGACCGTCATCGCCTGCGGCCCCCACCCCTGGGCCATGGGGGAGCGCCCCGCGCCCTATGTCCCTCTGGAGGAGCTGCTGCGGCGCAGCGACGTGGTGAGCCTCCACTGCCCCCTGTTTCCGGAGACCCGGGGGCTCATCAACCGGAAGACCATCTCCCGGATGAAGGAGGGGGCCATCCTTCTCAATACCAGCCGGGGCCCGCTTCTGGCGGAGCAGGACGTGGCGGACGCCCTGAACAGCGGCAGGCTCCGCGCCGCCGGGGTGGACGTGGCGGAAACGGAGCCCATCCCTGCGGCCAGCCCTCTGCTGGCGGCGAAGAATTGCGTCATCACCCCCCACATCGCCTGGGCGCCTCTGGAGACGCGGCGCCGCCTCATGGACATCGCGGCGGGAAACCTGCGGGCCTTTCTGGCGGGATCACCGGTGAACGCGGTCAATCTTTGACGGAATTCTTGGCGGCGGGATGGTAAAATCAAACCGCCACAATACGCCGCTCAGGCAGCAGGAGGGAAGCCGACTTGCCCAAATGGATGAAATCGATTTTAGACAGCTGGCCCGGGAGATTCCTGACCAGGACGGTGGAGCGCTACCTCTTTCACGGCGTAGCCCAGGAGGCCGCGGCCCTGGCCTACTACCTGCTCTTTATGATCTGTCCCCTCCTGATTTTCCTCAGCAGCCTGCTGGGTCTGCTGGAGCTGGATATCTCCGGCATCATTCAGGGACTCGCGTCCCTGCTGCCGGCCGGGGTGGTGGAGCTGATCGAGAGCTACCTCAGCTATGTCAGCGAGACCTCCAGCCGGGCAATGCTGTGGTTCGGGCTGGTGTTTACCATCTACTTTCCCATGCGGGCGGCGGACTGCCTGATGATCGCCGTGCGCCGGGCCTACCACCTGCCCCGTCCGAAAAATCAGATCGTTTACATGGCCAAGGTGCTGCTGTACACCGTATTTCTGCTGGTGGCCATCGCCCTGACCCTGGCCCTGGCCACGGTGGGCCGGGCGGCGCTGGAGTTTGCGGGCCGGTTCTTCGTGGTGCCGGAGGCCTTTATTGAGCTGTGGACCGATCTGCGCTTCCTGGTGCTGGGCGGGGTCATGTTCGCGGCGGTGGGACTGCTGTACGCCGCCGCCCAGGACAGCCGGCAGCCGGCCCGGAACATTGTGCCCGGCGCCTTGGCGGCTCTGGTGGGCTGGATGGTGGTATCGGCGGCCTTCTCCTTTTACGTGGAGAATTTTGCCAATTACTCCGCCATTTACGGAGCCCTGGGAACGGTCATCGTGCTGATGATGTGGCTGAACCTGACAGCGCTGATGCTGATTATGGGAGCGGAAATCAACGGCGTGCTGATCTCCATCCGGGGCCGGCGGACGCCGCGGGCCGGACCGGCCGGGAAAGAAACGGAAAATAATCACAAGTTAGGAAGAAAATATGGAAAGCTATCATCTGGATTTCGACTGCGTCGGCATTGACGACGGCGGAATCATCCCGATTGAAAATACGGGCCGGGGGCAAGACCGCTCTCCGGAGTTTTTGATCTGGAATCTGTCCCCCAATGCCGCCACCCTGGCCATTACCCTTGAGGACCTGACCCATCCCATCCGGAATTTCACCCATTGGATCATCTGGAACATCCCGGCCTCCAACCGGATCAAGAGCGGAATTCCCGCTGGGAAAAGCGTCCCCGGTATGCGGGGAGCCAGGCAGGGGCTGGCCTACGGCCGCCACCGCTACGCGGGCCCCAAGCCCCCCAGGGGCCGGACCCACGTCTACCGGTTCAGCGTTTATGTGCTGGACTGCGCCATTACGCTGAGCCCCCGTTCCACCAAGAAAGCCTTTTTCAAAAAGGCGGAGCGCCATATCATTCAGGCGGGCAGCATTACCGGAGAATACGAATAAAGGCCCTGATTTACCGGAGCAAAGGCGGTTTGTCCTTTTGAAGCCCGCCGCTCCCAAGGAGTACGCAACATGAAAATTATTATCATCGGCTGCGGCAAGGTGGGGTTCACCCTGGCCCGGCAGCTGAGCGGAGAAAATCACGAGCTGGTCCTCATTGACCACCGGGCGGAGGCCATGCAGGTGGCCGACAGCACGCTGGATCTGATGTGCGTGGAGGGCAGCGGCGCCTCCATTCAGACCCTCCGGGAGGCGGGGGTGAAGGGGACGGAGCTGGTGGTAGCGGTGACCGGCTCCGACGAGCTGAACATCGTCTGCTGCCTCATCGCCAAGAAACTGGGGGCCCGGCATACCGTGGCCCGCATCCGCTCCCCGGAGTATTACCGGGAGGCCAATCTCCTGAAAAAAGAAGTCGGCCTGAACATGATTATCAATCCGGAACACGCCGCGGCCCAGGAGATCTCCCGCCTGCTGCGGGTCCCCTCCGCTTTCAGCGTGGAGACCTTTGCCCGGGGGCTGGTGGAGATGATCGGCTTCCCCATTCTGGAGAGCGACGGGATCGCCGGGATAAATCTTTTTGAGTACAACAAAAAGCACCCCAATGGGGTGCTGATGTGTACGGTCATCCGGGACGGGGAGGCCATCGTCCCCAACGGACGCTTTGTGCCCCAGGTTGGGGACAAAGCCTACATGGTGGGCTCCCAGCGGGAGATCGTCAAGTTCTTCCACACCATCGGCCGGGACGGCAACCGCATCCGGCAGATCACCGTCCTAGGCGGCAGCAAGATCGCCACCTATTTGGCCTGGGCGGTGGAGAAGGTGGGCATGAAGGTGCGCATTGTGGAGCAGGACCCGGAGAAGTGCGAGGCCCTGTCGGACAAGCTGCCGGACAGCCTCATCATCTGGGGGGACGGCACCGACAGCGCCGTCATCGACGGCGAGGGGCTGCTGGATACCGACGCCTTCATCGCCCTGACCAACCGGGACGAGGAGAATCTGCTCATGGCCATGACCGCCCAGCGCCACGGAGTGAAAAAGGTCATCGCAAAAATGAGCCGTCCCAACTATATCGACATGATGCGGGAGTCCGGCGTGGACAGCATCATCAGCCCCAAGGACATCACCGCCAACCAGATCTCCGCCTATGTCCGGGCCATGGCCCGCAGCGAGGGCAGCGCCGTGGAGAACGTCTACAAGCCTCTGGGCGGCGCGGTGGAGGCGGTGGAATTTACCGCCACCGCCACCGCCAAATTTCTGGATACGCCTCTTGCGGAGCTTGGCCGCCGCCTCAAGCCCGGCATTCTGGTGGCCGCCATCGCCCGGGAGGGAAAGACCATCATCCCCGACGGTTCCACCTCCATCCGGGCGGGGGACAAGGTCATCATTATGGCCAAGAGCCTCTTCCTGCAGGAGCTGGACGAGATCCTGCAGGATCCGTGAGGCAGGTCTCCGTTGAACACATGCGCGGTAACGAAAGAAGGCTGTAACCGATTATATGAACTATAAACTGGTATTCCATATTCTTGGCCTCATTCTCCGGGTGGAGGCGGTGCTGATGCTGCCGGCCATGGTCATTGGCTTCGCCGCCGGCGGCGGGGACGGCTCCGCGTTCCTCTATTCCGCCCTCATCACCCTGGCTGTCGGGCAGCTGCTGTGCCTGCTGCCCGGCAGGGGCAGCAAAATGCAGGCCCGGGACGGCTTCGCCGCCGTGGCCCTCTGCTGGATCGTGCTGTCCCTCTTCGGGGCTCTGCCCTATGTATTTGCCGGCATCCTGCCCAATTATGTGGACGCGGTGTTTGAGACCGTATCCGGCTTCACCACCACCGGGGCCACGGTGTTTACCTTCATTGAGGGCCAGCCCGCGGGCATCCTCTTCTGGCGGGCCCAGACGCAGTGGATGGGGGGGATGGGCGTTCTGGTGCTGGCTCTGGCGCTGGTGCCCAAGCTGGGAGAGGGGAGCGTGTACCTCATGCGTGCCGAGTCCCCCGGGCCCATCAAGAGCAAGCTGACCCCCCGGGTCAACGACACCGCCAAGATCCTCTACAGCATCTACATCGGCCTGACCGTGGCGGAAGTGATCTGCCTGAAGATCGCCGGGATGCCCTGGTATGACGCCGTCATCCATGCCTTTACCACCATCTCCACCGGCGGCTTTTCGGTGAAGGACGCCAGCATCGCCGCCTATGGCAGTCTGGCGGTGGAGTGGATCATCATCGTTTTCATGTTCCTCTCCGGCATCAACTTCGCCCTGCTGTACTTTGCGCTGCTGCGGAATTTCCGGGCGGTGTTCGAGAGCGAGGAGCTGCGCTCCTACACCCTCATGGCCGGCGGGGCGGCGGCTTTGATCGTGATGAACCTGGTTTTTCATGCCGGCTGGGCTCTGGACGTCCGGACGGTCACCGACAGCGTTTTTCAGGTGGTAACCCTGATGACCACCACGGGGTATATGACATATGATTATGTCCTCTGGCCCACCTTCTCCCAGGTGGTCCTCGTGCTGGTCATGTTCGCCGGGGCCTGCGCGGGGTCCACCGCTGGCGGCATCAAGCAGATCCGGGTGGTGCTGCTGTTCAAGAATCTTCGCCGGGAGGTCCAGCGTATCCTTCATCCCCGGGTGGTGACCACCATCAAGAGCGACGGCGACCGGGTGGATGAGCCTATTCTGTCGGGGATCTCTCTGTTCTTTTTCGCCTACATTTTTCTGTTGCTGCTGGGGACGCTGGTGGTGGCTTGGGACGACGTGGGCATCACCGCCGCTTTTACCGCGTCGCTGACGTGTATCAGCAACGTGGGGCCTGCTTTTGATGTATTGGGGCCAACATGCAACTTTTCGTTTCTTTCCAATGGGAGTAAGATTTTTTTGAGCGCGAATATGCTGCTGGGGCGGTTGGAGATCATGCCGCTGCTGCTGTTGTTGTTCCCAAGTCTCTGGAAAAAGAGATGAGGTATCTGCCGCCCTTCGGGCGGCGTGGAGGCGGTTTCTTGTCGATGGCCCGGGACCTGCGCGGCCCCGGACTCCGCGCCTACTTTTGGCCCGCGCCAAAAGTAGGCAAAAACGCGCTTAGGAAACGTAGTTTCCTAAGAACCTTCCTTCATTATGGGGGTTATTTATTTTGCGCCCGAGGCATGGTTTGGTTTTTTCTACTGACAGTACCGTCCGCTTCGTTCCCCTTCTGCGTCTATTTCAGCGTGGTGATCGAGAGCCCCTACCGTCTGGCGGGGCCAACTCCCCGGGGTGCGAAATGGGGGAATGAACCGTCTATCGGAGGCTCAGCATCAGTTGCGCCCCCAGGCGGAAGCCCATGCGGAAGCAGTCGTACTCCGCTTCTGTCAAAGACCGGCTCTGGGCATGGACCATTTCATCGACCATGTTCTCCCCAAGCGATGCCTGCGCCCGGTTCCATACGGCTCTTTCTTCCCTAGTCATGGGATGACTTCCAACCTTTTCCTCGTAAATCTCGAAGATCTCTCTTAATGGCTCTTGCATTGCGCTCCCTCCTTGTGTAGTGTATATCTAATTGTACATCAGAATTTTAATGTAGTCAATAGCAATTACATTAGAATTTTAATGCAGCAGGAAAGGCAATATACTATGGAATATTCAGAAAGAATATTGCAAATTATGCAAAATAGAGGGATCACACCCTATCGACTTGCAAAGGATACCGGTATGACCGAAAGCCTGTTTAGCTTGTGGAAAACCAATCCATCCTCTAAGATATATGCCCAAAACCTTGTTACCGTGGCGGATTATCTGGGGTGTTCCGTCGATTACTTATTAGGCCGGACAGACAATCCGGAGGTCAACCGCTAAAATTTGAAAAATACGGCATCGCGTGTATAATAAAAAAGCCCCCTGACGGGGGCCGGAAGGGCGATGCCACAAAACGGCCGGCGGTCCAGCCACATCCTCCAAAAGGAGGCGTTAGGCTGCCCTTAGAGCCTGTTTAAAATCTTCTAATGAGGATGGCAATGAGGGCAAACGTGAGA
>ERZ779621.395-NODE-395-length-19699-cov-7.532529_pt1 | contig 19699 bp, 15 predicted proteins | sample MGYA00514215_ERZ779621 | MGnify/ENA primary metagenome ERZ779621 (study PRJEB29562, sample SAMEA4376715) | mouse gut metagenome | isolation source: Cecum | study: EMG produced TPA metagenomics assembly of the A DSS colitis mouse model was used to assess the...
GAGGTTGATTAAAAAGTAAGTGATATAATTCGAGTGAGAACTGTTTACAGGAAAATAAATCAGATGATTTTGACCATTGTCCTGCAGATACAGCAGCTGGTTCTGACGTCCGTCCAGATAGGGCTCGGGGTTGAAGACAAAAAGGTCGGGAGCGAGCATGTAAAAAAGCCCCTCCTTGTATTCTGTGATGACTTGGGAGGAGGAAACAATATTATGATTTTTGTTTAGATAGACGATGGATTTTATGTAGGGACGTCCGGTGGTATATTTTATAATCTCTCTGTATGCGAGATATTGATGCCATTCATCGGTAGTATAACGTGTCAATATAATATTAATATTGTCTTTTATGGAATTGTTGACAGTGTTCATGGCATCCAATTCATCCGACAGGATCTGCCGGATATTGTGTAGCTGCTCTTCGGAGGAGACGGTGAGCTGTTCCAGATAAAGCTTTGCAAGCTGGATGCGGACAATGTAGAAGAAGCCTGTGATCAGGAAACAAAATATGATGAAATAGGAAAGAAAATAACGCAACAGTGTGCTGCCCGAGAATTTATGCGGACGTGCCTGTCTGACTTTCATTTGGTACTCCTTTTAAGTGCGGTATGTCTTGTGGGATACATTTTCATTATATAAGAACAGAAATGAAAATGCAATACCCGGCGGGGCCGGCACACGAAGGCAAAACGCCAGAAAAGCGTCTGATGTGCAGACGCTTTTCTGATGGCTGCATGATCTGCTGCAGGTGTTACTTTACGTTTTCCTTTGCGGCGGCAGAAGCCAGGGAACGGTACTTCTCCTTTTCCTCCGCCATTTCAGCGACAGTCTTGGTCTTTTGCTTAAAGCCCTTAACCGGGCGGCAGGGAACGGTCTTGTGCTGCGCTCTTTCCTCTGCCCGAAGGATTTCTTCCCGGTATTGGGGAAGCCATTCCTTTTCCGCCGTCAGCATTTCGTCCACCATCTGCCGAATCTCATCAGGAGTACATACTGCGCCTGTGAGGGGATCCATCATAGCGGCCTGGTAGAGCAGGCGGATATCTCCATGTACGGCGGCTTCCACGGCCAGCTTCTGAACCCATACGCTCTGAGAGCAGATGGCGGCGCAGCCCAGAGGCAGATCGCCTACCCTGGGAATTGATATGCCGTTGTAATCTACATAACAGGGCACCTCCACCACACATTCGTCGGGGAGATTGGTGATGGTTCCGTTGTTCATCACATTAAAACAGCCTCTGTAGATCCTGCCGGTCTCCAGTCCCTCAATGATGTAGCTTCCGTGTTCACCGGAGCGTTTTTCGGGGATAAATCTTTTGGCGGGCTCCTTCAGCCAGTTGGGAAAGTCCGTCTCAAACCAGTTCCGCCCTTCCCGGCATACCCGCAGATATCCGGCGGTTTCTCCCTGGATCCAGGAGCCGTAATTGATCCATTTTTCCATTTCTTCCGGGCGTTTCCGATACCACATCAGATATTCGGAAAGATGGCCGTTGGACTCGGTAGAGTAATATCCGAAATTTTTCATCACATCCAGACGGATATTTTCGTCCTTTGCAAACTCGGCCCGTGTCATTAGGTCATAAAGCTCGCCGGTTCGCTCCACACCGTCTGTTTTTACACTGATGTACCAGGTCTGGTGGTTTAAGCCTGCGCAGATAATGTCCACATCTTCCTTTTTTCGGCCCAGAGCTTTGGCAATCTGATCGTGGCCGTGCTGAACTCCGTGACAGAGGCCGTAGGTGGGAACATGTCCGTATTTGTTACATGCCCAGGTGACCATGGCGTTGGGATTGGAATAGTTTAGCAGGATGCATCCCGGGGCCGCCACATCCCGGATATCCTTGCAGAATTCCAGAATGGCGTGAATGCCCCGCTGTCCGTACATAATTCCGCCGATGCAGAGCGTGTCGCCCACACACTGATCCACTCCGTACTTTAAAGGGATCTCCACATCCTTTTCAAAGGCCTCCAGCATGCCGATCCGGACACAATTGATCACATATTTTGCATCCCGGAACGCCTCACGGCGGTCAAGGGTGGAATGGATCTTTATGCTCAGTCCGTTTTCGTCGATATCCCTCTGACAAAGCTGTGTCACCATCCGCAGGTTATCAGGGTTGATGTCTGTAAAGGACACCTGGATGTCGTGAAATTCCGGAACCGTCAGGATATCTGCCAGAAGCCCCCTGGTAAAGCCGATGCTTCCCGCGCCGATAAACGCTACTTTAAAAGACATGGCGCTGCCTCCTTATATGGTTTTTGATAATTCTTTTTGAAATCATCTGATTTTATCATAGACAATTTCGAGCTGTTTTGCAATAGAATTAGAAAAGCAGTATAAGGAAAAAAGCTGAATTATTTTATCGGTTTTCATCCAGAAATACCTGCACCCGGTTGGTGATGATCTCACTGACCTGATCTGCATTTTTGCTGCCGTTGAAGTAATCGGCGGCTTCCTCCAGAATGATGGAGAGGATGGGGGCTGTGCGGAGAGGACAGGGCCGGCTTTCTTCCAGAACCGTTCGGTATTCTGCTGCTTTTTCCTCCGTAAAATCTGCCATGGTGTAAGAGGCCGATTCTTCGGAGACTACCTGTCCGTTTGTGATTTTTGTGATAACAACATTTGCTCCCCTCGAAGCGGATGCAAGCTCTTTTTTCTCTTCCAGCCATGTTTCAAAGAAAGCTCTGTTTACCGGCGGCATGCCGCTGCAGGCCTGAGCTTCATTTTCCAATAGAAAACGGATAAACTCCCAGGCGCCGGCTTTGTTGGGAGAGCTGGAATTGATGGACATGGTGAAACCGGAACTCATGGCTCCATGGCAGCCGTCGTCGAACATGATTCCACAGGTCACCATCCCCAGACTTTCCTGGGCCGCAAGATCCTTGTACTGCAATACGTCAGAAAAAAATCTGTATTCTGCAATGGAAGGAGCAGCGCTTTTTTTTCCGTCGTCGCCGTAGCGCCGTGCTGTCTCTAGGAGCCTGGCAAACAGAGGGCCGTCAAAGTCACAGGTATTTTCTTCCCAGTCCACCATATCCCAAAGACTTTCTGTACCGGACAGAAAAATTTCCAGCACCTGTTGTGCGGAGAAGCCTGGCAGAAAGACAGCGGTATCCTGACGGGACAGCAGAGCGTCCAGAAGGGTTTCTATATCCGGTTCCGTCGTGCTTCCCAATATATCGGAAGCCATCTGATAGCCGATAATGCTCATTTTGGGGCTGACGCTGTAGATGGCGCTGTCGGTACGCCAAACGTTGAAGGTGCATGGAAAGAAGTCCTCCTCACGGATTCCGGATGCTTCCATATAAGGGGTTAATTCTTCCAGAATACCTTTGCTCAGCAATCCTGTTATGTAGTCGTGCATCAGGTCCCCGTACAAAATATCCGGTCCCTTCCCGGCAGCCAGCTGGATGCTGGTGAGCCTGGCGAAGTCCTCCAAATTGTTTTTTACGCCGCAGTCCTCTAAAACTATATGGTAGGTATCATTTGATTGGTTAAACAGACCTGCCATCCTTAGAATCCAGGTATCTGTTTTAAACAGGCCTCTGACTACAATGGGTATCTTTTCTACCTTTGCCATGCAAAGCTTTTCATAGATTACGTCGGAGTCCCTGAGGGAGTCCAGCCAGAGCAGCTCTATACATCCGTCCTCCATTACCCGGAAATCGTGCAGGGGCAGCTCAGAATGGTCCGAAGAGCTCATGGAATAGGAGGTTCCTGTAAAGGACAAAATGGTGGAACTGCTTCCGTTAGTTATGTCCACTGCCAGAATTTCATAGCCATAAAGAGTTTCACAGTTCAGTATGGTCACAGATGCGCCGTCTGTTCCCAGATATTGCTCTGCCAGAAGAGGATCCTTTATCGCTGTGGATTTTACTTGAGAAAGCATGCCTGATTCAGTGTTTAGTTCCACTAAGCTGCGGGATTTCTTCAGCTGGTCCAGGAGAAGCAGGTAAACGCTGCCATCCTCCAGCTGGCAGAAATCTTCTATGATAATGCCTGGGGCCAGGGGAATATCAAAAAGAACCTGGCCCGAAGGAAGAATTTTTGCTATAGAAGAATCAAACAGGTTCTTTTGAGAAGGGTCCGTATGTCCCGGCAGGTAGTTGGCGTTGCGCCAGCAGTAGATATTTCCTTCCGGATCCAAATACCACTCTCCGCCTTCGGGAGAATACAGATTGGTGTAATATGTAAGTATTTTTTCCAGCAGAAGTCTGGAGCTTCCATCGGGCCGGAGGAGATAAATATTTGTTCCGCCAACAGCTTCTTTGGCCCTTAGCTGTATGGGACCCTCAGGAGAAAATTGTGTTCCCAGCAATATGCTGTCAGTAATGCCTTCAGAAGAGACATCCTGGTGCATTAAGACTGTGGAGGGATCTTCTTGATGGGGGGAATGGAAGATTACTTCCGATTCCGCAAATATGTCATAATATTCTGTTCTTTCTGTGATGGCAGTCAGGTCATTCATGCCTGCAGTAGCACCCCTCCAGGAAGCTTCGGATTGCGTTTCATTGTTACAGCCTGTCAAAAGGATAAAAGCAGGCAATATGAGTAGTAGAGACAGAGGGAACTTTTTCATAGGAGGTCCTCCCGGGTTTCATTTGATTCTGTAATTCGGCAAAATATATATTTAACAGATAGTAGATATCAATAAGCCAGGAGAATGGTAAAGCATTCTCCTGGCAGGAAACATCCATAATAAAGGAAATATCCCGTGATATTAAGTCAAAGCTATGCATTGATCACATATTATGGATTTTTGTTGTATTCCTTGATATTTACATATGGACACCCTGGCGTAGTACAATGAGCCTCAAACACATCTAAATAAGGAGTGTACACAGTTTGCGCATAATTTTCCCCCTTTTGCCTGGCGCTTATTTGCCAATATGAATGTTTTCTAACAGGTCTTTCCGTTTTATTATGGATGTATATACACCATTGGAAAGGTTTTTGCCACTGCAATGGTGTGGTCCGCATATATTATTATAGTAGACCACGAATAAATATTCAAGAAAAATGTAAAAATAATCCCGGACCTGCACCTGCGCGAAGCCCGGGATAAGGGAGGGGACCTGGCCCCTCCTGCAAAAGGGGAGGATAAGGTTCTGCCCCGCAGAACCCAAGTATTACTTTTCTCTTTGGTCAGATCAAAGGAGGGGGTTCCTTGACAATCAATAGTGTGGACCGGATAAATTGTTTTATACATTGTTTTTCAAGAAAATTTTGCAGACGGCGGTTTACGGAGAAGCCCACATTACTGTTTGCGGCGAAAAAACAGTTGTTTAAAATAGGATTATGTTATATACTGGTTCTTGGGAGCGGTCGGCTAAGTCCGTTTCCGGAATCAAGGATGAAGTGAGGATAGTGTTATGGCATTGTTAGATCAGTGGAAAGAAATCGCATATAACGAGAACAAGGGACAGAACGAGCTTCAGAAAATATGGGGCGATTATTTTCAGAAGGAAAAAGAGATATACGCTCAGCTGCTGAAGGCGCCGGACGAAACGGTGCGGGGCTCTGTGAAGGATCTGGCGGAAAAGTACGGAGTGGATCTTATGACCATGACCGGTTTTCTGGACGGAATCAATGACAGCCTGATCGAGAAAAATCCCATCGAGGAGATGGAGGAGGATACGGAGGTCAATCTGGGATTTGACAAGGCGCTGCTGTATAAAAATATGGTGGCGGCAGAGGCAGACTGGCTTTATAATCTGGAGGAGTGGAAGGACATTTTTGACGAGAATACCAGAAAGGCTCTTTATAAGGAGCAGAAATCCTCCACGACTATCGTAAAGGAAGCAAAGGTATATCCCAATGATCCCTGTCCCTGCGGGAGCGGTAAAAAGTATAAAAAGTGCTGCGGCAGGAAATAAGGGGCAAATAAGGGGCAATTGCCTGCATCAAAGCCAGCAGGCCATGCAGCGCATATGGAAGCAGTGAATACATAAAAAGAATCGGCGGGACCGGTTCTTTTTTTGTGATTATTTTTGGGGTAGTATGTTCCCTATCCGTCCAAAATAGTGTATACTGGTATCATGGTTTGAAAAATACGGGAAAGGAATGGTAGTCATGAAGTACTTCAGGGAAAATTTTAAGGAGTATCTCAGGGAGGTGAAATGGGATGCGCTGATAGCCGGAATCCTGTATATACTGTTGGGAATCGTGGCGCTGGTGCTGCCGGAGACCATGGAGAGAGCTCTGGGTTATCTGTTGGCGGTTGCCCTGATCCTTACGGGGGCGGTTTCCATGATCTGCTATTTGCTTCGGGAGGCTCATCAGAATTATTACCGTAATGATTTTATGCATGGGCTTATCGAGATCGGAGCAGGCATTCTGGTTCTGTATCATGTGGAGCTGGTTATATCTTTGATACCGTTTTTGCTGGGAATCATGATCCTGATCAGCGGGTGCAGCAAGCTGCAGGATGTGATTGACATGAAACGGTGGGAATACGGAAACTGGGGCGCCATGCTGGTGGTGGCTGCCGTCAACGCGGGGCTTGGTATCCTGTTTATGTTCAATCCCTTTAAAATGGGAGCGCTTTTGTTCCGGCTCATCGGCGTGGGGCTGATACTCAGCGGCGTGACCGATTGCGCGGCGGTCATTTATTTTGCCAATAAGATAAAAAAATATTTTGACGGTCTGCGCACGGTGGACAGCACCTGTGTGGAGATTATCAACGTTGCGGAGCGGAAGACGGAGGCCAAAAAAGAAAAAAGTGAAGGGGAAGAGCGGTGAATATAGCATCTTTTTTGGTGCCCAAGGCGGATGTGGCATATCTGCGGGATGATATGACTCTGAGACAGGGGCTGGAAAAATTAAGGCGGAGCGGTTATACCGCTATTCCGGTTATTGACAGTGAGGACAGATATGTGGGAGTGGTGGGAGAGGGGGATTTCCTGTGGAATATTCTTTCTCATAATGAAAATCTGGATCGCATCACTCTGAAAAGCCTGGAGCATCTGACAGTGAGGGACATGGTTCAGAACGGAAAGGTAAAACCGGCAGGCATCGGTACGTCAATGGAAGTGTTGCTGGAGCGGGTAAAAAGTCAGAATTTTGTGCCTGTGATCGATGACCGGAGCGTATTTATCGGAATCGTCACCCGGAGCGATGTTATCAAATACTTTGTGGCAAAGGCCGATTCCTTTGACATTCCGGACAAAAGAAGTTATAATCTGGAAGAACAAGAGAGGTAAAGAATTATGAAAAAACTGGAAGAATATGTAGTGAGTATTCCTGATTTCCCGGAGGAGGGGATTATTTTCCGGGATGTGACCAGCGTGCTGCAGGATGCGGACGGATTGCAGCTGGCGGTTAATACCATGCAGGACAGGGTAAAGGATCTGGAATTTGATGTGGTGGCGGGCCCGGAGTCCAGAGGGTTTATATTTGGAACGCCCATTGCCTATAATAATAAAAAGCCTTTTGTGCTGATCCGCAAGGCGGGCAAGCTGCCCAGAGAGACGGTTTCCATCGAATATGACCTGGAGTACGGACAGGCGGTGATCGAGATGCATAAGGACAGCATCAAGCCTGGACAGAAGGTGCTGATCGTGGATGATCTGATTGCCACGGGAGGAACCACGGAAGCTATGGTAAAGCTCATTGAGCGGCTGGGAGGCCAGGTGGCAGGCATTGTGGTGCTGATGGAGCTCGCGGGATTAAAGGGACGGGAGCGGCTTTCCGGATATCGTCTGGAGTCGGCAATCTGTTATCCCGGAAAGTAAAGGCCCCGGCGGAGCATACGGCAGGAGAGCGTAGATATCTATGGCAGAAGAAAAGAATGATGTCATTTTTGACGATGGAAAAATCAATGAATCCCATGAATTTATAAATCCTGAGGAGCTGTATCAGGAGCTTATTCAGTGCGTCCAGAAATATCATCCCAGCGATGATATTTCCATGATTGAAAAGGCGTACCGGATTGCGTATGAGGCTCACAAAAATCAGTTCCGAAAGTCAGGGGAGCCATATATCATTCATCCGCTGAACGTAGCTATCATCCTGGCAGATCTGGAATTGGACAAGGAGACTATCGTGGCCGGCATTCTCCATGATGTGGTGGAGGACACCATTATGACGGAGGAGGATCTGAAGCATGAGTTTGGGGACGACGTGGCTCTTTTGGTGGACGGTATTACCAAGCTGGAGAAGATACCGCTATCTTCCGGGACGGATCAGCCGGATCAAAAGCTGGAGATGCAGGCAGAAAATCTGCGCAAAATGTTTTTGGCTATGGCGAAGGACATTCGGGTCATTATGATCAAGCTGGCCGACAGACTCCACAATATGCGGACGCTGAAGTATAAAACGCCGGAGAGCCAGCAGAGGATTGCCAGGGAAACGCTGGAGATTTACTGTCCCATTGCACAGAGGCTGGGCATCAGTAAAATCAAGATCGAGCTGGACGATCTGTCTCTGAAATATCTGGAGCCGGAGGTTTATTATGACCTGGTAGATAAGATTGCGGTGCGCAAAAGCGTCCGGGAAAAATATATCCAGGGCATCGTGGACGAGGTAAGAGAGCATATAGTGGGCGCCGGGATTCAGGCCAAAGTGGACGGCAGGGTCAAGCATTTTTTCAGTATCTATAAAAAAATGAAAAACCAGAATAAAACCCTGGATCAGATATACGATCTGTTCGCGGTGCGTATTATCGTGGAGACCGTGCGAGACTGCTATGCGGCTCTGGGAGTAATTCACGAAATGTACACGCCGATCCCCGGAAGATTCAAGGATTATATTGCCATGCCCAAGGCGAATATGTACCAGTCCCTCCATACAACCCTGATCGGGAGCACAGGACAGCCTTTTGAGATTCAGATCAGGACCTTTGAGATGCACAAGGCGGCGGAGTACGGCATTGCCGCCCACTGGAAGTACAAGGAGGCCTCGGACGGCAAAAAGGTGGCTGCCCAGGAGGAGGAAAAGCTGGTATGGCTTCGTCAGATTCTGGAGTGGCAGCAGGACATGTCTGACAACCGGGAATTTTTAAATCTGCTGAAGAATGATCTGGATCTGTTTTCAGACAATGTATACTGCTTTACTCCCACCGGTGAGGTGAAAAATCTTCCTGCGGGTTCCACGCCCATTGATTTTGCCTATTGTATTCACTCTGCCGTGGGAAATCGCATGGTGGGAGCCAGGGTCAACGGCAAGCTGGTGACCATTGATTACGAGATCAAAAACGGAGACAGGATCGAGATCATCACTTCCCAGAATTCCAAGGGCCCCAGCCGGGACTGGCTGAATGTGGTGAAAAGCACTCAGGCAAAAAACAAGATCAATCAGTGGTTCAAAAATGAACTGAAGGAAGATAATATTGTAAAGGGCCGGGAGCTGCTGGCCAATTACTGCAAGACGAAATCCATCAACCTGTCAGAATTGCAGAAACAGGAATATATGGATGCCATTATGCGAAAATACGGTTTTCGGGATTGGGAATCTGTGCTGGCGGCCATCGGCCACGGCGCCCTGAAGGAGGGCCAGATCGTCAACCGGATGCAGGAGCTCTATGACAGGGCCCATCAGAAGGAGACTACCAACGAAGAGGTGCTTCAGAGCATTGCCGAGGCCACTGCCGCCGCTGCCGCAAAGCCCGCCAGGATGAAGGCCAGGAGCGGCATTGTAGTCAAGGGAATTGCGGATTTGTCCGTTCGTTTTTCCAAATGCTGTTCTCCGGTGCCGGGGGATGAGATTGTAGGCTTTGTCACCAGGGGAAGAGGGATTTCCATCCACCGTACGGATTGTGTGAATATGATGAACCTGCCGGAAATTGAGAGGATCCGTCTGATCGACGCGGAATGGCAGGAGGAGGGTGCGGCGGAGAAATATGTGGCGGAGATCAAGATATTTGCAAACAACCGCAACGGGCTTCTGGCGGATATTTCCAAGGCTATGACAGAGAAAAATATCGATATTCTTTCTATGAATACCCGAGTCAACAGGCAGGGACTGGCCACGCTTCAGACTACCTTTGAGATCGGAGGGCGCGAGGAGCTGAACCGCATTATCGAAAGAATCCGGGCGATTGAGAGTGTGGTGGATATTGAGCGAACCACCGGGTGAGGTATCTCTATGTTCTGGAGGACGGGAAATGCGCAGGGCAGTCAGGGTGCCGGGGTAGAGAGAAAGCGAGACGAGAAATGCCGGGGAAGCGATAAAGTGGGGCAGGGAATGCCAGAGGAAAACGAAAAAGTGAGACAGGGAATGCCTGAGAAAGCTCACAGGAGGGAATATATGGCGCAGATCAAGATCGGGCGCATGGTTCTGGGCGTATGCCAGACCAATTGCTATTTTTTGTATAGAGAGGGAGAGAAGGACTGCATCGTGGTGGACCCTGCGGACAAGGGCGGAGATATATACAGGGCTCTGCAGAAAAACGGTTTCCGTACGGCGGGAATCCTGCTCACTCATGGACATTTTGACCATATATGGGGGCTGGACGGTCTGCGGGCTGCGGCCAGCGCCGCCGCGGAGGCAGATGGGCTGGAGCCTGTAAAAGCTTACGCCTGCCAGGAAGAGCGGGAGCTTTTAAAAGATGTGCATCAGAATGTATCGGAGCAGGCGGGACGGGCCTGTTCAACTTATGCGGATGTTTATGTCAAGGACGGGCAGGAGATTACTCTGGCAGGAATGACCTGCCGGGTTATTGCCACTCCGGGACATACAGCGGGAGGCTGTTGCTATTATTTTGAGGAAGCCGGATTTTTAATGGCGGGGGATACGCTTTTCGCGGAATCTGTTGGAAGAACAGATTTTCCCACCGGCAGTATGGGAACGCTGGTGCGTTCTATCAAGGACAAGCTCTTTATTCTGCCCGAGGAGACAAAGGTCTATCCGGGACACGGGGAGAGCACTACCATAGGGCATGAAAAGAAATATAACCCTTTTTGCGGATAAAATGTATAAAGTGCCGCAGCAGGCGGCACGTCCGGAGGTCTGAAAGGGGCGGCGGGGGATCATAGGTTTGGAAGGAAAGAGCAGCAAGGCTCATCTGGTCATGGATGAGGTGAAAAAGGTGATCATAGGAAAGGATGGCTGTGTGGAAAAGGTGATGGCGGCCATTCTGGCAAAAGGGAACGTGCTTTTGGAGGATGTGCCGGGAGTGGGAAAGACAGAGATGGCGCTGGCATTTTCCAGGGCTATGGGGCTTTTGTGCAACCGGGTACAGTTTACGCCGGATGTGATGCCGGCGGACATCACGGGTTTTTCCATGTATCGGAAGGGAGAAGAACGGTTTGTATACCATCCCGGCGCGGCTATGTGCAACCTGCTTTTGGCTGATGAGATCAATCGAACCTCTCCCAAAACCCAGTCGGCATTGCTGGAGGTTATGGAGGAGGGCAGTGTGACGGTGGACGGCGTCACCAGGCAGGTGCCGAAGCCCTTTATTGTGCTGGCTACACAGAACCCGGTGGGCTCTTATGGGACACAGCGGCTGCCGGAGGCTCAGATGGATCGTTTTCTGATCTGCATCAGTATGGGATATCCGGAACCGGAGGATGAGCTTCGAATGCTGAAGAGCCGTCAGGGCGGAAGGCCATTAGACAGTGTGAAGCCGGTGATTACCGGAGAAGAGCTGCTGACCATGCAGCAGGAGGCGGAGGCCGTATATATCCGGGACAATGTTTATCGGTATATGGTGCTTTTGTCCGGGGCCACCAGGGAGCATGAGCTGCTGGACCTGGGGATGAGCCCCAGAGGTACGCTGGCGCTGGGGAAAATGGCCAGAGCCTATGCTTATCTGGCGGGACGCACATACGTGATACCGGGAGATGTAAAGTCGGCGTTTGCAGATGTGAGCATTCACCGAATCCGGCTGAACCAGAAAGCCAGGATAGACGGACTGGACGCGGAAGCAGTGCTGGAGGATGTGCTGCGGCAGGTGAAGGAGCCCAGGACGGGAGAGAGGGGAGAAAAGGCTTCGGGCAGAGCGGAACGGGGGCTTTCCCGGGCTGCAGGGCAATGGTGAAAAGGCGTCTCTGTTACCTGCTGTTTGTGGTGACAGGGATTTATTTTGTGATGCTCTATGATTTCCGGGGCCTGCGCTTTTTGGCGGCTTGTCTGGTCTGCATTCCTTTGCTGTATCTGGTTTTGCTGATCCCTCAAACCAGAGGCTGCACTGTCTCGCTGGAGGCAGAGGCGGATACAGTGGTTCGGGAGGATATAGTTAAGCTTATGCTGACAGTGGAAAACAGGGGGCTTCTGCCTATTTCCAGGATATGGATTCGAGGCGTCTGGAAGGGGCCTGGAGAGGATCAGCAGAAGATACAAAAATGGCTGTGCGGCATCAGGGGAAGGCATACCACCCGGGTTTGTCTGGAGTTTCCCGCCTTGCATTGCGGCAGAGGAGAATTTATTTTGACCAGGGCTGGAGTCTGCGACTACTCCGGTATTTTTGCGCTGTCGGCCAGGAAGCGCAGCGGAAGTGCGCAGGTATGTGTTCTTCCCAGGCCCCTTTCTATTCCCAGACAGGCCATGGACCCGGCGGTACTTCGAATTCGGAACGGAGAGCGGGACGGGGATGTGTTTGTGCGGGATTTTCATCCCGGGGACAGCATACACAGGGTGTATTGGAAGCTTTCCACGAAAACGGATCAGCTGCAGGTCCGGGACAGGGAGGTGAGCGCTTCCGTGACTTTTTATCTGGAGGGAGTACAGGAGCTTCGCACCAGGCCGGACCAGTGGGACGATTATCTTGACAGGGCCTGTTCGCTCATGTGTTTCTTTCTGGAGAATGATGTTCCCGGTTTGTGGATAGCCTGGCAGGAGGAGCAGGGCGGAGCAGACTGGGAGGTCCATGAAGCGGAAGATGTGTGGACCTGGGTTTATGGACTTTTGATGCATAAGGAAGCAATCCGGTTCCGGGAGGGACAGGATGCTTTCCCGGCTCCTGGCTTTTGTCTGAGGGAGGACGGCAGACTCTTTCTGGGGGAGCAATGTGTATATGAATAAGGTGAAACGTCTGTTTAACATATTGCTGATGCTGGTGAACAATATAGGCATTGTGGGGGCCTTGGTTTCGATATTGGAGATCCCTTGGGACAGTGCGCTGGATCCGGTGTTATTCTGGAGCGCTGTTTTCCTGTTTTGTGTGGCCGCCGCCTATTTCTGGAAAGGCAGCAGACGAAGCAGAATTTTGTGCAGGGTGGTTTTATGTCTGCTCCTATATGCCATTCTGGCGTTTCTTTTTTGGGAGGAATTGTTTGCAGGTATTACATTGGTTCTGCAGGGGCCGGCGGAGAGATTGGGTGAGATTTTTGGCTTTCGCATTTACTGGCCGGAGAGTGCTTGGCTGCAGGGGGCCGGGCGGAGTGCGGAAGAGCTGCGACAGCTGGGCACCATAGGAATGCTGGCAATCCTGCTTCCTTTGGAGCTGGCGGCAGGATATTTTGCGGTCCGGGGAAAATGGATGCCTGTGGCGGCGGGGAATCTGCTCTGGTTTACCGCGGCCTGTGCCTATAATGTGTTTCCGGATTTTTTTTACCTGGTATTTTGTGTGCTGGGTGCCTTGGCCGGGTTTGCCAGAAGAGATTTTCGGGATGACCCTGTGGCGGGGCTTCAGGCGGCATTGTGGATGGCGGCCTTTACGGGATTGGCTATGGGATGTGCCTATTTTATTGTATTGCCGGCTGCGGATGAGCAATATGAGCGAAGCTTGTTGAAAAGACAGCAGTTTTACATGGAAGTAAACCAGGAGTGGATTCCCCGGATCCGAAGCCTTTTTACGGGACATGGCATGGGGACTGGAGTGGATGTATCGGGGGATCTGGACAGGAAGGAGATCTTTTCGGATACTCTTACGGAAACTTACATGGTGACGGCGGACAGTCTTCCCCGGGGCACCCTGTATTTGAAGGGATTTGCAGGAAAGGATTACGGGAAAGATGCCTGGGAGGCAGACACGGATGAGCATTTCCGGGAGTATTATGAGAAGGAAGGCCTGGAGCTTCCGGAGGACTTCCGGCATTTGGTGAATATCGGCTGGGAGGCGGCCCGGGCCATGCAGGGAGGAGAGCCGGGAAGACTGACCGTTCAGGAGCTGGGAGACAGTGGGAGCTACAGCCTGTATCCCTGCGGGGCCTTTTTGACAGAGGGGTATCAGGTAAGCAGTGACGGCACCTGTGCCCGTCGGGATGCCGTATACCAATTTGAATATTATCCGCTGGAAGGACATGGCCGAAATGGCCGTCTGCCCTGGGGGTATTCCAGGCTGGAGCAGCAATACCGGCAGTATGTTTATGACAATTATCTGGAGTATCCCCGGGAGGAGCTTTTGCTTCTCACCCGGCAGCTGGAGAACTCGGGTATCCGCAGAGACAGTGTTTACCAGTGTGTCCTGGATATTGCGGCCTTTCTGGAGGAACAGGCCTCCTATGATCTGGGGGCAGGGAACAATCCTGCCGGCACGGATTTTGTGGAATATTTTCTCTTTGAAAGCCATTCGGGGTATTGTATGCACTTTGCCTCTGCGGCAGTGCTGGTCCTGCGATATTTTGGCATTCCGGCCAGATATGTGACAGGGTATGCGGTTTCCCCCGGTAAGTTTACGCAGAAGGGCACCGAGGAATGGACGGCCACGCTCACAGGGGAGAATGCCCACGCCTGGGCGGAGGTTTACCTGGACAACGTGGGTTGGGTGCCCGTGGAGATGACGCCGGGAACAGCCGCTACAGGGGACAGCCGGGCGGAGCTTCTGGTGCGTATGGGAACGCTGGAGGGAGATATTGTCGTTCAACCTTCTTCCCGGGAAGAGGCCAGGCAGGCGGCTTTGCGGGAACTGGAGCAGGCTCGGACGGAAGCGGCTGCCCGGAAGGAAGCCGAAGATTCCGGGAGACTTTGGTTTTTGGAGCCGGCAGACAAAGCAGAAAAAAACGGAGAGGCTTTGACCGAAGGTCCGGCCCAGGCAGCATCTGCCCTGCAGCAGGGAGGAAAGGATCATCAGGATTCTTCAGGGATGAACGGGCAGGCTCCGGATTTGGGCTCGGAAGCTGCGCAGGAAAACCGGGAAGAGCGGAGCAGGCCGGTACTGGAGAGCCGGAAGGGCAGTCCGGGGTTTTTGCTGTTTAATGGGCTGGGCGCTGTTTTGCTGATTTGGGGACTGAGGCGCGGTATTCCGGCTGTAGTCCGGGGTAGAACCAGATATTGGCACAGGAAGCTGGAGCGTGCATCGGCCCGAGATCGGATTGCTTTGATGTACGGAAATCTGGAACGGGCGCTTCGACTGGCGGGTTATGCCGGAAAAGGACCGGGGGATGAGCAGACGCTGAGGCGGAGCCTTAAAAGGATGTGCCCCGAAATTACAGACACGGAGTGCCGGAAGCTTTGGGAGATCCTGGAGAGAAGCAGCTTTGCCAGGGAAGAGCCCTCATCCGGAGAACAGAGTCAGGTATGGGCAGTACAACGGGCTGTGGTGAAGAAGGCCTTTGCCGTAGTTCCCGCCCATCTAAGGCTGTGTCTTTGGCTGCGGGTATACAGTGGATAAATTGAAGGTACCTGTGGGAGATGAGGTATATCTTCTGGAGAAGGCAGGTATAAGATGCCGAATGAGATGACATTATTACTGTGAAAGGCAGATATAGGAGAGAGTTGGATTATGTTTACAGTTGAGCTGAACAGGGAGAATCTGGAATATGATGTGCATTCGCTGGTACAGGCTTTCTATCCGGAGGAGCAGGTCCGGGTATTGATTCCCGAGAGCAGGCCGGATAAGAGGGAAGAACTGAAAAACAGTGTGCGCATCCGGGTAGAGGTTCAGGAAGAGGGCGCCTCCCTTACTGTGGACGGGGAAACGTTTTTCTGGAGCCGGCCCCGGGTGGATGCAGATGAAGCCTTGTTGGAGCAGGGCGATCCCAAGGTTTCCTTTAAGTGTTTTTTATACCGAACACTCAGCCGGATTACGGGAAAGAGTCTTCCCTGGGGGAACCTTACAGGGATTCGTCCCGTGAAAATCGCCTATGGTCTGCTGGAGCAGGGGAGGGATGAGGATTATATTCTGAAATATTACCGCCAAAAGCATTATGTGAGCCCGGAGAAGGCGGCGCTTTCCGTTGATATTGCCCGGAGGGAGCGCAGTCTTCTGGCAGACATCCATTATGAAAAGGGCTACAGCCTGTATGTGGGCATTCCTTTTTGTCCTACCACGTGCCTGTACTGTTCTTTTACTTCCTTTCCCATCGCCGGATACAGGAAGATGACGGATGCATATATTGACTGCCTGATCCGGGAAATGGAGTTTGTGTCCCGGCAGTGTGCGGACAGGATCCTGGACAGTGTGTATGTAGGCGGGGGGACACCTACGACTTTAGAACCTGAGCAGCTGGACAGACTGCTTGGCCGGCTGAAGGAGCTGTTTGATTTTGAGACAGTCCGGGAATTTACTGTGGAGGCAGGCCGTGCCGACAGTATCACCGTAGAAAAGCTTCAGGTGCTTCGCCGGCACGGGGTTACCAGAATCTCCGTGAATCCTCAGACCATGAAGCAGGAGACTCTGGATATGATCGGCAGAAAGGCTTCGGTGGAGCAGGTGGAAGAAGCTTTTGCCCTTGCCAGGAAGGCGGGCTTTGACAATATTAATATGGACCTGATCCTGGGGCTTCCGGGAGAGACAAAGGAGGATGTACAGCGCACAGTGGACAGAGTGGTGGAGCTGGCTCCTGACAGCTTGACAGTCCATTCCCTGGCCATTAAGCGGGCTTCCAGATTAAGTCAATGGATCCTTGAAAACGGAGTATCTATGCTGCGCAACACGGACGAGACCATGGCTGCTGCCGCAAAGGGCGCCCAAAGGCTGGGGATGGCACCCTATTACCTCTATCGTCAGAAAAATATGTCCGGTAATTTTGAAAATGTGGGTTATGCCAGGGAAGGAAAGTCAGGCCTGTACAATATCCTGATTATGGAGGAAAAACAGACCATTGCGGCCTGTGGGGCCGGGGCGATCACCAAAAGGGTGTATCCCGACGGGCGCATCGAGCGGTGCGAAAATGTGAAAGACGTTTCCCAATATATCGAGAGAATCGGAGAAATGATAGAAAGAAAACGTGTATTATTAGAAGGTTAACAATTCAAAATTCAGAGTAAAATTGCCCGTGTGATGCGGATTTTGGGTACAACAAAAGCCATTCGCACAGGAAGCGGAACTTGCGGAGAAGCTGGAACGCTTATCCGCCTTAAATGCCCTGCTCAATATGGACGAAAAGGGCGATGACGCACTCGGCATGGACCATGCTCCGGAGGAAGAAAACGAAGGACAGGAAACTTCAGCAGGTCTTCCGCCTCCACCCCTGCCACCAGGCCGAAGTTCCGGAAGAGCTGCCATACCCAGTTCAAGAGGACCAGCCCTATGGCGGCCGCCACGAATATCCTATATATGGTCTCCGCGGCGGGGAAGTAGCGCAGGAAGGTCCCCATGTCGCAGCCCAGGGCGTCCAGGACAGAGGTGGAGATCAGGTCAATCCCGTTCATCACCTGCTCGGCGATCCATTCCATGATGCCGTCAAGTATCCCCATGGGTCATCCCCTCCTGTATCTGTTTTCCTTTAATTTTGTTTTCATAGATATTCCGGAACAGCTCGGGATTCTCGATGATTTTTTCCTTATCATAAATAAAGAAGTAGATGTGTTCCGCATGGTAGTGCACCATATCTGCCTCAATTTCTTCTATCAGCTTTTTTGACTGCATGCTGCCCCGGGTGCACTTTACTTCTATGACATGTCCAGAATCCAGAAAAATATCTGTCCGGACTGTGCCATAGCCGGTATCCTCGCTTACTTCAGCCCGTGCCAGTGGATAGAGGGGTTTCAGATAGGCATACAGCAGATGCTGGACATCGTATTCATTCTGGATTTTCAGCCCTGACAGCTGTTCTTTCTGGATGCTGCCGCGCCTGTGGGGCGACCTCTCCAGAAGGCTTTCCAGAAAAAGATAATAATTATTTAGTACGCTGAGCAGACGGTCATCTGCAGGGGAGCCAGTCATAAGCTGTTTAAGATAATCAATGACCCGTTTCCTTGCAGTATCCAGATTGGCCATGGTCTCTTTGTCAGAGTATTCATTTACGAGATAATAGGCCCGTTGCTCCAACTCCATCAGGCATTGCGGGCTAGCATCCAGTGTCTTAAGAAAATTCCTTATGCCACTCAATAAAGTGGAAAATTCCTGGCCGTCTTTTACATTTTTCAGCCGTGTGACGGCATCCTGTATACTTGTTATACCACTATTAAACATTGATATCAGCGCGCGCCTCCCCATCGCAGATAAAACAGGAACAGAGGATCTAAAATGTAGAGGCTCCCTTCCTTCCAGTCAAGTACCTTAAAAATATCTTCCCGTCCATACAGAAGTTCTTTCAGCTTTGCCAGGCTTTCCCGGATCATCTGGGGAGAGGGCTTTTTGCAGTCATCTGCAAGCAGGCGGTAGATGCGTTCTTTTACATCCTCAAATTCCAGCTTCATAATGGGCGGATTTTCTGCAATGGATTTTACAATCAGCTCATAAATGTCGCGTTCCTCTCCACTGGCAGTCCGGAATGTGTTCCGGTTTTTGCCACGCGTGTTCGGCCCTTTCTGCATCAGAGATACCACGTCTCCATATTCAAAATTTGCGGTGGTATAGTGGTAAGCCGTTTCCAGAATTTCCTGACAGACCTGTCGGTTTCCTTCTCCGGACATTTCCAGCATGGTACAGATGTTCAGGCAGATATACTGCATCAGCTGAGGGGAGGAGAGGCTTTCTGTTGCAATCTGTGCCGCAATGGAGTCTTCAATGGAAATGCCAAGTTTTCCAAAACCCAGTTTTGCGATTTCCTTTAAATCATCTACTTTCCATGGCTCTATGTTGATTAGGCTTAAGCGGCCGGACAGGTCTGCGTTCTGCCGGATTGCTTCATCTGCCCGGTGGGGAAGGGATACGACAATGGCCTTAAATCCTCTGCGGATGGCATCCTTGAGCTGTTGCGCAATCTGCATCCGTTTTTCTTCTGGGGCATAATGGAAGTCGTCTATGACCAGTACCAGATTATTTTGTCCGTAATATTCGATAATCTTATCTTTCGTCAGGGAGAACGTTTCCTTTTTGGTATATTTATCGCTAGTGCTGGGGATCTGTTTTTCGGATGAAAACTGGCCTTCGTATGCAAGGCCTGCTTTGGCGGAAACCAGCTTCCAGAAATCTGTATCCTCATCAAAGTCTGCTCCGGAGACCTCCACAATATGTTCAAATCCAATTACCTTTTCGCACAAAATGGTCTTTCCCATTTTGGAAGGACCCACCAGAGAAGTTAAAAATCCGGATACCTTGATGGCCTGCATCAGCCGGAACTCATAGGGCAGGTTGGAAACGGCAGATTTTCGTGATATATAGGTGTATTCAGGGAATGCTCCGGGCCGGAAGACTTCTTCTGCTTTCAATCCCATATGCGTGCCTCCTTATCCGTCTAATCTTAATCCACTTTTGGTTTCTGCTATTGGATTCTATTATATCACATTTTTAACCAATTTAAACCTTTTTATTTCTTTTTAATCAGTTTTAATATATTTATCCCATTTTTAACAGGGTGTGCCAATTTGTGGATTGACTATTGACGCTTTTTGGGGAAGAACTTGTCCAACATCTCCAGGCAGTCTTTCGAGGTGTATCCCCACAGGATGGAGCTGAGCGCCAGGACTGCCTCCGGGCGTTGCGGAAGTAGA
>ERZ779621.398-NODE-398-length-19584-cov-9.782477_pt1 | contig 19584 bp, 19 predicted proteins | sample MGYA00514215_ERZ779621 | MGnify/ENA primary metagenome ERZ779621 (study PRJEB29562, sample SAMEA4376715) | mouse gut metagenome | isolation source: Cecum | study: EMG produced TPA metagenomics assembly of the A DSS colitis mouse model was used to assess the...
AGAACAATAAAATGTAATTAGAAAGACAACCGCATACCGGGAGGTGGTAACATGGGAAAATATTATTGCTGACACTTAATGAACAGGAAGAAAAAAATAATTGACAAAATCATAGCGGCAATATCCGATTATATACAACTTGAACCTATGGAAATTACACCCGCTTCCGTGTTATTTTTTCCGGGACTGGAAATAAGGCAGACCCAACACCGGGTATTTATGAACGGGGGAATAAACCTTACCCGCCTTGAATATAATACCCTTGTATTCCTTGCTTCCAATCCCGGCATTGTCCTCACACAGACACAAATTTTTGAAGCCGTATGGAACATGGACAGCGATAGCTGCCATGCAGGCGTTGTCAACGTGATTTATAATTTACGGAAAAAGATAGAGCCGGACAGCAAAAACCCGACCTACATAAAAACCGTGTTAGGTGTCGGCTATAAATTCAGCGGATAAACGCCGGGGAATGATGATTGATACATTATCATTTCCCGGTGTCTTTTTCTGCCCCTGTGGACGCTTAGAAGCCCTTATTCGGGCGGCAATGGTAATTTGTTGCACTACAAAACGCCCCGGAAATGCCCGTAAAACGCTTTCTGCTCTCGTTCTAACTGTCTGTATTTGTTTTCCGTATTCGTTTTTCTATAAGGGTTTGGGAAACTTCCCAACAAATAAAAATTCTATACGTCACTTCTTAAAAGGATATAGGATTTTTCGGGATTGAGTACTTAATCCCTATGCTTGCTATCCCGCTATTCTAAACTTTTTATAAAATTTCTTGGAAACTTTGCCAATTTTTACCTCCCGTGCGTAGTAAGTAGTAGAGGGGGAGTTTACGCTATTCCCGTATAGTGTACTTGCTGCTTCTCATAAAATTTAAGGAAAACGTCAAAGGAGAAAGTTTATGTCAAAAACTAATAACTCTCCTACACCCGATACTCAAATACACATGGAAAATCTTTCCATAGATAAAATGAGGTTGACCGTTACCAACATCTACCCCGTCTTTCAAAAAAAATCAAAACAGGAAACACGACAGGAAATCGGAGCGCGGCTCTATCAGATTTTCAAAAAATATGCGTAAGTCCCTTGCAAAACATTTCATGAAACGATATGATCTGTTTAATGTCAAATTCCTATGGAATTTGACATTGGGTATTGCGTCTTACGTTTTAGGAGGTAGATAGAATGTATGACGCGTTATATGCAAGACAGTCAATCGAGAAACAGGACAGCATTTCTGTAGAAAGCCAGCTTGAGTATTGCAGATACGAAACCCACGGGGAAGCCTGTATGGAATACACAGACAAAGGTTTTTCGGGCAAGGACACCAACCGTCCCGGCTTTGAAAAAATGATGAATGATATTCGTGCAGGAAAAATCAAACGGGTTATTGTCTACAAACTCGACCGTATCAGCCGTTCCATTTTGGATTTTGCAAACATGATGGAGATTTTTCAGAAATATCATGTGGAGTTTGTTTCTTCCACGGAAAAATTTGACACATCCACGCCGATCGGCAGGGCTATGTTAAATATCTGTATCGTGTTCGCCCAACTGGAACGGGAAACCATACAAAAGCGGGTAACAGACGCTTATTATGCAAGGTGCAAGCGCGGCTTTTACATGGGCGGGCGTATCCCCTACGGCTACCGTCTGACAAACGCGGTCATTGACAATATCCACACTTCCATGTATGAGGAAGTCCCGGAAGAAAGTGAACAGTTAAAGCTAATTTACTCCATGTATGCGGACACGGACAATTCACTTGGAGATATTGTACGGTACTTAAACGAACACCAGATTAAAAATCTGCGCGGCGCAAACTGGAATACCGCCCGTATCAGTGAAATGCTCCGCAATCCCGTATATGTGGAAGCGAATATTGATGTGTACCAGTTTTTCCAAAGTCAAGGCGCAAACATCTATAATCCGGCAAGTGATTTCACAGGTTATAATGCCTGCTATCTCTACAAAGGTACGGTTTCCACTTCAAGAAAGCAGTGTGACCTTTCTGACAAGGAAATTGTGCTTGCACCGCATAAGGGGTTTATCCCCTCTAAGACATGGTTAGCCTGCCGCATACGGTGTCTGAACAACCGGCAGTCCACAAAGACCTGCAAACCGAAAAATTCATGGCTCGTTGGTAAGGTAAAATGCGGCAAATGCGGTTATGCGCTGACAATCCGCAAGGCAAAAACAAAATGGGGACGTTACTTTGTTTGCAGCCAATCGGGAAGCCGTGGAAGCAACTGCACAGGGGCGGGCTGTACGGTTTATGCAGACGTTTTGGAAGAATATATGCTTGGTGCAATTAGAGAAAGACTGTCGGAGTTTCAAAACCTCTCCTGTCTATCTGAAACAGGAGAAGAACAAAGGCACATGACGAAAAAAATCCGTCTGACACAGATTGAGGAAGAAATCGAAGAGCTTCTCTCCAAAGTGTCGGGGGCAAGCGGCGTTCTGATGAAGTACATAGACGAAAAAGTATCGAAACTGGACGCAGAGCGGAAAGCCTTGCAGGAAGAAATCGTTACGGCAAATGTCACAGACACAGAGGGCAGATTGAAGCAGATAACCAATCATGTGAAAACATGGGAAACGCTCTCTTTCGATGACAGACAGGCGGTAGTCGATACGCTCATCAAAGTTATTCGCATTGCAGACGGAAACATTGAAATCACTTGGAACATTTAACCATGAACCATGAAAGTCTAAGACATACAGTTTTGAGGAAAATTACTAAAAATCTGTTGATAAACCAATACTAAATACCGTATAATAAAATCAACAATCGAAAGGAAGTGATACTATGGCACCTGTAGCACAGGCAATCAGAAATCAGGAAATCCTTAAAACTGAATATTCCGAAAAAGCAGCCATAGGCGCGTTATATGACGAACTCTCCAAAGGAATAAACAGTATGAAAAAGGGCGATGTTTATACACTCGATGAAGCTTGGGAGGAAATTGACAAGATATAATGCCGGACAAACCAAAGAAATATAAAATCTTAATATCCAAGGACGCGCTTTTAGATATTAAATCAACAAAAAAGTATATTCTCGACACCTTCAAATATCGAGAATACGCGGAAAACTTTTCAAAGAAGATAAAGAAGGCTATCAAAGAGCTGGATTCCTTTCCCAAAGGCTATGAAGCTACGGGATATGTAATTGAGGGATTGAGCATTTATTTCAAGCCTTACAGTACATATTTAATCTTCTTTGTTGTGGAGGATTCCACCATTACGGTAATCCGGGTCTTGAAAGACCGCATGTATTGGCAGTCGATTATAAAGAAAATGCAGAAAATCAACAGATAAATTTACTTCAATCCTCCCGTTTCGGCGAAGCCTTGCGTATCACACAGGATCGGCTGGACGCCAAAAACTTCTATGCATTCAATCCTGCCTTTGACAGGTGCGAGAGCTGTGACTGAGAACAGAGGGAAAGCAGCGGCTGTAAAACACAAATGCAATATTTCTGAATAACCGACCGGCAGGAAAGTCCTTTATGGAAGGGGACGTTCCTGCCGGTTTTCCTGCAGACAAATTGTAACCCACATATAATATTGGTTGACAATAAGGTTTTCGTCCGATATAATGCAAAATGCATCCTGCCCTGTCAATATCGGAAACGTCCGGACAACACAGGTGGGAAAGTAGCTGAACGAGAGGATATTTATGAAAAACAGAGAGAAGATCCGAGAAATGACCGTAACCGCCCTGTTGGCGACCCTGCTGGCCGTGTTTGGCATGTTCAAGCTTCCCAGTATCATTCCGGGCTGCGAGTTCCAGCTTTCGGCTCCTTTTGCTGTGTGCATTGCGGCCTGTTTCGGTTTTAAGAGATATCTCAGGATAGGCATCCTGGCCAGCGCAATCAACCTGATTCTGAGCACCCATACCATCATGAACGTCACCATAGCCATGATATTCCGGCTGGTGGCGGGAGGAATCTTGTTGATTTTCGGCGTGAATCCGCTGACCATCGTCATCAGCGGCCCGCTGGGGACAGTGGCCGGACGGGTGGTACTGGGAGGAATTTCGGGTACGAATCCCCTGGCGCTGATTGCCGTAGCCGTGCCGGGCATGGTGTTCACGGCTGTGGGTGCGGCGGTGATATATCCAGTGATGAAACGTCTGGTGCGAAGGGAGGCTGCTGCGCTGGCGAAGCCCTGATATCCTGCATGGCTGATCCGATATCCGGTTGCCTGCGGCGCAGAGGCGGAAGATTGACATAACAAGATACAGAGGAAACAAAATGAATCGTTACAGCATCAAAATGAGAGCATCGAACAAAGAGGAAGGCCATATCTCCGGGGCGGAAAAAATCATCCCGGAGGAAGAACTGGAGCAGTACTGCGCGCGGCTCCTGACCAGAGCTCTGCGGCACAGCAAGGGAAAGCCTGATTTCATCAATCTGAAGATCGAAGCCGTGAGGGAAGAGGAAATCCTGCACCTTCCGGCACTGAAAGTAACTACGATAGCGACTTCTTCCCCGGAGGAGGGCATGGAGGTGGTGTTGGATTATCTGCGCAGGCTGGGGCTGGAGCGGGCGGAGGAGATTCTGGCCCTCTGGAAGCAGAGCTACTGCATGCGGGGCGCCATGCTGCTGGACGCGGACACACTCAGACGGCTGGAGCCGGACAGAGACCGGGGCATCCGCGCCACCTACATGGACATGGAGACGGAGGATGCGGAAAGGCAGTCTGCCTGCGGGGGAAAGAACCATTTCAATGAAGCGCTTGTGCTGGCCACGAAGGTGGTGAACCATCCCAATATTCTGGCGGAGCTATGCATTTCCGATGATCCGGACTATGTCACCGGCTATATCGCCTCCAGAGAGTTCGGCTACGTGCGCATCACCACGCTGAAAGGACTGGGCAGCCCTCTGGGCGGGCGCATCTTTCTGTTCCGAGGGACTGATGGGGAGCGGGACGACTGCATCCGCTATCTTCAGCAACAGAAGGTGCTGGTCCATGTGGGCGACAAAGCATCGACACCTGCCGCCCATAGCAGGGTGTCCCATGAGTCTGGAAAGCTATACGAAAGAAAGGGAACAAAACCTGTGGATAAATGGAAACGTATGGAAGAGGAGCTGCAGGCCCTTCGGGAACAGCATCTGTACCGTGAAATCAAGGTCATCGAGAGCCCTCAGCGCGCCCATGTCCGGTACCGGGGCAGGGACATGCTGATGCTGGCCTCCAACTCCTATCTGGATCTATGTGACGAAGCCCAGGTGAAAGCATATGCGGCAAAGGTCCTGATGGAGTACGGCACCGGTTCCGGCGGTTCCCGTCTCACCACCGGAACCGGTATCTGCCATACCCAGTTGGAGGATGCCCTGGCCCGGTTCAAGGGCCGAGAGGCGGCAATCGTGTTCAACACGGGCTTTGCGGCCAACAGCGGCGTCATCCCCTGCCTGTGCAGGGAGGGAGACGTCATCTACAGCGACGAGAAAAACCACGCCAGCATCATTGACGGGTGCAGGCAGTCCAGGGCGGAGACAGTGGTCTACCGGCACAACGACATGGCGGATCTGGAACGGAAGATTCGGGAGCGCCAGGGAAGACAGGGGCTGATCGTCAGCGACGGGGTCTTCAGCATGGATGGGGATATCGTAAACCTGCCGGGACTCGTGGAGTTGGCTGACGCTTACGGCCTGCTGTCCATGATAGACGAAGCCCATGCCACCGGCGTAATCGGAGACACCGGCCGGGGCTGCGAGGAACATTTCCTCATGGAGGGACAGGTGGATATCCTCATGGGAACTCTCAGTAAGGCCATCGGCGCGGAGGGCGGTTATGTCTGCGGCTCCCGCACACTGACAGAATACTTGAAGAACAAGGCCAGGAGCTATATTTTCTCCACCTCCCTTTCTCCCGTGACCATGGCGGCGGCAAAGCGGGCCCTGGAGCTGATAGAGAAGGAACCCTGGCGTGTTGAGCGGCTGCAGGAGAACATCAGCCATTTCTGCGGCCAGCTTCGGGAGCACGGCGTGGAAGCAGATTCGGAAACCGCCATTATACCGATTCGGATCGGAGAGGAAGAGAAGGCTGTAAAGGTTTCCGCAAGGCTGATGGAGCAGGGATTTTTCATCCCCGCCATCCGCTATCCCACGGTGAAAAAAGGGGAAGCCATGCTGCGTGCTGCACTGATGGCCACCCACACGAAGGAAGAGCTGGCAGCCGCAGCCGCGGCCATAGCGGAAGCAATCGATTATTGTGGCGGCTGTTAATCAAAACAAAAAATCATTGATGGCTGCGGAGATTGCCTGTCCAGTACCATTGTCCTGTGCCAGGCATATCTTGAACATAAAAATATCCGGAACTTTCCGAACATACGAAAGGAGCAAGCATAATCATGGGCATCGTACAGGAACTTAAAGAAAAAGCGCTCACCACCGGGGACATTTCCCGGGAGGAGGCGTTGCTGCTGGCGGAGGCTCCCCTGGAGGAGCTTGCGGGGGCTGCGGAGGAGATCCGCAGGAAAAAGTGTGGCCGGGGCTTTGATTTATGCACCATTGTCAACGGCAAATGCGGACGCTGTCCCGAGGACTGCAAATACTGCGCCCAGAGCGCCCGCTACCAGGCCAAGTGCACAGAAGCCTATAGCCTCCTGCCCACGGAAAAGCTTCTGGAGGGAGCCAGGCGGGCCAAGGCCGGAGGGGCGCTGCGCTATTCCATCGTCACCTCCGGCAGGAGGCTTTCTGACCATGAGGTGGAGCTGGCCTGTGAAAGCATCAGCGCCATCCGGCAGAACACCGGCATACAGGTCTGTGTGTCCTTCGGCCTGCTGGAGGAAGGGCAGTTCCGGAAGATAAAGGAGGCGGGCGCTTCCCGGGTGCATTGCAACCTGGAATCTTCCGCCGGATTCTTTCCGAAGATATGCACTACCCATACCTACCAGGACAAAATTGATACTCTGAAAGCGGCCCGGAGGGCAGGCCTGTCCGTCTGCTCCGGGGGCATTCTGGGGCTGGGAGAGGCCATGGAAGACCGAATTGACATGGTGCTCACTGTCAGGGAACTGGGGGTGAAGTCCGTCCCCATCAACCTTCTGAACCCTATTCCTGGTACACCCCTGGAGCACAGGAAGCCCCTGACCGATCAGGAGGCCAGGCGCTGCGTGGCCCTCTTCCGGTTCCTGATTCCGGACGCATCCATCCGGCTGGCAGGAGGGAGAGGCCTTTTGGACGACAAGGGAGAGCAGTGTTTTCGGAGCGGCGCCAATGCGGCCATCTCCGGGGACATGCTGACCACGGCGGGAATCACGGTGGAGAGGGATTCAGAAATGGTGAAGAATCTGGGATTTGAGGTGAGGCTTTGCAATGAGTGAAGGAATGAAGGACGGAATCAAAAAAGAATTAAAGAAGGCGAAGAAAATCTTCATCGTAGGAACCGGCACGGATGTGGGCAAGACCTATGTGACGGGTCTGATCCTGAAGAAGCTGAGGGAAAGCGGCAGGCTCGCAGGCTACTATAAGGCGGCCATGAGCGGCAACGTGCGCAGGAGTGACGGCACTCTGGTTCCGGGGGATGCCCTCCATGTGAAGGAGGTATCCGGCATCGGACAGCCCCTGGAGCAGATGTGCCCCTATGTCTATGAACATGCGGTATCACCCCACCTGGCCTCCAGGCTGGAGGGGAATCCGGTGGAGCTTGACATGGTGGAGAAGGGCTTCCGGGAAGTGTGCAGGGAGTACGACTATGTGACCATGGAGGGAAGCGGCGGCATCCTTTGCCCGGTCTGCTTCGACCAGGCGGAAATCTGGCTGGAGGACGTGATTGCCAGGCTGGAGCTGTCCTGTTTGCTCATTGCCGACGCAGGGCTGGGTACCATCAACAATGTGGTGCTGACCGCGGAATACATGCGCTCCCGGGGCATCCCCTTAAAGGGCATCCTCTTCAACCGCTTCCACCCAGGAAATGTCATGGAAGAGGACAATGTGCGGATGTGCCGGCACCGGACAGGGCTGAAGGTCATCGCCTGCGTGGAGGAAGGGGCAAAGGAGCTTGCTCTGGACGGCGATGCGCTGGCGGCGCTGTATGAGGAATGACTTTGGGCTTGAGATATTGGTGATGACGAGTGCTTTGAAAGCAGAGAATGATATCATTTATTATAGAAAGAAGGGAACCCCATATGATCTGGTATCCATACCAACAGATGAAGACGATGAAAGCGCCCTATGAAATCATAGATGCAGAAGGCGTTTATTTATATACGAAAAATCAGAAGCTGATTGACTCTGTATCCTCCTGGTGGAGCGTAATCCACGGCTATAAGCACCCTGTCCTGACGGAGGCCATCAAGTCTCAGGCAGACTGCTTCTCCCATGTGATGCTGGGCGGGCTGACCCACGAGCCGGTGCGGAAGCTGGCGGAGAAGCTGGAGGAATGGCTGCCGGGAGATCTGGACTACTGCTTTTTCTCGGACTCGGGCAGTGTGGCGGTGGAGGTGGCCCTGAAGATGGCGCTACAATATTATGTGAACCGGGGGGATTGGAAGCGGACGAAGGTCCTGTCCCTGACCCATGCCTACCATGGGGACACTTTTAAGACTATGGAAGTGGGGGACGACGAGGACTATCATTTCATTCTGGAGGCCTACGGGGAGAAGAAGGATGTAATCCACATCCCCACCCGGATCGACGCGCTGGAGGAGGCCTTCGCCCGCTGCCATGAGGAGCTGAACTGCTTCATCGTGGAGCCGCTGCTCCAGGGGGCGGGGGGCATGCGGATGTACGACATATCCTTCCTTCGTCGGGCCAGGGAGCTGTGCGACCAATACGGCGTCCTGCTTGTCTTTGATGAAGTGGCCACCGGCTTCGGGCGGACGGGGAACCGCTTCGTGGCAGACTTGGTGAGGCCGGATATTCTGGTGCTGGGCAAGGCGCTGACCGGCGGCTACATAGGACATGCCGCCACCATCGCCAACCATAAGGTCTACGAAGGCTTCTACGGAGACGCCCCGGAGAAGGCGCTGATGCATGGGCCTACATTCATGGGCAACGCCCTGGCCTGCAGCGTGGCGCTGAAGTCCATAGAGCTGTTCGAGGAGGGGGACTATCTTTCCAGAATCCGCCGTATCGAGGAGATCACAAAGCGGGAGATGGCTGGCTTGGAGCATGAGCAGATCCGGGAGGTGCGCGTCATGGGAGGATGCGTCTGCGTGGAAGTGAAGGACGGAGTAGCTCTGCAGGGGTATCAGCAGTTCGCCTATGAGAGGGGCGTGTTCAGCAGGCCGTTTTTGAATTATCTGTATGCCATGGTGCCCTATGTGATTACGGAGGAAGAGTTGGTACAGGTGCTGGGGGTGATGAAGGAGTGGTTCGCCAGGCCCTTTTCCAATGATTGCATTTTGGAGAAAAGCAGGTGATGCCCGTGCAGATTGCAGTGGAAGACGGCCAAACCGAGGTGTTTTTGTGCGCTGTTTGCACGAAACCCGAGCCAGCACGCGCTGGGTTAGAAAAGGGCATCAGTAAGGCGGATGATTTGACAATTTTAAGCGATCCAGTTTGAAGAGCTGATAAGCTTTATACGTGGAGAAAATATCCCGCTGAGCGGTAAAAAAGAATTTGGATGAAACTTTTGAAGGAGTTTGCCGTTTATTTATATGACACCTGATATGAAAAGTTTTGGTGAAAGGCTGAGGGGAGACGCGTATGAAAACAAAGATGCAAAAACGGATTATGGGATGGGGAATGTGTATGGCCATGATGCTTTGTGCTTGCGGCTGTGGATCGGGGGAGTCTGAGGATTTGATGAAGGGGATATCCGCCAGGCCGGCAGAAAGCCTGGCAGAGAGGGCGGATAGGGAGGTGTATAATACCGGGGGAGAGAACGCGGGAGCGGCGGTGACGGGAGAGCTTGATCAGGACAGAATGGAGCAGGGAGCTGTAGCTGTTACGGACTTTGGAGTACGCCTGCTTCAAAATACGATGACAGAGGACGAAAATGTACTGATCTCGCCGTTATCGGTAATTTTGGCGTTGGGAATGACCGCTAATGGTGCGGGTGGAGAGACGCTGTCACAGATGGAGGAGGTATTTGGCATTTCGAAGGGGGAGCTGAATATCTTTTTGCGGGCTTTTCGAGGGGCGCTTCCCCGGGGGGACAAGTATAAGCTGAGCCTGGCGAATGCCCTCTGGCTTACCGCTGATGAGAGATTTAATGCAGAGAAGGATTTTCTGCAGACCAACGCCGACTATTATGAAGCGGGAGTGTACCGTGCTTCCTTTGATGCTGTTGCTTTAAAAGAGATCAATGACTGGGTGGAAAGGAATACGGACGGTATGGTGAAAAATATCCTGGATCGAATTGATGAAGGGGCCGTTATGTATCTGGTAAATGCCCTGGCCTTTGACGCGGAATGGCAGGAGACATACGAGGATTTTCAGGTACGGGAGGAAGTGTTTACCCGGGAAGATAAATCCGTCACGAAAGCAGAATTGATGTACTCCGGGGAAAGCCTGTATATGGAGGGTGAAAAGGCATCCGGATTCCTGAAATATTATGCCGACGGTAAATATGCATTTGCAGCATTGCTTCCCCATGAGGGAGTGTCAATACAAGAATATGTGGATTCCCTGACCGGAGAAGAGCTGCGGAAAATGCTGACCCGGCCCCGGGAGGTCAATGTGCAGGCAGCGATTCCCAGGTTTCAAAGTGAATACAGCATCGATTTAAAAGAAGCGCTCCAGGAGATGGGAATGAGAGAGGCATTTGACGAGAATAGCGCGGATTTTATGGCGCTAGGGTATTCGGATGAGGGAAATGTCTACATCAGCAGAGTGGTCCATAAAACCTTTATTGCCATTGACACAAAAGGAACCAGGGCAGGGGCGGCTACAGTGGTGGAGATGGAGGATGGTGGTGTGGCTATTGAACCGGAGGAGCCGAAAATCGTGTACTTGAACAGACCCTTCGTGTATATGCTGATTGACTGTGAGACGAAGCTGCCGGTATTTTTAGGGACAGTGGTTGATGTGAGAGAGATCCCGTAAGCGGCGCCGGATGGGAAGCATCAAGTTGCTTTGAACGGCGAAGTCGTAGAGAGTAACACATACCGCTCAAAATTTTTAAAAAAGTAGTTGAAAAAAGAGACAGAAACTATTATAATATATTTGTTCGTGCTTTGAGCATGTTCGTAAGCGCTGAAATAGCTCAGTTGGTAGAGCACTTCACTCGTAATGAAGGGGTCGTGGGTTCGAGTCCCATTTTCAGCTGGACGGGTAAGGGCCGCATCCCTTGATTTTGTTCATAAAATCAAGAGATTGCGGCTTTTGTCATAGAAAGGAAAATTTCATGACGATTAAAAGGAAACGGAGGAGCGGGGATGACAAGGGAAGAGTACAGCGCGGAGGTTAAAGCTGCATTGGCGGCATTTGAGGTGGCGGATGTGGACGCAGACTGTGACAGATATGGAAACGGTCATATCAATGATACCTTCGCGGTAAACGGAAAAGACGGAAAGCGGTATATATTGCATCGCGTCAATCATGAGGTTTTCACCGAGCCGGAAAAGCTTATGTCCAATGTGGAAAAGGTGACACAGTTTCTGCGGGAAAAGATTCAGCAACAGGGCGGCGATCCGGAGAGAGAGACCTTGAATCTGGTTCGCACAAAGGAGGGAAAAACCTTCTACCGGGACAGAATCGGGTGTTATTGGAGGATGTATCACTTTATTGAAGATACAACCGCCCTGGAGCAGGCCAGGAATAAGGAAGATTTTTATCAGAGTGCGATAGCTTTTGGTAATTTTCAGAGTCTGCTGAGTGATTTTGATGCATCCCGGCTTTACGAAACCATACCGGATTTTCATAATACGCCGATTCGTTTCCGCACCTTCCAAAAGGCGGTGGAAGAGGATGTGTGCGGCCGTGCGGCTTGCGCCCGAAGAGAAATAGACTTTTATATGGGGCACAGAAAGGAAATGGAATACTGTGCACAAAAGCTTGCAGAGGGAGCGGTGCCCCTGCGGGTGACCCATAATGATACCAAGCTGAACAATGTATTGCTGGATGCCAGAACTGGAAAAGCAGTCTGTGTCATTGATCTGGATACAGTCATGCCGGGCCTGGCGGCTTTTGATTTCGGAGATTCCATCCGTTTTGGTGCCAATACGGCGGTGGAGGATGAGAGGGATCTGTCCAAGGTCAGCCTGGACCTGGAGCTGTTTGAAACCTATGTGAAAGGCTATCTGGAGGGCTGTAAGGGCAGTCTGACGGAAGCCGAGGTGGAGATGCTTTCCTATGGAGCACTTACCATGACGCTGGAATGCGGGATGAGATTCCTCACCGACCATCTTCAGGGAGACGTGTATTTTATGATTCACCGGGAAAATCATAATCTGGACCGCAGCCGCACCCAGATGGCCCTTGTGGAGGATATGGAAAGAAAGTGGGATCAGATGCAGAACATCGTGTCCAAGTACTGCCAACATTCCTGAGAGGAAAAAAAGTGATAATGTAATCAATAAAGGGCTGAGAATCACAAAAACATCCTGCAATAGTCTGCGGGGTGTTTTTTGTTGCATAAAAAGCGGTTTAAATGCTATTTATGAAGGATAGCCCTTAAAATTTTATGAGTAAAGGAGAGATACAGATGAAGAAGCCAGGAAAAGCATATGGGTACATTCGCGTTTCCAGTACAGACCAGAATGAGGACAGACAGGTAAGGGAGATCAAAAAAAGAGGCGTATCTGTGAACAATTTATTTGTGGACAAGCAGTCCGGAAAGGATTTTGACCGGGCGCAGTATCAGGCGCTGGTGAAGAAGCTGAGGAGAGGAGACGTGCTCTACATTCTCAGTATTGACAGGCTGGGACGCAACTACGAGGAGATCCAGAAACAATGGCGGTTTCTGACAGGGAATAAGGGCGTGGATATCTGCGTGATCGATATGCCTCTTCTGGATACCCGGAGTGAGCAGGATCTGCTGGGCACTTTTATTGCGGATCTGGCACTGCAGATCCTGTCCTTTGTAGCGGAAAACGAAAGGATTAATATCCGAAAAAGACAGGAGCAGGGCATTGCCGCCGCAAAACAGAGGGGTGTAAAATTTGGAAGGCCCGGCCTGGAAATTCCTGAGGATTTTCAGCGAATCGTAGAGGAATGGAGGCAAAAGAACATTTCGCTGAAAGAGGCGATGGAACGCTGCGGCATGAGCAAGGCTACCTTTTACCGAAAAGCCGCCTGCGTTCAAAAGGCAGAGGGGTGTAGTGAGACGGAGGAATATCAACAGACTGAAGAGCAGCAGGAGACAGCAATACAGCAAAGAATAGCAGCGCAGCAGGAAATAACATAAAGCGTCTCAAAAGGTGTACTATTTGAGACGCTTTATTCTTTTTCCATGTTATACCAATTCACTTGGGATGTCAAGAATGTCTTTCACTTTTTCGACAAAATATTATTCCGATTTGTATCATTTGTACCGCAAAAGTAATCGGAAGGTGTTGAAAATCAGCGAAAGCGGGACAAAACGGGGAAACGATGGGGCGTCTCAAAAGGTACACTTTTTGAGAACAGGGGGATATTTATGAAGATCAGGCTGGCAATTCTTGAGGGTGATAAAGCATATTTGGAGCGTATTACTACCGTCTTTAACACAAAATATATCAATAAGCTGGAAATTTATTGCTTTACAGATAAGGGGGCAGCGATGCAGTCTGTGAAATCTGCCAGAATTGATGTGTTTCTGGCAAATGAGTCCTTTGGAGTGGATAAGGCAGAGATTCCACAGGATTGTGGTTTTGCCTATCTGATAGATGCGTCAGATATAAAATGTCTGGCAGGAATAACAGCAATCTGTAAATTTCAAAAGGTAGAGATGATATACCGCCAGATTTTGGATGTGTTTTCAGAAAAAGCAACGGATATGACCGGTATACTGGCACATGATGAAAATAGCAGTTATTTGACGGCGTTTTTGACGGCGGGCGGAGGTACAGGAAGTTCTGTGGCAGCGGCTGCCTGCGCTATGAATTTTGCTCAAAAGGGCAGAAATACCCTGTATTTAAATTTGGAGCGCTTCGGAAGTGCCGATGCTTTTTTCAATGCAAGTGGAGACAGCGATCTGGGAGATATCATTTATGCCATAAAAAGTAAAAAGGCCAATTTGTCTATGAAGCTGGAAAGCTTGGTGAAAAAGGATTCATCAGGGGTCTTTTTCTTTTCGCCGACAAAGATGGCCCTGGATATTACGGAGTTGACAATTGCCGAGGCAAAACAAATTATCAGCATCTTGAGACTGTCAGGTACATATAATCACATTATTCTGGATCTGGATTTCTCTCTGGACAAAAGACTGCTTTCCCTGCTGGAGGATTGCAACAGTATTGTATTTGTGACAGACGGATCCCAGGTGTCCAATATAAAGCTGGAGCGTGCCCTCCGCTCACTGGAGGTGCTGGAGCAGCAGGGTGACACAAAAATATTGCAGAAAAGCGGTATTCTGTATAACCGCTTCAGCAGCCATACTTCCAGGAAAATCGATAATACAGGTCTGAAGGAATACGGCGGTATCAGCAGATTTGAAGGTTTCGATACACAAAATCTGCTGCAGCAATTGAAAACCCAGGCCGTCTTTGAACAGCTGGAACAGGAGGCTTTGAGGCAGGATGACTTTTGATGCGGAGCAGCAGTTTATTGCGGATATTAAAAAATTCATATCGGAAAATTTTCCTTTGAGCAAGCTGTCTGACGATGAGCTTCAGGAAGAGATTGAAAAGGTATGTGATCAGAGAATGCAGGGTCAGTATGTATCCATTGAACAGCATGTTTCTATCGTTGAGCAGATTTACAGTTCAATCCGGGGCTTTGGCCTTTTGGATACAATTATCAAGGATGACACTATAACAGAGGTCATGATCAATGGACCCAAGGATATTTTTATTGAGCAGAACGGACGGCTGTCCAGACTGGACAAGCAGTTTGAAAGCGAAAGACGGCTGGAGGATATTATTCAACGGATTGTAGGTCTGGCGGGACGGGAAGTCAATCAGGCCAATCCCATATGCGATACCCGTCTTCCGAATGGTTCTCGTGTGAATGTGGTGCTTCCGCCTATTGCATTGTGTGGTCCGACGCTGACAATTCGTAAATTTTCCAAGGATCCCATGACCATCGAGAAGCTGATCGAGTACGGGTCTTTGACAAGAGAGATCGCGGATAAGCTGGAACTGCTGGTAAAGGCCAAATACAATATTTTTATCTGCGGAGGAACAGGCTCCGGCAAGACAACATTTTTAAATGCGCTGTCCAATTATATTCCCAAGGACGAGCGTGTGATTACCATAGAGGATTCAGCGGAGCTGCAGATCGTCGGAGTAGCGAACCTGGTGAGGCTGGAGACTAGAAATGCAAATGCCGCCGGTGCAGGCCAGATCACGATTCGTGACCTGATAAAGTCATCTCTGCGTATGAGACCGGAACGGATTGTGGTAGGTGAGGTCCGGGGCGGAGAGGCTCTGGACATGCTGCAGGCTATGAATACCGGGCACGATGGTTCCTTGTCCACAGGACATGCCAATTCTACCCGGGACATGCTCAGCCGCCTGGAAACAATGGTGCTTCAGGGGGCTCCAGGGCTGCCTTTGGAGGCGATTCGGCAGCAGATTGCTTCTGCGGTGGACATTATCATACATTTGTCAAGGCTCCGGGATAAAACCCGAAAGACCATGGAAATTACCGAGGTAGTGGGGTACAGAGACGGTCAGATAAAGCTGAATCCGCTGTACGTATTCGAAGAGGATAAGAACAGTACTCTGGAAAGGGTATCAGGAGGGTTGAAGAGAACAGAGAACAGGATGGAGAACAGATTCAAACTGCAATTATCCGGCATCAAAACAGAAATATAAAAATGTAATACGGAAATGCAAAAGTGAAGCTGACAGACATGGGGCATGAATATGAAAAAAGAAAAATCTGAGAAAAAGCAGAAGACGGAAAAGAAAAAGGAGCCGAAACAGCCGCAGTATTATTATTCCGCTACCAATATTCAGACACTGAATTACAAGGTGTATTATATGGGTGCTGCAGAAAAAATACTGTGGTTTCTGGTAGGGTTTGCTGCAGGGGCGGCAGTGGGATATTTATTTTATGGCGGACTGGCAAAGAACGAATACGGAGATCCCACCATAATGACATATGTGCTGAATGTACTGATATCCGGAACTGCCGGTATTGCGGCGGGACGGGCTTTTGTTCCCATTCGCACAGATATGATACAGAAGAAGCGTATCAGTAAACTGAAATCGCAGTTCAGGGATATGCTGGAGGCATTTAATACGTGCCTGGGAGCGGGAAAAAATGTAACGGACTCCTTTCGCTCCGTATATGAGGATCTGAAGGTGCAGTATGAGGAGGACGCTTTTATTTTGAAGGAGCTGGAGGTAATTCTGTCCTGTATGGATAATAACGTAAATATCGAAGTGCCTCTTTTGGACTTTGGCGCAAGAAGCGGTGTGGACGATATTGTCAGCTTTGCCAATGTGTTTCAGACCTGTCTACGTGAAGGAGGAAATATAAAGGATACAATCCGGAATACCCATGAGATTTTAAGCGACAAAATGGAGATTGCCGAGGAAATTGAGACAACGGTGACAGGGGCGCGGTCAGAGCAGTATATGATGCTGATTATGCCCATTCTGCTGATTGGCATGATCAAGCTGATGAGTGAAGATTTTGCGGCAAATTTTGCAACGCCGGCAGGAATTATCGCCACAACCTTAGGGATTGGGATGTTTATAGCGGCATACATGGCCGGCAGAGCTATACTGAATATCAAAATATAACAGAGGCGGGAAAATGCTTACTTTTACAGATATTATTATATTTGCCGCTGGCGGCATCCTTTTGGCTCTTTGGCTGATATTTTACGGAAAAGGAATGAAATATGCCTCCTTTTTTGATCCATTGGAGGAAAAGGAATATCCCTTGAAGGAAATTTACTTTGTGGGATATGAAGTTCTGAATACCATAAAGTATACCTATCACAGTAAAAGCGATAGAAGAATGCGAAAAGAGCTGGCAATATTGTACGGTGAAAAATATGCGGAATATTATCTTCGGGTGATCCATGCTCAGCAGATTACTATTGCGGCGACTATGCTGGTGATTTCCTTTGCCCTGTATGGGCTGGCAGGCGATATTACGGCATTGGCAGTTATGGCAGTCTTTGCTTTTACAGCATATTACTATTTTGGCACTGTTACCAGGGAAAAAATAACGAAGCGTTCCGAAGAAATGATGGGTGACTTCTCGGAGGTTATTTCCAAGCTGGCCCTGCTTACCAATGCGGGAATGATATTCCGTGAAGCCTGGCGGGAGGTGGCTGAAACCGGGGACAGGACGCTGTACCTGGAAATGCAGAGGACTGTGGATGAGATGGACAACGGTTATGCGGAGGTGGACGCTCTGTATCGATTTGGAACCAGATGCGTTGTTCCGGAGATCAAGAAGCTTACCTCCACCGTAATACAGGGGATTATACTAGGTAATAAGGAATTGTCCATGATGCTGCAGAGCCAGAGCAAAGAGGTATGGAATCTGAGACGGCAGAATATCCGGCGCCAGGGAGAAAAGGCCGCCAGCAAGCTGATGCTTCCCATCATGATCATGTTTATCGGAATTTTAATAATGGTATTAATCCCGATTTTTGCGAATCTGGGAGTTTAATATAATTTTTCTTAATAAGGGAGGTGAGGAAGATGTTTCATATGCTGGACAACCTGTTATTTATGGCAAAGTACAGGCTGAACGCGTTTTTGAGGGATGAGGAAGGCGATGTGAATATTGTGTCCATTGTTGTGCTCATCGGCATCGCCGTGCTGCTGGCGGTTATATTCAAGGATGCGATTAGCAAATTGATCAAGACTTTGCTGGACACAATCACGAATAATGCCAAAAATGCGGTCGGTGGTTGAATAAACCACAATAAGCTTCCCGGCGGGGAATCTGCCGGGAGGTATGCTGCAGCCATGGACAGAAGGCTTGTAAAAAGACGGGAAGACAGGGAACCAATATGAAAAAGCTTATAAAGGAAGACTGCGGTGCATTGGCAGTGGAAGCGACGATTGTTTTCCCCGTGTGCCTTCTCATTATTATTTTATTGCTGTATCTGGGAAATGTATACTACCAGAAGGCCCGGGTGGAGGCCTGTGTAACGGAGGCTGTGCTGGACGGAGCGGCATATAGCGTGGACCCGCTTCTGGAATTCATCGAAGCCGGAAAAATAGAGCAGACTGCATTGGGTGCCGTGGATTATAAGCCCTACCGTTATATCGGCGGAATGTTTGGGGGCATGAAGGATATAGAGGAAAGAGTGAGAAGTGTGATTCTTGGCAGAGTCGGGAATCTGGACACAGGTCTGTTTTCCAATATGAAGCCTGGGAGATTCAAACTTACAGTAAGCTATAACGGCGGATTCCTTGCATCCTCTGTCAGTGCGGATCTGGAATACCGGATTGAGCTTCCGATTCGGCTTTTGGGGGAGAAGGAGCGGGTTTCCATGAAGTTTCAGACCCATACGGAGGTTCCGGTAAGTGATTCACCGGAATTTGTTCGAAATGTAAATCTTGTGGAGGATTTACTGGAAGTGACAGGCGTAAAGGCGAAGATTACAGAAAAGGTTAAGGAGCTGAAGGGCTTCTTTGACAAACTGTTTCATAAATAAAAACGAAAATCAGGAAGATATTTTTTATGTGGGGGAAGAATATGCTTCAGCTTCGACAGAACCGGGGAATGATATCTGTTTTTTTGATCATGATATTGGTGCCCTGTATGCTGGTTGCCAGCATTTTTGTAGATATCAGCCGGGTTTGGCTTGGCAGGGGAGCGGCAGAGTCTGCTGCGGATCTGACCTTGAATACTCTGATGACCTTTTATGATTATGATCTGAGCCAAAACTACGGACTGATGGGGGCCTGTCAGGATATCGATCAGTATTACAGCGCTATGTCCGCGTATTTTGATCAGGCGCTGCATTCCCGGGAGGTGGAGGATGATGAAATACAGCTGTTATATCAGCGGGTGACCAAGGAGATCGGGGGACGCTTTGACAATGAAACCATTTCCGATTTATTACGGATTCAAAACGGGGAAATGGCGGAGGTGTCGGCTGTGGAGGGAGCCCATATGCGCAATTCTGCAATTCTGCAAAAGCAGATTGTGGAGTTTATGAAGTACAGGGCCCCTATTATTATTGTTCAGGAACTGGCAGAATTACTGAAAACCCAGCAGAATAAGGAAAATGTAGAGGATACGGAAGAGAGTGCCGCAAACAAGCCCATGATGGAGGCTCAGGAGGCTTATTATGAAGCAGAGAGCGAACTGCTGGCGGCGGCAAATAAATCATATTGGGAACTGCGGGAAAATTATACGGATAAAACGGATGCGGATGGCTTTACACCGGAGACTCTTCGGACATATGCGGAGAGGCTGAAGGCTTATCGTGAGACCTATGAAGAAATCAAAGGTCTAATGATCAAAAATCTGTATACTACGGCAGGATTAGCCACATATACCAGGCCGAACATCAGGCTGGATGCTCATTCTTATTCCAAGGAGGACAGCTCCAT